>Ga0307990_1003547_pt1 | contig 11864 bp, 10 predicted proteins | sample EllFjometagen129_FD_203168 | JGI IMG/M metagenome (GOLD analysis project Ga0307990, IMG submission 203168) | Marine microbial communities from Ellis Fjord, Antarctic Ocean - #129 | ecosystem: Environmental > Aquatic > Marine > Unclassified | place: Southern Ocean | collected 2014-10-08
TTTTTAATGTCGGAACAGAAAAAGAAACATCAGTTAATGAACTTTTCCAAAAGTTGACCGAAGTAATGGATTTAAAAATTGAGCCAATTTATAATCCTTCCCGAGAAGGCGAGCAACAAAGAAGCTGTCTTGATTGTTCTAAGATAAAAAAAGAATTCGACTGGGAACCGAATTATGATTTAAAAAAGGGAATTGAAGAGATCATTAAATGGTATAATTTTTAAATAGCCTTTTTAAAAAAATAGAGCGTGAGAATTGATTGTATGATTTGTGCTGTTAAAAAACTGATAATAATCCCCCAGATTCCACACAAAGGAATTAATATAAGAAAAAGCAAGATTTTTATCGCAGGAGAAATAAATTGAATCTTATAGAGTTCTCTGGTTTTCATTGCGGCCGTTAGAGACGCACTAAGCAAAGAAAAGGGTAAAAGAATAATACTTATAGCAAGAACTTTGGCGTAAGGTATTGCTTCCATATAGTTAGAGAAAACAATTTTATACCCTATTGGAGCAAGCACGAAAAAAAGTAAATAAAGAGGAATTGAGATAGAAAAGAGCTTAAAGAATTTTTTAAATAGTTCCTTTTTTATTTCTTTAAAATTTTTCTGACTTAATTTAGGGAGAAACAAGGCACTAAAAGGAATTATCCCCTGAACTTCTCGCACAGATAGCTGGGCGAAAGAGTATATGGCTACAGGAATCGGTCCCAAAAATTGCCAGATAATAATTTTATCAATTTGATTTGCGAAAATATTTACAGACTGCATTATGGTTAAGTGTTTTCCGAAAGGTAACGTCTCATTATCTCTTTCTTGATTTTTTATTTTTTGTGTAGTAACTTTAAAGAAAATACCCCTAAATATAGCTCGAGAGAAAAAATAAGCAAACATTATTAAAACGAGGTTATTGGTTAAGAATAAAACGGGGATAAAAATCAGTGCTTCTAGGATATTTATCAAAATTAAGTATTTATTTTGAACATCAAATCTTTTTTTGCCTTGCCAAAAACAAGAGAAGAGATTAAAAATTGATGGAAAAGGGAACAAAAAACTAGCGATTAAAAAACAAATTCCTAAAGAGGAATTTCCCTGCACGAAATACCATGAAGAAATTATCAGAGAAATAGCTATTCCAATTGAGCTCCATTTCATTTTTGTTTTGGCACAGAGAGCCAGCATCCCTTCTTTCCCTCGGGCTATGCTTCTTATTAAAGAGTTAGACATACCAGGCAGAGTAAATATGGTCAGGATCGCTATAACGGAAATGATATATTGATATTTTCCAAAAGTTTCTTTAGGTACCCATTTAGCGAAAGCAAACATTGTGGCCAAAGTTATTAGGGAAGTAGAAATTTTTCCTAAAATAAGCCAAAAACCACCCTTGGCCAGATAAATCATATCAGTTTGAGTATATCTTTGAGACCAAAGTAAAAAATTTGTTATTTTCTGTTTCGCTCTCATATTTTTTATTATATCTTAAATTTTTTAATACTGGAAATTGTTTTGTCAATTCGTTTAAGGTAAATAAAGGATTTTAAATAAACAAATTAAACATATAAATTTTTTTAAATGGAACTTCAGAAAATATCTAAAGAAAATATATTTATTGCCGTTTTTTCTTATAATAGGGGTAAGTATTTGGAAAATTGTGTTCAATCAATTGAAAGAAATTTATCAACAGAAAATATTTATATATATGATGATGATAGCGACAATGGTGGAACTATCAGGATATTAAACAAGCTTTCTAAAAAATATTTTGTAGAGATAAATAGAGAAAAAAGCAGGAATTCAGAAAGGGGAGGATTATATTTTAATATGAATAGGGCATTAAATAGCGCAATAGATAAAAATTTTTCATATATTCTATTTATACAAGAGGATTCTCAAATAGTAAGAAAGTGCGACAAACTTTTTTTTGAAGAAATTTATGAGATATTCAAAAGTGATAATGATATTGTCTTAATTTCACCACTTTTTTTGAAGAACGAACAAAGAAATAGGAAAATCAGAATAAATAAAAATCCAGAATATTATTACGATGAAGATGTTTTGTATGCGGGTTACGATCAAGGGATTTACAGGGTTAACACAATCAAGGAGAGGCAATGGCATTTTGATAACGGAGAGCAGGCGAATGTTCTAAAATCAAAAAAATTAAAATTGAAATATGTTATTTGCAAAAATCCCATGATGATGTTTTTATCAAACACACAGATAAGAAGACGTGAATCATTTATAAAATCTTTATTTGTAAAGATTATAGAGTTTTTTAGCGGCATGGGATTCTATCCTTATAGAGATATACTCAATAAAGAGGTTCAAGAATTTTTATCGAGGGAAGTTGCTAAACTTCCGTTTGCCGAAGAATATTTAGAAACAAAAAAGAAGACGAGAAAGCCATGGAAATATAGTCGTTCAGATTATCCATTTATAAATATTTATCTTTTTTTTAAAGAACATTAAGAACAAGAAAAATAATTAGTTTAATTTTTATTATTTCTCTTATCTAATAATTTTTTATGAAAACAAAAAACAACATAGCTATAATTTTAGCAGCAGGTCAAGGATTTCGTTTTGATAAAGAGATTTCCAAGGCTTTCGTTAAAATAGCCGGAGAGGCTGTTCTCGTTCATGCCGTCCGCAAGATTGAGAGACATAAAGATATAGATGAAATTATAATTGTAACTCAGAAAAAATTGGTTAATGAATGTCGTAAATTAATTTCTGAAAAAAAATTTAAAAAAGTAGTTAAAATAGTAGAGGGAGGAGAAAGCAGGCAAGCATCTTCCTATCTTGGGCTTATGGCGTGCTTCGGCAGGAATCCTTTTAAGGTTATTATTCATGACGCTGCTCGGCCCTTTGTGTCCAACACTATAATTTCTAATATTATTAAGGCACTAGATGAATTCTCTGCTGTCGACGTAGCTATTCCAAGTCCTGATACGTTGATTAAGGTTAATGACAAAAGGATTATTCAAGAGATTCCTAATAGATTATATCTCTTGCGCGGACAAACTCCCCAGGGATTTCTTTTCTCTACCATAATTAAAGCTCACGAATTAGCGCTAGAGAAAGATTTTACACAAACCACCGATGATTGTGGTTTGGTTTTAAAATATAACCTAGGAAAGATTTATGTTGTTAATGGAGAGGAGGAAAATATTAAAATAACTAATCCTATCGATATTCATATAGCAGATAAAATTTTTCAGATACAAAATATAAATTTTCAAGAAATTAAAAATTCTTTATTGTCTTTAAGGAATAGAAAAGTTTTAATTTTTGGTCATAACAGTGGGATAGGAAAGGAGATTTATCAAATATGTAAAAAATATAAAGCCAAGATTAAGGGTTATTCCCTGCCAGAGGTCGATATAACCGATTATCAACAAGTCAAAAAAGCAATTAAAGAATTTGTTAATGAATTTGGCGAAATAGATATTTTTATTTCTACTGCGGGCATTTTAAAAATGGGAAAACTTATAAACATGTCCGAAGATAGTATAATGAAACAAATTTTGGTAAATTATGTTGCTCAAATTAATTTAACAAAAGAAATTATTCCCAAAATGAAAAAAGGAGGTTCAATTGCTCTTTTCGCGTCCAGTTCATATACTCGCGGAAGAGAAAACTATTCAATTTATTCTTCAACGAAATCAGCTATTGTTAACTTTGTTCAGGCGGTTTCCGAAGAAATAATAGAAGATGATATTAGGATTAATGCTATCTGTCCGGCAAGAACCAACACTCCCATGAGAGAACAAAATTTCGGAATAGAATCTAAAAAATTACTATTAAATCCCAAGACCGTAGCTATGGCAACATTAAGAACTTGTTTAAGCGATCTAACTGGGCAGGTAATAAATATAAATAAAAAATAAATTTTTGATAATATATAGAAATATAATTGTCTGTGGTTTATGAAAAAGTTTTTCGAAAAAAAGATAAAATATCTTTTTAAATTAATATATTTCCCTTTTTTATATTTTATTTATTTTTTTTCTTATATGTTTCCACGGGATAAAAATACTTGGGTTTTTATCTCATATAACAAAAAAGGATTTATGGATAATTGTAAGTACCTTTTTTTGTATTTGAATCTCCACAACCAAGGAGTGTGTAAATTTATATGGCTAACTAAAAATAGAAAAATATTGAAAATCTTGAAAGAGAGAGGTTATCGCGCCAATTCTTTTTTTTCACCAAAAGGAATAATGTCGTTGCTAAGAGCAGAATATTTTATTTTTGATTCTTATTTATCGGGAATTAGCTTTTGGTTGTCTGGACGAGGAAAAAAAATTAATCTTTGGCATGGAGTTGGCGTTAAAAAAATAGAAAACGATATAAAAAGAGGAAAGCTTTCTAAAATATATCAGTCAAAGGGTATAAAAAAACAAATTATGCGATTTTTTTTCCCACATATTTTTTTAAATTTTCAATTAGATTTTTTAATTTGTACTTCTCCCTTATTCAAAAAAATATTTTTTTCAGCATTTAGAACCAAGAAAGAGAGAATATTAATAACAGGATATCCGCGGAACGATATTTTTTTCCGCGAGATGAAAGATGTAGATATAGGAACTAGCAATAATTTATCTTCTAAGATGGTTAATTTTAAATCTCAGAACAAAACAAAAAAAATAGTTTTGTATGCGCCCACCTTTAGAGACACCAAAGAAGATGTATTCAAGAAAGATACGCAAAGACTTCTTCTTAAATTGAATAATTTTTGCCGAGAGAATAATGTTTTGTTTATTTTTAAACCGCACTCTAATTCGGTTAAAATATTTAAAGATGAAAAAAATAAAAAACTTAGCAATATATATTTTGCAACAGAAAATCAAGACATCTATCCGTTTCTTTCTTCTGTGGACATTCTTATAACAGATTATTCTTCGATTTTTTCAGATTTTTTATTATTAGATCGTCCAATCATTTTTTTCCCTTATGATATAGATAAATATAAGATAAAGGATAGAGAATTTTATTTTGACTATAATGAATTTACTCCAGGCCCTAAGGTCTATAATATTGAAGAATTACTTGAGACCATTAAGAGTGTTGCGAGCGGCAATGACGAGTATTTAGAAAAAAGAAAAAAGATTAGAGAGGCATGCTTTCAGGATCAAGATGGAAACTCATCAAAAAGAATTTTTAATTCAATTTATGACAAGGCTTAAATAATTTGAAATATTATTAAAATATAAATTTAAATGAGTAAAAAGATAATTAAAATTTTTTTAAATAAATTTCCTTTTTTAAAAAAAATAGCGATTTCAATTTTTTCTTTTTTCGGTTTTTTAAGACCTTTTTTTATAAATCGCAGAGACGTTTTTTCTAATAATTCTCGCCCTGACTCTAAAAATAAAAAAAAATCTGTAGTATCTGAAATTACAGCAATAATTAAAACTTTTGAGAGTCCAGAGAGCTTAGACCGGCTAATAAGAAGTATTAGAAAATTTTATCCTGATTTAGAGATTTTAGTTGCCGACGACAGCAGATATCCCCAAGGAAGAAAAGATGTGGCCTATTATATTATGCCATTTGATAGTGGATTGTCTGCTGGGAGAAATTTATTATTGAGTCAAGTTAATACGCCTTATTTTTTACTGCTTGACGACGATTATGTCTTCGATAACGACACCAAATTAGAGGTTTTTTTAGAGATTATCAAGAAAGGATTTGATATAGTGGGGGGGGAATGGAAGAATGACATATCTTATCATGGAATTTTAGTTAAAGATAAAGATGTTCTTTACCAAAAAAGAGAACATAGGGGTTTCTTCCAAGAGCATGAGTTATATGACATTGTTCATAATTTTTTCTTAGGCAGAACAGAAACCGTTTATAGGGTCGGCTGGGATAATAATTTGAAAATAGTAGAGCATACAGATTTTTTTCTTAGGGCGAAAGAAGTTTTAAAGATTACATATACTAACGATGTGAAGATAATGCACAAGAGGGATAAAAGAAATATTAATTATAAGATTTACAGAGATAGGACTGTTAAATATTCAAGCCTGTTTATAAAAAAGCACGGGATTAAAAAGGTTATAGGATTTGACGGGGGGTAAATAATCGCGACGTCTTTATTGTTAACAACTTATTATTGGCTTCTTTTGCTCATCAAATATTGTTTTTAAGGTTTTCGTAAGAGATTTATCTATATTCTCAGTTTCTATTTCTATATGATTATGTCGCGCTATTTTTTTTCTTAAATTTTTTTGTAGTCGAGTAATTTCATTTATCGATAATTCGGGTTTTCTTTTATGTATTAATATAGGAGACGCAGAAAGAAATATATATAGATCTGGGTGAGGAAAAAAACTGTAAATCGCGTTGTTGACATGCAGCCAAAAGTTATTGTTTCTTAAGTGGCGATTCGTTCCTGGCCATCGATCAGTTAGAATCGTATTTCCACGCATTTTTAACATCCATATGCGAAGATAGCGAAACCATTGCTCAATAAAAATGCCCAGATATTTAATCCTGGCAATTGCAATGGGCATTTGGTCCATTTTATGATATATGCGTTGCATATAAATACTTCCATCTCCGAAATTGATAACACGACAGGTACAAATATAGGAATTTTTTTCAATAGCAGTTGTTTTTCCAGAACCATCTGCTCCCACAAATGCAATTATTTTTCCTGTGCCAATTTTTTTTAATTTTCTTTTTACCATAATATAAAATAATTCTATTAGCGTCTTTGTCGGGATAACCTTTATAATGGAATGCCAGTTTCTTTTCATAATTCCAAGCACATCTTTTATATTAGCTGATTGTTTAAAAATTGGTTTATTTAAATAATAGTTGTTTGATAAAAATTGACCATATTTTTCAAAATTTATTTTCACAAATGTAGAATATTTCTTTTTTTGATTTCGGAATTGAAGCACATATCTCATAAATTTTTCTAGTCCCGGATCTTCCCAAATATCTTTATAAAAATTTTCTTTAAAATATCTTTTTGGAAAAAATATTAACAAAGAATTAGATGAATCTGCAAAATCTAAATCATAAAGCAATCCATTAATGTATATATATGCGACTATTCCCCGATTAGGATTATTTTTTACAACGAATCCTTTTTCACACAAGAATCTTATTACGCCCGGCATATCTTTTTCGTGAATAAAAAAATCTATGTCATCTTTTTTTTCGGCAGAGCGAATTTCATTAAGACGCAAGACATCAAAAGAATTTTCTATTTCTTGTATAATCTTTTTTATCATATTTAATCTTTGTTTAGGTTTTTTGAAAAGATAATCCGTAGTTGTTTTTTTTCTTTAAGAATCATTTTTTTTAAGATATCAAAATTAGTGGGTTTTACTTGACTTAATTTTTCTATATCTCCGATTTTTTTTGTAAGTCGATTAATTATTGGGCGAACAATTCCCGAGCTATTTAACCAACCATCATAGGGTTGGTAAAGAACGGTCACCTCGGTGAATCCCGTATTTTCAATAATTGAAAATGTTCGTAATATTTGTTCTTCTGACATAATGTCTGGGTGTATTTCTATATGGATCAAGGCGCGCTTGATATTATTCATGGTTTTTACCATTCCCTCAAGGATGGCATACTCGTAGCCCTCTACATCCATGCGTATAAAATTTGGTAGACGTTTATCTTTCAGAAAAGTGTCTATTTTAAACATTTTTACTTTTTCAGCACCCATGATATGTTCTGGGTCTGAATTAATAATCGACGATCGATTGCTTTTTTCATTTACATATATATCGGCCGGGCCGTCATGGTCTCCGGCAGCAAAATTGAATGTGGAAATGTTTGAAATATTGTTAAGAGCTATGTTCTGTTGAAGTCTTTTATAATTTTTCGTAACTGGTTCAATCGCATACACCTTTCCTAGAGTGCCAACTTTTTTTGATTCAATTAAGGCATAATAACCAATATTTGCACCTATATCCAGTGCAACATCTCCCTTTTTTAAAACACTTGAGTTCAGGAGATATTGGGCAGAAGTTTTCTCATGAACGCCACGGAAATAAAGGTCTCTTGAAATTCCTCTATCGTTTTTTAGATCAAGGATCATTTTAAATCCATAAATATTTTTTATTGTTTTAACTGGCATTTCTTTTTTTATTTTACATAGGTGCCACTGATTTAATGTGTGAAAATATTGGGTGAAAAAAAATCTAATAATTCTGTAAAATAATTTTTGCATGTCTTTTGGGTAAATTTTATGAAAAAAACGATTTACAAGATATAAGCCGACGAATTTTTTTAGTCAAACATCTTCCATTTATAGATTAGCACCATTCGTTCTTTTCTAAAAATTAATCAACCATACAAATATAATATTAGGTATGCTTAGTTTGCTCTGCAAGATTTTAAGGCGTGTTATGTCCGGGGTTTAAATTTTAAAAAAAAGATAAGATGCTATAATGAAATTGTCATCTATAAAATAATTTACGAAAGATTAATAAAACAATGAATTTTAGCGTGGTTATTCCAACTTATAATAGGGAGAAAGGACTAAGAGATTGTCTCACTTCTATTTTAAAACAAACTTTGTTGCCTTTTGAGGTGCTTATTATAGATGACGGAGATTTACCAATGGAGTTTTTAAGGGAGACAAAAAAGGGGTTTGATGATAAAAAAATTAAATTTATTTATTATAAAAAAAATCATAAAGAAGAGCGCCGAGGGCTTTCCGAATCAAAGAATATCGCATTAAATCTTATTAATAATGATATTTTTTTTATCTTAGATGATGATTTAATTATTGATTACAATTTTTTTGAAAAAATAACGAGGGATTGGAAAAGCAATGATGATCCAAACTTAATTGGAATAGGAGGGATTATTAAAAACAATAGAAAAAAAAGAAATTTAGAAGAAATATATAATAAAATATTTGGGCTAACCTCTAAGTACAAGTGGGATATTAATAATATCGGATTTCAGGTTTGGGACGAAGAAATTATCAAAAAAGAAAAAGGATATTATGCTCACGGCGGAGTTTGTTCTTATAAAAAATCATTAATAAAAAAAATAGGGAATTTTTCTGTTTTTGACGGTGGGCGCACAGCACTTGAAGATGTTGATTTTTGTTTAAGGGCGAAGAATAAGGGATATTATTTAATCATAGAACCCAAGGCAGGAGTAACCCATAACCATAAATCTTTGAAAAGAGAAAGTAGTTTTTTAATGGGCGTTAAAGAGGGGCATAATCGTAAAATTATTTTTCAAAATAATTGCAAAAAAAATTTTAGAAATTATACTTGGTTTTGCTGGGCAAATACTGGTTGGATTCTAAGGCAGTTTTTGACTGGTAATTTTTTAAAAGGTTTTGGGATGATGGGAGGGTTTTTTAATTTTAATAAAAATGATTAATAAAGTTAAAAGATTTTTTTTCTGGATAGAAGATAATTTTCCTTTTTTAGGAAGGTCACTTATTTCATTATTAAGATTTTTGAGATTTAATTTTTTTTATAGGCCCATTTTTTTATTTTCCAAATTTAGGAAAAGAAAAGAGGATTTGTTTATGTTGTATTGGATAGACCCTAAACAAATAGAACTTGCTTATGATTTTGGAAAGGAAAAAGTAAGAATGTTTAAAGAAAAGAACAGGGGCAAGGTAATGGGCGGGGATTGGGATTTGTCAACCAAGAGAATAGAAGATAAAATTGTTTACAAAGGAGTTAAAGAAAGGTTCGTTTATGGTAAACCGTGGAGAGAAACAATACTTTATAAAAAGGGGTTAGAAAGAATAGAGCAAGGATTTATTTTTAATGGTTGCCATACCAAAGGAAAACTGAATAAATATTTTGAACACGTTGAAAGATTGTATAAAAGTATTAAAGAAAAAGGATATATTCCTCGTTGTGAAGATACAAAAATAAAAGCAGGTTATAATAAGACTGATCATTGCGCGCGCAAGTTTGATGAGATAAAAATAGGTATTGGCCGCAATGGTCAAATCTTATTTATTGACGGAGCGCATCGGCTATCAATCGCGAAGTTTTTAGGCATAGAGAAGGTCGCAGTGAGAATATTTTTTCGCCACAAGCGATGGGTAGATTTTAAAAACAAGCTCTTTTCATTCGCAAGCAAACATGGAGGCCTGCTATATCAACCAGCTTATCACTTTGATTTAGGAGATATTTCATATTCATTCGGAGACGAGAGGTTTTGTATCATCAAAGAAAATTTAAAAGCAGAAAATGGGACCGTACTAGATATCGGCGCTAACTTGGGATACTTTTGTCACAGATTTGAAGAAATAGGATTTGAATGTTCAGCTGTGGAGATTAACCCAGAAAATATCTATTTTATGAAAAAGCTAAGAAATGCCAACGGAGATAAATTTACGATTATTCAAAAATCTATATTTGATTATAAAAAGCAAACTGTTTTGAATTTTGATATAATTTTAGCATTGAATATATTCCATCATTTTTTAAAACGAGAAAGCGATTATAAAAAACTTATTCAATTGTTAAAAAGAATTAAATCGAGAGAATTATTTTTAGAGACACATAATCCGCACGAAAAACAAATGGAAGGAGCTTATAAGAACTATTCCCCAGAAGAGTTTATTGAATTCATATTAAAAAATTCTTGTTTTGAAAAAAGTCAACTTATCTCTTCTTTAGAGAACGGTAGGCGACTCTATAAATTATTTTTAAAATGAAAATTTTTTACTTAATAACTAAATCAGAAGCAGGAGGAGCACAAACCCATGTTTATCAATTGAGCAAGTATTTTATTCAGAAAGGCGATGAAGTGGCAATAATGAGTTGTCCAGGAGGATGGCTGGAAAAAGAAGCAGAGAAATTTGGAGTAAAGTTTTATCCTAATAAAGATTTTTCAAATGCTCCTAATCTTTTTAAAATTTTTAGAACAATAAAAAAGATTAATAAAGGAATAGAAGATTTTAGACCAGATTTAATTGCTTGTCACAGCACGGTAGCAGGATTTTGGGGAAGATTGACTATCAGAAATAAAATTCCAACTATTTTTACTGCCCATGGTTGGGCCTTTACCGCAGGAGTTCCGATTTGGAAAAAATATTTAGCGATTTTAATTGAAAAAATTGCAGGAAAATTTTGTTCAAAAATTATTTGCGTTTCTAATTTTGATAGAAATTTAGCCTTAAAATATAAAATTGCCCCTGCTGGAAAATTAATAACTATTCACAACGGAGTTAAAATTATACAGAATGACGCAGACGTCAGGCAGGAAGATTCAGAAAGACGCGGAATAATAAATACGCAGGACGATGCCACGGATAATGCTTCCCAACAAAAATTGATTAAAATAGTTTTTGTAGGTAGGTTAGGCAAACAAAAAGATCCTTTGCTATTGCTTGAAGCGTTTAATATCTTACCAAACGAATTGCAGAATAGGAGCCAAGTATCTATTATTGGCGATGGACCGAAAAGAGAAATGTTAGAAAAATTTGTTAAAGAAAATAATTTAGAAGATAGGGTAGAATTTTTAGGTGGCATATCAAGAGAGAATGTTTTTAAGACATTACGGAAATCCGATATTTTTGTTTTAATTTCTAATTGGGAAGGGTTTCCATATACAATCATTGAAGCGATGAGTTGTGGCTTGCCAGTAATCGCATCAGATGTGGGGGGGATAAGAGAGGCGGTGAATGACGATTGTGGAATTTTAGTGAAAAGAGGCGACGAGGAAGCAATAAAAAATGCTTTAGAGAAATTATTAAAAAATCCATCTTTAGCTAAAGAAATGGGGGAAAAATCAAGAGCGAGAGTAAAAAAAGAATTTTCTTTAGAAAAAACATTGAGAGAAACAGAACAAATCTATAAAGAGATATTGCGAGGTTAGATTATTCTTTTTTAAAAAATAATTGGAAGGTTTT
>Ga0307990_1003548_pt1 | contig 11864 bp, 8 predicted proteins | sample EllFjometagen129_FD_203168 | JGI IMG/M metagenome (GOLD analysis project Ga0307990, IMG submission 203168) | Marine microbial communities from Ellis Fjord, Antarctic Ocean - #129 | ecosystem: Environmental > Aquatic > Marine > Unclassified | place: Southern Ocean | collected 2014-10-08
TGATGATAGACGTAAGGAATTGGAACAGCAGGTAATTGGTGAAATTGATGACCCTGTAAAAAGAGCCATGAATATGGGCGTATTTTATCAGAGAGAAAATGATCTTGAAAAGGCTAAGAGCGAATTTGGAAAGGTCATAGATTTAGATTCGTGGGATGAAAGTCAGGAAATTACTCCAACGCAAAGGTCAGCTATAAGTTATATTTTTGAAATAGCTTTATCCACAGGGGATTTTGAGCGTGCCCGGAAAGTTGCTAATATTGTAAGGCACCATAATATCGATTCTTGCGATGGACAGTATTTTGGAGCTCGTATTTCCATGGCTGAAGAGGATTATAAAGATGCATTGTTAAGGCTTGATGACTGTCTTAAGAAAAGACCGGTTTTTTCGTATGGGTATATGCTCAGAAGCAAAGTAAATTCTGCCCTTGGTAATGACCATGCATCACTTGAAGATATTAGAAAAGCATCTTCTTTGAATATTATGAATGGAGATATTGCCAGAGACGTTGCTATTGCAGTTTATCTTCGAAATGCAAAACTTGGGAATAGCGTTTCTTCCGATCAGAAGCTTGAAGCTCGAACAGCTTTGGAAAGAGCAATGGCTTTGAATCCTGTGAATATTGAGCTTCGGAGTTTGTATGCTGAATATATAAGTGAAGATGAGCCCGACCGGGCATTGTCAATCAGACAGAGACTTCAAAAAGCAAGCCCAAGCATAGAAAACGCTTTGTTTCTTGCCAGATTAGCAGCCAAGTTAGGTTTTGCTGAAAAAGATCAGTCTCGACAGGATGCTTTGTTTGAAATGACTGAATCAGCATACGAACAGGCAAGACTTATCGAGCCTTTAAATAAGACAGTACTATATAACTATGCTGAATACCTGGATAAGAGGGGGCAAAAGGATAGGGCTAAAAATTTGATTAGTGAGTCTGATGACCCCAAATTGATTTGGAGTCACTACTATCAAAGTGGACAAATAGATAAAGCTAAGGAAGTGCTTGATAAGCTATACAAAGAATCACCTGAAGATGTAGATGTTGTAAAGGGGCAATTGCTCATTGTTGAAAAACTTTCAGATATGGAAGGTATTAAAAAATATTCGGATGAGTTGTTGGCTTTGGAAGAAAATGCCGAGAATCGACTCTTCAAGATTCGAGCTTATCTTAAAACTGGACTCATAAAAGAGGCCGAGGAGCAGCTTGAATTATTTAAGGCAAAATATCCTGATAATGAAAAGATACTTGTTCTTGAAACATGGTTGAAAATGAGTCAAGGGCAACTTAAAAAGGCATTTGAACTGGCTGAACTCAATGTTCAAAAAAATCAGGATGATTCTACGGGTTGGAGGCTCAAGGGTGAGATTAATCTGATGCTGGGTAATTATATCCAGGCAATTAGTGATCTTAAACAGAGTAAGATGCTTAATAATGAACCAGGTGTTAGAATTTCTCTTGCCAAAGCTTATCTGAGGGTCGGCAGAGAAGATGAAGCTATTACTGAGCTTGAAAATACAGCTGACGATCCATTGGCTCCATCGGGTGCTAAGGGAATGCTTGAGCAAATATACCTTCGTTTGGGTAAGAAAAAACTTCTTCAGAAGTTTTATATTGAAATGCTGGATGAATATCCCGAAAGTGTCTATTGGTATAATAAAGCCGGCGCTTTTGCAATTTCCCAGGAAAACATGGCCAATGCTGAAGAGCTTTACAAACAAGCATGGGATATCAGTAACAAAACTGGCAAAGCTAAAGCAATGGCACTTGATGGCTATCTGATGATTCTTGTTCGTCAGAAAAAATATAGCAAAGTTCTTGAGCTGGGAAGGAAGCATATCGATGGTGAATTTGCCCCGATAGCATATTTTAGAATGGCAGAGGCTCAATGGGAATCAGGTGACAAAAAAACAGCCATAAATTATTGTAAAAAAGCAGTTGATAAAGCTGAAGTGAATGAAAATTATGCTTCTGAAATGCTACAAAAGATATATGCTTTGGTAGGTGCTGAAGAGGTTATTGACATTTGCCAGCAGAAGCTTGCGGCGAACCCCGATTCTTTATATGCCAATTTTACAATGTTTAATATTTCAATGATAAATAGCCAATATAACAGGGCTATTGGGTATATTGATAAATGTTTAGCAATAGCGGAAGCTGATAAACTTAAAAAAACGAATTATACAGCTCACAAAGTAGGTGTGCTTGAGCTTGCTTACAAGAAAACTTCCGATAAGATTTATTTGCAAAAAGCAATAAGAGAGTACGAAAGTCTCTTAGTTGAAATGCCGAGTAATATAAGTGTTCTGAACAACCTTGCTTATATGCTTGCAGAAGCGGGTGAAAAGCTGGATAAGGCATTAGAATATGCTGAAAGGGCTTATGATTTGAGGCCTAATAACGCTAATATTATGGATACTTATTCGTATGTGCTGTACAAAAATGGAAAAAACGAACAAGCAGAGGAATATTTGCAGTCAGCTTTGCAGCAATATGAGAAAGATAGTATTTCAGCTCCAACGGATGTTTATAAACATCTTGGAATAATTAAAGAAGCACTTGGGCTTTCTACTGAGGCAGTTACGGCTTATCAGCAGGCCCTGGAAATTGGTGAGAAAACGATGCCTGAGGAAGAAAAAGAAGAAATTAAAAAAGCTGTTGAGAGGCTGACTAATTAGTATTTGTTTTTTGCTTAGTCTAAAATAATACGATTTTTTACTGGAATTAAATTATGGCAGAACAAATAAAAAAACCTATAAAGAGACCTCAAATGCCGCCGCCCTCGGCGATGCCGGCGATGACTCCAAAAGAAATCATGGGGATTATAAGAAGGCATTTGTTCCTTATATTTCTCATGACGATGCTTGGATTGGTTGCAGGTGGGGCAAGTTGGTATCTTCTTAAAACACACAGCCCCAAATATACAGCGGAGACTTATATAAGGGTACTAACGCCTATAGATAAAGACCCAATGGCTTTTGGCAGTACTCGTGCAAACAAGGATATCGAGTATGGCAGCAGGCAGTCTATAGCTTCTCTTATAAGGCAGCAAAGTACTTTTCAGGATTTACTTGAGAGAGAGGTCATACAAGAAACTAAATGGTTTAAAAGCTTTGGGGAATCTAAAAGTAAAAGCATCACAAAAGCCGTTAAGCAATTAAAAAAGAAATTTAGTGTCTCTGCTCTGAGGGATGGAGATTATGTTAGACTTGCGATGACATGTAAGGATGCCAGAGAAGCAGCTTTAATTGTTAATGAAATGGTAAGCATGTTTATTTCATCCCAGGGAAGTTCTAAAAGAGCGGAAGTGACCGAAAAACTTGTCAGGCTTGAAGCACAGAAAACAAGAGTGCAGAGAGAATTAGATGCAGCTGAAAATGCTCTTGATGAAGTCAGAGCACGATGGGGTTTTGCTGATCTTGACGAACGGAGTTATCGAAGTGTTCTTGAAGATAAGCTTCGAGACCTCGAAACCGAACAGAATGATCTTGTAATGTCAATAAGCCAGATCAAAGCTAATATCGGAACTTTGGAAAAACAAGCAGAGGGGCCGATTAATGAGCAGATAGAAAATCAAATTGAGACAGACCCTGTTATGACACTTCTTGCTCAGCAGCTTGCTTTGCAACAGTCTAATCTTGCCGGCAGGCTTACAAAATTTGGTGAGAATCACAGGTTGATACAACAGGCAAGAGAAACAATAGAAAAGATAAGAGAAAAAAGGTCTATCAGAAAGGCTGAAATAGCTGAGCAGACCCGCCAATCTAATCTCAAAAATGCACAAGATAATCTTGTTGTCCTGATGAGCAGATATGAAGAACTTGAAAAAATGAGAGGTATCAGTTTAACCAGGAAAGCTGACTATGATCAGGCAAAAGTGCAGTACCAAAAACGTCTTGTAATTAAAGATGAGCGTAAAGACACTCTTAATGCACTTAGAGAACAGATCGAAAAAATGAAGATTGTTCACGATGATCCGGAAACACCCAAAGTTCAAGCTGTTGGTATGGCTCCGGTACCTTTGGAAATCAGCTTTCCGAAATGGCAGCTTTTCTTCCCTGCTGGTTTTTTGCTTGGGTTTATGTTAGGTATAGGGCTTGCGTTCCTTGTTGAATTGTTGAATGATACTGTCAGAACACCAGCTGATGTAGGCAGATATCTTCGCATTCCTTTATTAGGTGTAATTCCTGATTCGTCAGAAGATTACCATGTCAAGGGTATAGATATGTTTAAGGTAACGACCTTAGCGCCTTATACGATCATAAGTGAAGCTTATCGTAAGTTTAGAGCAAACATTCAATTGTCAGAATCTGCGCAGAATTCAAAGACGCTGTTGGTCAGCAGTGGTATGGCAGGTGACGGCAAAACATCAGTGGCCTCTAATCTTGCTATGACCTTGATTGCCAGTGGAAACAAGGTGCTTCTTATAGATGCTAATTTCTGGAAGCCAAACCTGCATAGCATTTATTCTCAAGATTCGAATAATGATTTTAGCTTAGGTTTAAGTTCTTTCCTGAAAGGTGAGTGTGGCAGCGATGAAATTGTTAAAAACAGCAACGTAGAAGGTCTGGACCTGATTAGCTCTGGGAAGTCGCCTTCTAATCCTGCTGAACTTCTTAGCTCTGACAAGATGAGGCAGCTTACCGATGCGCTTCGAAGTAGCTATGATTATGTCATAATTGACGGTCCGCCTGTGTTACTTGTTAGTGACGTTAAAGTTCTTGCAAGGAATGTGGATGGCAGTATTCTTGTATTCAATGCTGCTACGACAAAACGAGGCGCTGCTTTGAGGACTCTCAGAGAGTTGAGAGAGGTGAACGCTCCGGTCGTTGGCTGTGTACTCTTTGCGGTAAAAGCCCTCAAGGGTGGTTATTTCAACGAGCAGTATAAGTCTTATGAAAAATACAATAAGGCACAGCTTGCTAAAAAAGCCTAATTATTGTATTTGTAACATCATTTTGAGTTGATATGAAATTATAGTCCGCCGATAACACAAGTTATCGGCGGACTATTTATTTGCATCGTAGCAATTTTGCATTTTAGTACAACACTCTCGCAACAATAAAGACAAAAACGACAGTTTTAAGGGCTGTAGAGAAATTATTGTTTCGATTTAAAATCACGAAAACACCGGTCTTGACTGGTAGGGGGTAAGTATCTATAATTACATGTTTAATGTTTTAGGAGCTAAGAATTTATGGCCAAGAAGAAAGCTAAAAAGAATCTTTGTGAGCGGTGCAGCGGCCTTTGTTGCAGATATTTTGCGTTGCCTATTGAAACGCCTGAAGATAGGGATGATTATGATGACATAAGGTGGTATCTTTGTCATGAGGGTACGAGTGTTTTTGTTGAAGATGGTGATTGGTATATAAATATTCAGAACAAGTGTAAGTATCTCAGTGAGAAAACTTATAAGTGTACCAATTATGAAAAAAGGCCTAAGATATGCAGGAAGTACACAACAGATGATTGCGATTTGGTTGAAGGTGAATATGATTATGAGTTGCATTTTACAGATGACAAGCAGATGCTTGAATATATTAAGGTCAAGTTTGATAATAAAGCTAATAAGAACAAGCAGGAAGTTAAAAAAAGAGTAGCAGCAAAAAAGAAAGCACAAAAACTTAGAAAGAAATAAAGATGAAGATCAAACCGGTAAAAGGTACAAGGGATTTTTATCCTGAAGATATGGCGATTCACAATCTTATTCTTGATGGCTGGAAGCAGTCATCTTTGCGTAATGGGTTCGAGGAATATGAAGGGCCTATCTTTGAGTACCTGAAGATGTACCAGGTTAAAAGCGGCGACGAGATCGTTGATCAGCTTTTTAATTTTACCGATCGTGGTGGCCGGAGACTGGCTATTCGTCCCGAGATAACACCGACTTTGGCGAGGATGGTAAATCAGAAGATCAATGCATTATCCAAACCGATAAAATGGTTTTCACTGCCGAGAATGTGTCGTGCAGAAAGGCCCCAAAAGGGCAGGCTTCGCGAGTTTTTCCAATGGAATATTGATATCATTGGTATTGACGATGTTGTCGCTGATGCGGAAGTGGTTTTTACAACATTGGACTACCTCCGTAGCGCGGGTCTTAGCAGCGATGATATAAAAGCCAAAATATCGAGCCGAAAGCTTCTTGCTGCTGTTTTGACAAGCTTTGGTATTAACCAGGAAAAGATTGAAGCCCTTTATCCCGTGCTAGATAAGAAATCTAAGATAAGCGAAGATGCATTTGAAGAAATGCTTTCAGAAATTATCAGTAGTTCTGAGATAATCGAAAAAATAATAAAGATGATGAATGTTGATTCATCTGATCAGCTTGTTGAGTTTACAGAGTTTAACGATGAGATACAAGAGGCAGTTGAGGAAATCCAAAGGCTTTTTATGTTGCTCGATGAAATGGGTGTAGCTGACTACTGCGTATTTGATATGAGTATCGTAAGAGGCTTGGCGTATTATACAGGCGTTGTTTTTGAAATACATGATACTGTCGGACAGCTTCGCGCGATTTGCGGCGGGGGCAGATATGACAGCTTGTTGAAACAGTTTGGTGGTCCGGAAATTACCGGCACAGGTATGGGGATGGGAGATTGTGTGCTGGAAATATTGCTTCGCGAAAGAGGGCTTATCGACGATAACATGCCTACAAGGCAGCTTGATTACTTCATTGCTTATACAGATGAAAGTCTTGCGTCTGAAGTAATTAAGACGGCTGCGAAAATAAGAACAGCAGGGCTTTGTGCTAATTTTAGTTATAAGTCAAATAAGCTTGCTAAACAACTCAAGCAGGCATCAGAGCAAAATGCAAAAAAGACGATTATAATTGGCGGTGAGTTTATTGAGAATCAGGAATTTGCGGTTAAGGATATGCAGACTTCTCAGCAGGAACTTATCAAAGCTGAAGTGTTTTTTAAGAAGCTGAAGTAATTTTAAAGGACAAAATGCAAACTATGGGCTCAAATCATTACGAGTTGGTCTTTGAAAACTGGCTCAAAGATAACCATATAAAGTTTACTCGAATTGATGAAACCAAGAGAGCGAGGTTGGGGAAAGCGAGCATTAAAAGCTTTGATTATTTTGTCTATGCTGGTAGTCATAATGTTATTATAGCTGATGTTAAAGGTAGAAAGTTTAAGGGCACCAGTTTTGAAAAACTGACATCTCTGCAATGCTGGGTTACTGAGACTGATATTACAGATATTGAATTCTGGCAAAAAATATTTGGTGATGATCACCACGCGGTGTTCGTTTTTGTTTATGATGTGCAAAATGTGGATGTAGATTTTGACGGCAGAGATGTTTATGATTTTGCTGGGAAGAGGTATTTGTTTTTCTGTGTAGAACTCGATAAATATAAAAAATATATGAGAGTAAGAAGTCCGAAGTGGAAAACCGTGACACTTTCAGCTGATGATTTCAGAGCTTATGCAGTTGAAATGAAAGATTTTTTTAAAAAATGAGAATTATAGCGGGCAAAAAACGAGGTTTGCATTTGCTGAGTCCCAAGGGTGATGTTTCCAGACCTATCACTGACAGGGTGAAGGAGTCGCTTTTCAGCGTTTTGTATAAATATGACATTCCCGCTGATATGGTAGTTGCGGATATTTTCAGCGGAATTGGTTCTATTGGTCTGGAGGCTTTGAGCAGGGGGGCGAAGTTTTGTACTTTTATAGAAAAAGATTCGAAGATAGCTGTGGTATTAGAAAAGAATATTGCCAAAGCAAACTTTGTGAAAGAGTCTAAAGTAATTCGTACCAATGCTTTTAAATCTGGTGCCCCGGTTGATGAGGAGAAATACCATTTTGTTTCTGTCGATCCACCTTTTCCTCTTACGAGAGATGTAAGTGAAACTTCTCAACTAGCAGGTATGTTTGGAGTTTTGCAGAGTCAGCTTGCTCCTGATGCGATCGTTATTGTCAGAACTCATAAGTGTGTTGATCTGCTGGACAATTATGGATTTTTAAAACAGATCGACCGCCGTAAGTGGGGCATAAATGCAGTTGCTATTTTTCAATATGATATATACTAATCCCAGTTGAATTTTTCCGTTTGTCCGCGGGCAAATAACTTGAAATAAAAAGTTACAGATTTGTTCGCGGAAATTTACTACCCTGAAGGGTATAAGATGACCAATAAAGAAGCTGCGATAACAATAATCGGGAAATTGCGAGAACAAGGCTTTGAAGCATTGCTGGCCGGCGGGTGTGTTCGTGACATGCTGCTTGGCAGGCAGGCTAAGGACTATGATGTTGCTACCAGTGCCAAGCCTGATGAAGTTTCAAAGTTGTTCAGGCGTACTCTTCAAGTCGGTGCAAAGTTCGGAGTGGTTATTGTTCTTCTCGATGATCAGCAGGTAGAAGTTGCAACGTTCCGGACAGAATCAGGCTATGTCGATGGTCGCCATCCGACGGAAGTTGAATTTACTACTGCCCACGAAGATGCAAGCAGACGGGATTTTACTATTAACGCCATGTTCTATGACCCGGTGGAGGAAAAAGTTATAGATTATTTTAATGGCCGGGATGATCTGAAACGGAAGATGATAAGAACTGTCGGCGATGCTCAGCAGAGATTTAAAGAAGATTATTTAAGAATGCTGCGTGCGGTTAGGTTTTCCGCTCAACTTAATTTTAAAATCGACCGGCAAACATGGCAGGGGGTTTGTGATAATTCTGAAAAGATATCCAAAATAAGCGGCGAAAGAATCTGCATGGAACTTAACGGCATACTTACCTGCCCGGCAAAATCTTATGCTGCACAAATGCTTTTTGATAGCGGCTTATCACGGGCGATATTTAATAACTTTGACGACAAATCCGCTATTGAAGGTATCTCTGTGCTGAATCAGATGCCCGATAATATTGATTTTATTACGGGTTTGGCGGCTTTTTTTGCAGGTTTTGAAACTAAAGATGCGATAAAGAAATGCAAAATTCTAAGCCTGAGCAGAAAGCAGAATAATCAGTTAAGGTTTTTGCTGTCTAATAGAGGCAGGCTCTTAAATGAGAATATGTCATTGTCTGAATTGAAAACTTTTTGTGCAAATGATCATTTTGAAGAGCTTTATGAATTTGAGGCTGCAATACAAAAACACCAAAATGACACTGAACTGCTTAATCTAATAGCACTTAAAGAGAGAATTAAATCCCTCGGCGATATTGATTATAGTCCGGCTCCTTTGCTTAATGGTAAGCAGTTGCAGGAATTAGGCTCAGTGGAAGGGCCTTGTCTCGGTGAGTTGGCAAAACAATTATATATCGCTCAGCTTGAAGAAGAAATTACCACAAAACAGCAGGCTAAGGATTGGGTGATAAGCTGGTTTAAAAATAACCCTCCAAAATAATTATGAATCCTTTTACATTATTAATAAAACCATCAGGTTCGGATTGTAATATTGATTGCAAGTATTGCTTTTATAAAAACCGCTCTGCTAAAGTCGGCACCGGTAAACAAAGGATGAGCCTTAAAGTTCTTGAAAAGCTGGTCAAAGATTATCTTGCACTTGGATTCGGAATAAACGGTTTTGCCTGGCAGGGGGGTGAGCCTACTTTGATGGGGCTTGATTTTTTCAAAGAAGTTGTAAGGCTGCAAAATGAGTATAAGACACAGGATCAGGTGATTGAAAATTCACTTCAGACAAATTCTATTTTGCTTGACGATGATTGGTGCGAGTTTCTTTGTGAAAATAATTTTCTTGTGGGCATAAGTATTGATGGACCTAAGAATCTGAATGACCATTACCGGGTTAATTTTAATAGTTGTGGCACTTTTGACAAGGTGATGACGGCAATCGAAAGATGTAAAAAGCATGAAGTTCAATTCAATACTTTAACTTTGTTGAATGATAATAATGTTGAACATATTAAAGAGCTTTTCGATTTCTTTGTTGAAAATGATATTAAATACCAGCAGTTTATTCCGTGTGTAGAGACAGACCCCAATACTGGTGGAGTTGCGGATTTTTCGATAACGCCAAAGCAATATGGCGACTTCTTATGTGGGCTTTTCGATCTTTGGTATGAATATGGTCCGGAAAAGATCAGCATTCGTGATTTCGACTCTATTATCAGTTTTTGTCTTAGCGGCAAGCATACCATCTGTACTTTCAGCAGGCAATGCAGCGGTTATATCGTTGTTGAACATATGGGTGAATGTTTCTGCTGCGATTTTTTCGTTAGAGATGAATTTGGTCTTGGCAATATCTTTGAAACTAATATTGCTCAGCTTGCCTGTAGTAATGTGAAAAGGAAATTTGCCCGTAACAAACAGAAGCTGCCGAGCAAATGTCTTGTTTGCAGACATCTTGATGTGTGTCGCGGCGGATGCATGAAAGACAGGATTGTGATTGATGATTCACAAAACAGGCAAAACTATTTCTGCGAAAGTTACAAAGCTTTCTTTGAACACTCAATGCCTCGGTTTATGCAGATAGCAGGCAAAGTTGCGTCTGGTCAGCAGGACTTTAACCGGTAGTGATAAAAAAAAAGGCCCTGAAAATGATTTCAGAGCCTTTGACTATTTTTAATATCTTTAGATTAATTTAGTTATTCCCGGCATCGGAACAGGATTAGTTTTCATTGGGCCAAACTCATATTTTTCAGGAGTAAGGTCCAGCTTAGAAGCGTTCATTGCCCAGCTCAATTTCATGGCTCTGCCAGTGTAGGTACTCATTCTGCCAGCTATCGCGGTCAATGTGCTTTCAGCAACACGTTTGGCTTCATTAATAGGCTCATTGTTGCGGATAGCTGCGATGAGGTCTGCGTGTTCTACTTCGTATGGATTCGGAGAGGCTTCTTTGGGCTCAAAAGGTTTGTCACCGGTTATTTTACCAGTAGCGCCGTCAAGATAAGCAATGCCTTTAGTACCTACGATTCTCTCCGAGACATTAGTTGTACAGCCGTCCATTTGGCGACACATACTTGTTATTTTTGCACCGTTTGGATAATCATATTCTACTGTGAAGTGGTCGAATATGTTGCCGTATTGTGGAGCGGTTCTTATATGCCTTCCACCAATGCCCATACATTTTACGGGTATTTTACCAAACGCCCAGTTGACAACATCAAGGTTATGGAGGTGCTGTTCAACGATATGGTCTCCGCAGATCCAGTCATAGAAGTACCACCTTCTGCACTGGCGTTCCATTTCGGTCCATTGCGGGTTGTCAGCAGGTCCCCAACCTAACATTCCGCCACCATTCCAGTAGCACTGTGCGGCAACTATCTCGCCGATATCACCATCGTGAATTCTTTTCATAATATCAAGGTAATGTTTCTGATGACGTCTTTGTGTGCCAGCAACAACGGAAAGCCTTTTTTGCTCTGCAAGTTCAGCAGCTTTTATAACTAAACGAACTCCCGCCGGGTCAACAGCTACTGGTTTTTCCATGAAAACATGTTTGCCAGCTTTGATTGCAGCTTCAAAATGTTGAGGCCGAAATCCCGGAGGAGTGGCAAGAAAAACTATGTCAATTTCGTCGAGGTCGATCAGTTTCTGGAAAGCATCAAAACCACTGAAGCATCTTTCTTCTGTCAAGTTGATTCTGCTCGGGCCTTCAATTTTCTGAACCCATTTATTTCCTGTTTTCATAAGTTCAAGTGAGCTGTCGACTCTGTCTTTAAAAAGATCAGCCATCGCGTATATCTCTACATTGTCTGCTGCTCTCATGCAGTCACCAACTGCGCCGGTTCCTCTGCCGCCACAACCTACCAGACCAATACGCAATTTATCTGAACCTGTTGCAAAGGCTTTGCTCATCGGGCTTGTCATCGTTGCCAGCGAAACTGCCGCTGAGGCCTTCATAAAATCTCTTCTTGTAAAATTATTCATTTGCCGCTCCTGTTTATTTTTTTAAAAATTAAAAGT
>Ga0307990_1003549_pt1 | contig 11864 bp, 11 predicted proteins | sample EllFjometagen129_FD_203168 | JGI IMG/M metagenome (GOLD analysis project Ga0307990, IMG submission 203168) | Marine microbial communities from Ellis Fjord, Antarctic Ocean - #129 | ecosystem: Environmental > Aquatic > Marine > Unclassified | place: Southern Ocean | collected 2014-10-08
AAGTATTAGATCATCTAAAATCTTTACGCAGGGGTTTTGTCTCTCTCTTGAGCCTTGATGCAATGAGAGAACTTGAAATAGAAAGAGTGCCTGAGATAAGACCTGAAGATACGGAGAACGTCAGACATCTCGTAGAAATGTTCAATCGAAAATATGGTGGACTCTCTCCTGGAGATGAGCGACTAGTAAAATTTGAATAGGACACGACATCTCGAGAATAATTCCTTAACACAAATTTTATTTCCCCACCACTGAACCAATCTTTTCTGCTGGCCAGTAACGGAAGAATGCTCGGCCGACAATATTATCATAAGGAACAAAGCCCCAGTCACGACTATCAGAAGAGTGGTCTCGGTTGTCTCCAAAAGCAACCAAACTATCTTCTGGTACCACCACAGACTGACCTTCAGTTAAAAACTTACCTGCTCCTGTTTCTCTTTCGCTAGGTAGATACTCTTCACTTAGTTGTTCACCATTTACATACACATTACCGTCTTGGACTGCCACTATATCACCAGGAACTGCCACCACTCTTTTAATAAAATCAAAAGTTTCATTTTGAGGAGCTTTAAAGACAATGATGTCTCCGGCTTTAGGATCTCTTCTTCTGAAGGTTACTTTGTCAGTTAGGAGATACTCTTGGTCAACTAAAGTGGGATCCATAGAGCTACCTTTTACTTGGTGTGGTTGCATTAAGAAAAGATAGACAACCACAAAAATTGAAGCTGCTATTACAAAAGCCTCGACTAGTTCATATATGAATTTAAATACTTTTCTTACAACACCCATCTACTTAAATTTACGCTGGTTGATATAATAATTCAAGCAGGACTCATAGCTCAGTTGGCTAGAGCGCTGCATTCACATTGCAGAGGTCGAAGGTTCGAGTCCTTCTGAGTCCACATAATTACTTAAAAACTTCCATACAAACTTGATAAGAGAATTAACAATCTCTTTTAATTAGAAGTCTTCAGAAAATATAGTATACTTTTTAATATGAATAAGGATGTTGAAAAAGTTGGCATGAATCGACGAGATTTTCTAAAAACTGCAGGTGTAACATTGGGCGCTATAGCACTACCTAGACGGCTTTTGGATCTTAAACTTGATCAAGCTCCAAGACTTGAGTCAACGTTAGTTGAAGACTTAGTTTTTTTGTCGGAAAAAACCGAAAAATGTGTAGGTAATTTTGTCAGTGGAGCCTCACTTGTAGTAGAGGACTTTCCTCTTCATTATGATGAAAATTATAATTTAAACAAACCAGTCACAATACACGAATTACCTTCAGGTTTAAATTTAAGTTTTAATGATTTCTATTATTTTCGTGATCCTAGCACTAAAGTCAAGAATCAGGAAATCGTTCGGGCAACAATTTTGCCCGACACAATGGGAACACACGATTTGATGACAGCGGTTCTTGATCGGGGTCAATTTGATTTTAAGGGAAAATATGTTCCCGCACTTAAAAACTATGAAGGGATTAAAGAAAAAGATGATGAAATTTATGGTGGAATGACTTATTGGGTCGGAGACGGCAGTATTTATCCTAACAAAATATTTAATTTAATTACGGCTTTTGGTAATATCCTTAAATATCAGGAGAAATATGGTCCTCTTAAAAAAGGCTATCCTTACTCTTATACGAACATGATTCAACTTCCAAGCTCCGATCAGTATCTTAAAGGATACAACAGTTCTTATATGAGGGTTAGGGCTGGGGGAGTCTGTGCTGGATCAACTATTCTAGCCAATGCCATTTATCGCATGGCTGAAAAAACTGGTGTACATTTTGATGATACATATATAGAACCAAGGGTTGCTCATGATTTAAGGTATCCTCTGGGACCTTTTGCACCCAAGTCTTATATCACTGACACTACTGTTTGGATAGATTCTGAAGGTGTAAGAGATTTTAGAATGGTTCCTCCAGCCGAATGCTATATTTCACCAAAATTTTGCCTTATTCCCAACGGAGTGCCCACGGAAGAAACCTCATCTGATGGTCTGGGGATACTGGATAAAGATACAGGTAAATACACATACAGTTCAGATGTAACCCTTCTACTTAATGTTGCATTTACAAAAAATCCTCCCGAAGAAACTTCTAGAGGTTTATTTGAAGTTAAGCAAGAATACGCGGATTTTCGGGATACAAGACGTAGAAATAGACCTTATAAGATCGGTATTAAAAAAATGATGGGTGGTGCCCAGTTGGTGGGAAATTATAAATGGGAGGAAAAAAAACCAAACAATATTATTGAATCAATATTTCCGTCCGTAGATTTAAATGTAGAACCTTTTTCTAAATAGAAACAAGTCCTTATCTACAAGAGTCTTTTATCTTGATGAAGATGTTAAACAGTGTAGATCAGAACTCTCGTCCTGACATGTCTGCTTTTATACGAAACTCTGACTGGTATAGGAAGAAAGAAAAAGACGGCTTACTAACATCGAAATTAGAAAGTGGAATTGATCAACTCGGTTACCTTAGAATTGAAGGACAACCCGTGCAATGTATTCAGTGGGTAAATTTTTTGACAAGCTTAGGATATCCAGAGTGTCCCATTAATATGGGTGCTGCCATTAGAGGCCCAAATGATTTGATTCCAGATCGAATACTAGTAGGATCGCATCGTGGAGTTGCTTCAAGCCGAACCGGTGGAGTTATTATTGCCGATCCGAAATTAAAAATTGAAGAGTTGAAAGCAGGCAATCTTTTTCTGATCAAAAATTCTGATGTCGGTCATGTTGGTTTTTTCTTGGCCACCAAGGATGTTGACGGTAAACGTCTGGTTTTAGGTACAGATGCAAATCGTGAAAATGATGGCAGAATTAGGATTTTTACTCTTGAAGATCGGAATTTTGATTTACTATGGGGTGCACCTCCTAAGAAAAAAATTATATTGGTTAAAAACAATTCTTGAACAATTTGGGCAAGCCAATACCACACCATTTATTTTAAAATACACAAAATCTTTAAGTTGTGTTTCTCTCGTCAGAACAAACCCTGAATAGTCATTACAGAAAAGTATCCTAAGAAAATAAAACTGGCACTCAAAAATATGTTGCGTATCCAGCTAGGGCGTAGTGGTTTAGGTAGAACTTTGTTATTTAAGTAAAGAATGATTCCTGTGTAAGAGAACATTGTAAAGCCGTTAATAATTGCTCCCAAAGTGATCAACTCTCTAGGTTTGCCATATCCCAGTAAGATTACCAAGATGGCAAACAGAATTTGTGCCCATAGGATTATATAGTAGCTTTTGGAGATGTCTCCTTTACCTTGTTTTAGGAGTAGTGCATTCTCTGCCATGATTCGGCTGGTTGCATCTAGTATTGCTAGTTGAGTGGACATCAACATCAAGCCGGTTACTATTAAAAACACTCCGGATAGTTGAGGTAGAGTCAGTTCTCCAATTACTTTAGCTTCATTAATGACGAAGTAAATATCATTACTATTTCCCGGTAAACCATGGGTGGTGGTGTAGGCCAACAAGGTCAAAACAGTCATGGTGAAGAATCCTAGGAACCAGAACACGATTAGGTGTTCCCAGTTAATCAATTTCCACCATTTTTTAAAACGAGACAATGACTCATCAGTTATCTCAAAAGTGTTACCAGCTAAACGACTTTCTGTTTTTTCCTTTTTGCGTAATAAAGTAGTAATTTTATCGGCATATTTACCCATGCCATAACCTTTGTCACGGATATAGAAGGACTGGGCCAAGTTTAAATTTCCTCCTGCACCTGAGTAGGCTAGAGCACCCAGAAAGATACCGATCGGCATACCGTGAGGTAAGAACATGTAGCCTTCACCTTGACCAATAAATCCTTTGAGGAGGGTGATCACGTCGCCCGTTTTAGTGATATATATGGCTAGACCTAAAATAATTGGAATACCTACAAGAATTGTCGCCTTTTGTAGATTCTCCATTGTTTGATAGAGTTTCTTACCAAAAGAAAGGATTATTCCAATTAAAATAAACACTCCAATTGTTATCCATCTAATTTCTGTTAAACCCATTGCGCTACCTAGTATTGTCATTCCTGCTAGTCCAATTCCTGGCCAACCAAAACCTAAAAAGGTGGAGATAATGAACCATAGGGGTAAATACTTAAACAAACGGGCAAACCCAACAAAGATACTTTCACCATAGATTAGGGCATATCTCTCTACCTCCATATTAATGAAAAACTGGATAGTAATACCAATAAATATTCCCCACACAATCCCCAGACCGTAGTTACTGGCCAGAAAAGGCCATAAGATTATTTCACCACTTCCTAAACCCATTCCTAGGAGAATGAAGCTCGGTCCTAGCAGTTTCTTCAGTCTTGGAGGTTTGGGTAGTATTTTCTTTCCCAGTTTTAGTCGATCCTTGTCCATACGTCTACTTTATCGTTTTAGCGGTGAGAAATAAATACTCGGCGCTATTTATTTTATCCATCAACAAGGAATAAGGGGTTAACACATCTTTTAAATTCACCTCTTCTTTTCTTTCTTCTCCCATACTCCACAAACGTGCAGAGTAATAATTACTAGCTCCAAACATCTCTGGTTCAATTTCTGCCTGATGGCGTTCCATTACTTGTTTCCAATACTCACACTGGAGCAGAAAATGAAAGTCCTGGTTAAAAGTTAGTCCCTCCATCAAATTATCTAAAGATTGCCATAAAACTACTGTTTTTTCTATAAACTCATCACTTTCTTTATTTTTCCCGATTAACAAATAAAGTTTCCAGCGAATTCTCCTTGCCATTCTTAGTTTTTCCTTTAACTCCGTATTTGAATCATTCATCCTATCTACCAGACCTTCATCATCCCAACTTACAAGACTAGTTAATGAAGTAGCTTTAATTAAAAAATCTTGTGATCGTCCTTGCAAATTAACCTCTAAAACAAAGTCATTACCTTCTTCTTTTACTCGATACTCATCCTCTTGACCACTTTCCTTTAAGTTGCCAGAAATTCTTTTCCAAGTACTCTCATCACCTTTAATTTTTCCTATATGCAAATCATAGTTGCCCAGACCTTCTTCTTTTACTCCTATTTCCACTTCTTCTCCGTCATATCCTGGCAAGAAAAATAACTTACTTTCTGGCAGGTAAATACCTAAGTCGTGATTGCAAATATTGTTTTGACAAACCTCAATTTCTCCTGGAGATTTTAAGACTACCGCCAGCACATTTTGTCTTCTATCTGCAATAGTTTCTGTAACCACCATTGTTTGATCTAGACCCAACTCATTAAAAATTTGCAATAAGCTTTCCTCTTTATCTACTAATCCTTGATGATCTGTTGAAAGACTTGTTGTTTGAGTAAAAGATCCTTTAGCACTACTAAGGAGGACTGTTCCGTCTCCTGTTGTGTAAGTGAAACTACCTCCACTGATAGGTTTTCCGTCTTCCCATTTTTCTAGCAATCGATCTTTCCAATTCCCTTCAACTACTTTTATACCTTCTTTTGTATCAAAACTATTTCCGCCAAAACTTTTTGTCAGGGTGTCAATAAAAGAAGTGTCTGACGAAGAGTTAAGGTAATCATTTTTTTGTCCCATACTTGACCAAGGAACAAAAGCTTCCTCTAAAAGTAAAAACTCATACGTTGGAAGCAAATCTTTTATTCCAGGAGCCAGTCTTCTTAGTGTGGATATCTGTGTTTCTCCGGGTAACTGATTTAACTCCACTAACAGCTCGATTGCTATTTTTTGCCACCATGGCCGATTCAATACCGTTGCCCCTTCCCAAATAGTGTAAGTATCAGTCGTTCCTTTATGTGGACTACCCAGAGTAATAATCTTATTTATTTTTTCTTGCCCAATATTTTGTGCGTAACTTCTAACTACCAAACCACCCATACTATGCCCAACAAAATTAATTTTTTCTTCAGCCTGAATCATTTCTTGGGAGATTAAATTATCAATGTATGAATTTAAATCGTCGTCTAGATCATTAAGTTTTTTTCTCCAGTCATAAGTAAAAATAAAAAAATCAATATTCTTTTCATAACCTGTATTTATTAAAGAATCTTCAAAATTTTGATATGTAGAAATAAAATTAGGAATTATCCAATTACTACCAATTTTCCCAGTTAACACAGCTTCAAAATCCCAACTGGCACCAAGACCTGGCAATAAAATAATTGGTGTTTTTTTTGGGGATAGAGAAAGATCTTTGATTTTAACTTCATCAATTTCAAGAGTAGGAAATAAAACAGAATTTGTTCTCTCTGGGTTGCCTATCCATAACCAATCAACATTTCTGTCAGTGAAGACAGTTTCATTAACGTAAAAACCATTAAGGTAAAAGGAATAAATAGAGTCTTTCTTGATTATTGTAAGATCGTGCCAAACCCCAAAACTTTCTTCAAAAACAACAGCTCCGTCATTGGTACAAGCATTCTCTGTTTTTAAACAAGGCACTGAATAAAAAATAAAGGTATTTTTTTGGGCAACAGGCCAAATAAAAAAGATTAATTCTTCCCAAGTTTGTTCCGTTGAACGGTCGTTTTGTATCAAAAAATCAGTAAAGGCAATTCCCGCACCGTAATTGTAATTTCCAGTAAATTTAAATTTGATCTGAAGAGAATAATTGTCTTCAGGAAAAATGATAGTTTTGGGGTGTAGATATGGGTATAAATTATATTGGCCTCCCAAAATTTCTCCAATTCCATTATTAAAATAAACACCACCATCATTCATGTTAACGATCCAATTTTCAGGTTTTATATTAAAACTTTCATTATAATAAGCACAACCCTCAGTTTTTAAAAAGAAGAAATAAAATAGAAAGAAACAAAAAGTTATAAAAACCCTCATTATTATAATAATAACTATTAAATAAAAAATACGATATGTCAAGTAATAAAAACACTTCATGTTCTTTTGATACATAACTCAGGAAAATTTATTGGTAAATGTTTAGACTCTTTAATTAAAAATTGACCACAGGGTATAAAAAGAGAGATTTTACTTATAGACAATTGTTTAAGAGACAAAACTGTCGAAAAGTTAAAAAATACAAAAAACATACGTACTTTTGAATTAAAAAACAATGAGGGTTTTGCAAAGGATATTGATTTTGGGACTAAAAAATTTAAAAATAAAAATTTCAATTAAGACTAGTTTTTATGAGAATAATTACGACTATCATCGAGCAGCTGATAGAATAGAAACAGTCTATTAAAATCTTTTTTAATGTCAATTAAGAAAACTCTTATCAAGAACACTTCTCTCAATCTCATTGGGTATGTATATCTCACCATTGCCGCCTTTATCTCAATCCCAATTCTTCTCCGAAATTTTGGACAAGAACTTTATGGGGTTTATCTTCTTTTTTCTGGAATAATCCCCCTCATGGTCGCTATAGATTTTGGTTTAAGTCAAGCTACTACTAGATATCTTTCTCTACCCAAGAATAGTGACAAAAAAAGATCTGTCATTTGGCAAACATCCTTTACTTTATTTTTCTTGGTCGGTTTGCTGATCGCCGCCATCTCTTTTATTTCCTTCTATTTTTTTGCCTCAAAATCATCTGTCTTTAGTTCTTTACCTTCTTTTCAATTCCTACCCCTTTCTATAGCCATCTCTCTTATTCTCCTGTTCAATCATCTCAACATCTCTCTTATGACTTTAATTCAGTCTAACCAGCGCTTTGATATCTACAATTTACGTGTCCTTATCGTTGGCACAGGCAACACTTTACTGACCGCTTTCATATCCACCTTTACCACCAACCTAGTTACCATCTTCTTCTTTCTTTTTTCTTGTCACTTCATCACTTTTTTGATCTTTCTCCGTTATGCCTGTCGTCATTTTTCCTTTTCTCTCCCGAAGTTTATCTTAGACAAGGTTTACTCTAAAAAACTTTTTAGCTTTGGTTTGCGTCAGTTTGTGGGGAACTTAGCTTCTCAAATTAACATCCAGGTTTCTAAGTATATTCTTGGACTGTCACTGGCAGTTAAGATTGTTCCTGTCTTTAGTATTCCTCAAAATGTCATGGTTAAGGGTACCGGGGTTGTCTCCCAACTCACTCTGGCTTTTTTCCCGCTTAGTGCTTCCCTGGTAACTAAGGAAAAAATCAAAAAACTTTCTCGTTTAGTTGTTGGCTTACAGTTCTCAATTTTGTTTATTGGTATTCTACAAGTTCTCTTTATTTACACACTTGGAGACGACGTTCTTCATTTATGGTTAAACAATCCTAACTTTGTAATCCAAGCATATCCAATTCTTAAAGTTCTCAGTTGGTATTTTTTACTCACCACCATCACTCCCATTCCTACCTCTGTTCTCGATAGTATCAATCTTCCTCAGGTGCCTTCATTTTTTGCCGTTCTTACAGCCATCCTTACTCTTGGATCAATGCTTTATCTCGTACCCAGTTTTGGTGCTCTAGGTGCCGCCTATGCCTATGTTTTTGCAAGCGCAATTACAGTCCCTCTTTTCTTGTTTGTCTTTTGTCGCGCCTTTTCGAAGTATATTAAAAAAACTCTATCTTCTGTTTAAAGTTTGCCTCCCAGATTCCCTTTTTAATCCATTTCCATCCGTCCTGAACTCTGTGTCGATATGGCTTATGTCCAGAAATCTGATCTTCTTTTTTTAATAATTCCTTTTTAATTTTTCTACCCAAATCATTTTTTCTTTTCCAACCAACCATTATTACCGTTTGGGGATTTAGTCTGGCTTCATTATCAAAAGCAGGAGAGATTCCAATTAGCAAACTACTTTTTAATTTTTTAAACAACGACTTTAGACCGTAAGGAGTAAAACGAAAGTAATCGGAAGGGTGCATGTGAATGGGGAAATTTTGTTGTGAGGACACAATCATTACTCCACTGTTTTTAGTTACCCTCTCAATTTCTTCACTTATCAACCATGGTTTTTCAGCATGCTCCAGTGTTTCCAAACACAAAACTACGTCAATACTATTGTCTTTAAAGGGAAGTTTTTCTGCGTTGACTACTCTGTCTACACCCGGGCCGGATCTCATGTCCACTCCAAGATACTCACCTTGAGGGAACAATCTTCTCAAATTAGCTACATTTTTTTGGTTTTTTTCCTGTCTAGATCCTATCTCCAACACCTTGCCTGATTTTGGTAAGAAATTAACAATTACTTCAACAGTTGCTCTCAATGGTTTAGTCATTTAAGCTATCATATACCAAATGGCTATTAAAACTAAAGTTTTCATCCTCATCCTCAACTATCAAAACTATCAAGACACCCTGAAGTGTATTGGTGCTCTTAAACGATCTGACCTGCCCTCAAATACAAAGATCTTGGTTTTGGACAACTCTGAAAATGATATCTCGGTTGAGAAGATAGGTAAAAAATATCCCAAAATTACTATTATTCAACATTCTCGCAATCTTGGTTTTGCTGGAGGCAACAATCCGGGCATTGATCATGCTCTCAAAAAAGGTGCCACTCACGTACTAATCATCAACCCTGACGTTACTGTTCCTCGCCGTTTTCTCAAACCGCTTCTGTCCAGTTTAAAACAAAACAATCTGGACATGATTGCTCCAGCCATTAAACACAAACAAAAAGATCAATGGTTCTACGGCCTTGAAGGGTTGGTTAATTTTACTAATGGTGAAGCTACCCATCTTAATCTTAAGAAAATTCCTTCCAAAGATATTCGACCTGCTAAGTTTGTCACTTTTGCCTGTGTTCTCATTTTCTCTCCGGTCTTTAAAAAGATAGGTCTTCTTAATGAAAAATACTTTATGTACCTTGAAGACGTTGATTTCTGTTTGAGAGCCAGTTGTTTAGGTTTTAAAATGGGTCTTGATCCTAAGATAGTCATTAATCACAAAACGTCTTCTTCTTTTTCCCGTCCCACCCAAAAACTGAAAATTAGTTTTCGCAGTCAACTCATCTTTATCTCTTCTTGGCTGAAGTTTCCTCAGAAAATTTATGCATATCTTTACACTGTAGTTCATTATGTATATTTCTACTTTCTTTGGACCTATCACTTCTATAAATACTCACGCTAATTGATTAAATCCGTTTCCATCTTTGCTTCTTTTTCTGTTACTATGATTATTGAAATTAAAAATTAATTAACTCTTATTAATGGCCGTAGAAAATCCTAAACAAATCTCTCTTATCGAAACATTTACCCTTAAACAAAAAGAAATTTGGGAAACTATCGCTCCCTTTTTTGAAAATGGAAGAAAAATAACAATGTTTACAATCTCTAACTTTGGTGAACCAAAAGAATTGTTTATCGACTGTTTAGATGATGATTGCAGGGGAACTATAATCAAAGGAACCATAGAAGGGGACATTCGTTCTTTCAGAACTCCTGAAGAAGATAAAGACAATCGAGACAATTATGCTACTCTTGCTCAAGCAATGATAGCTAATGGATCGGCTCAAATTAATTGATGTTAAGTTCTGTAATTCTTAACCATCTATCTTTAAAAGAGATCAAACAGACTCTGGACTCTCTTAAGTTTTCTGATGAAATTTTAATCATTCAGGACAAAGACCATCCTCTTAATTCGAAAAAACTACCTCCAAAGGTCAAGCTTATTTACCACCCTCTTTCTGCTAATTTTTCTGCACAGAGAAACTTTGCTCTTAAAAAAGCACAAGGGGACTGGGTTCTTTTTGTTGACTCAGACGAGGTTGTTTCTCCTCAACTAGCTAAAGAGATCAAGCTGGCCATGCAGAAAGATTTTTCTGGCTACCTCATACCTCGTCAAGACATTTTTTATTCTCAACCACTAAGGCACGGAGAAACCGGTCAAACAAAGATTCTTCGTCTGGCTCAAAAGAAGGCTGGAGTTTTTACTCGTTTAGTTCATGAAAATTGGCAAATACAGGGTAGGGTAGGGGAGTTAAGTGCTTCTTTGTTACATCACAAAAAAGACTTAACCTCTGGTTTCATTGAACGCATGCGTCTCTATGGACCAATTGATTCTCAAAGCCTAAATGAAGAAAACAAACCCTTCTCCATTTTTAAACTTTTATTTAACCCATTGGGTAAATTTTTTCTTAATTATATTGTGCGACGTGGTTTCCTTGATGGTCTTTTGGGACTCTTCCATGCATACCTTATGAGTATTCAGTCCTTCACTGTTCGTGTCTTCCAAAGGGAAGCCCAACTCGCCTAGCCACTAACTTAATTATTTTTCCTCTTTCTCTTTTTTTATTTTTCTTCGGGGAAGTACTACTCAGTTTTTACTCCAAGAAGTTTCAGGTCTTGTACAAGTTTTTGGTAGTTAAGAAACACAATCCCTTTCATTCCCGCCTTTTTAGCTCCATCAATGTTTATTTCTTTATCATCAATGAACACTGTTTCTTCTGCCTTTACTCCTAGTTTCTTCAACATTATCTGATAGATCTTTTCGTCTGGTTTAATAAAACCAACCTTACAAGAATAAACAATTTCATCGAAATTTTTCTCAAGTCCTTGTTTTTTGATTACCTTGACTCCTGCATCTTCTAGGTTTGATAATAATCCTGTCTTGTAATCCCCTCTTAGTTTTTTTACCAAATCTATCACTTCAGGGTAGGGGAGGTATGTTTTTTCTAAGGCCTCAAGCCAGATAGCTTTCAACTCAGAAACTTCATAATTTAGCTTTCTCCCAATCATCCTCCACACCCTATCTTCAACCCCATCCCCAGACTGCATGCGATCTAGGTGTGGCTCAAGTCTTTTTCTTAAGGACTCCAAATCAACGTCAAATTTTTTAGCCAGATAAGCAAGAATTCTTTCGGTTGGTTCCTCCATTAACACTCCACCCCAATCAAACACTACTGCTTTTATATTGTTTTCCATTTCTTAAATATACATTAAAACAACCTTTCACTACCACTTCAGGTAGAATATGTTTATGGCTAAAGATAAGTACTCAG
>Ga0307990_1003550_pt1 | contig 11863 bp, 10 predicted proteins | sample EllFjometagen129_FD_203168 | JGI IMG/M metagenome (GOLD analysis project Ga0307990, IMG submission 203168) | Marine microbial communities from Ellis Fjord, Antarctic Ocean - #129 | ecosystem: Environmental > Aquatic > Marine > Unclassified | place: Southern Ocean | collected 2014-10-08
GATGGATTTGAACTGGAAGTCATGATGACCCTTCATGCGCTGGATCGAATGTATACGATCATTGAAAAACCAATTGCCTACCGGGATCGCCCCGCTGGCAGCGAATCGAAGCTCAATACACTTCAGGACGGATGGCGCATTCTCAGGGCAATTGTCTGGATATTTAAAGATGCAAAGCCGTTTATCTTTTTCCTGATTCTATCCACAGCAATCGCCCTGATCGCAACGGGTTTTGGGTTGTCATCTCTAGGCCTGCACCCATCAGGCGACCCGCAGGCTTATTGGCTTCCGGTTCTGATTTCGGCGACATTATTTATCATCGCCACCGTTTTCCTAAGCTGTGGCCTCATCCTGGACACGGCGGTAAAACATGTGCGAGAACAGTATGAAGTGAACTTTATAAACAGACAAACACGCCCCCGTACTGATCTGGATTAAAGGCCGATTTGCTAATCGCAAATGCCAGAATCAGTAGGCCCCTTACCATCGGCTAATCAATTGCATGTGCTTTAAGCTCATCTTCACTGCGCTCCTGCTCCTCAATAGCCGAGGCCGATAAGGCATGATCTATCGCCCACGTCTTCTTGAGACGAACCTGACGAACAACCGGCCGAGAATCCCAAAATGGCCCTAGGCGGATTCCGGCGGCTGGGCTCTGCATTCCAACATAGACATTGGGTTCAAACGCCCAGATCGTCATATTGGGCAAAACCTGATTACCAGCAAATGGTTCAGGCGAGATCCGTCCGGGAAGCCTTACAGGGGCAATATGCGTTGCCACCAATCCATCATAACTCAACGGGTTTCAAATACTTTGCGAAAAACAACTTTCCCGCCATCAACAATCTTCCGGGCACGCACCCCATTAACGGCGGACTGCAATCCCGGATAAGCATCGGGATAAACAAACGGAACCGACTCCTGCTCCGGCGGCCCTTTGCACAGGCTTATTGAGAGCTGCCAGTCGGCATCATCATACACCAGTTCTTTCCAGTTCCCCGTTGGGTTCTGCGAGCATGTCCAGGACGAATCGAGCCCCATCACCTGCCCAGCCTGCTTAAAACCCGCCTGCACCCAGTCGGGCCACTTCCCCACTTCGGTCTCAACAGCCAAAACATGCCGGCCCGGCGCAAGGTCAATTGCGGCCACTTGACTACGAGTTGGATCGGATGTCTCAAGTAGTCGCGTCCCATCAAGATAAACGACCGTTTTTTTATTTGAATAGGTGAAAAACAGCACGGCATCCTGCTCGTAGTACCGGATCAGGTTCTTTGCCCCGGCATCGCCTGATACGCTCAATTTATGGAACTGTTCCCGCACAGTTTCATAACCGTTTAGCTCCGCCTGATATGCCAAAAGCCGCACTTCAAATAGCGCGTGAACCTCCGGCGGATATCTCCAGTATTGCAGCGCATGAGCGGTAAGTTTTTCAGCGTTTGTCCAGTCATCAAATTTTTCATAGTCCCACAGGCGCGTCATCAGGGACCGGGCCTCAAACTCATCGCGAGGAGGAGTAACCCATGCCTGCTGAATGCGCGGTGAAGGTGCCGCAACAGGCCGATCGAGGTAATACCATGCTGTGCTAGCAAATACCGCTCGGCTCTTGTTCCCTGGCCCTCTCTCGAATGACATATCCAGTTCCTTTGAGAACGTCACCGCATCCGCCAGATGAAAGCGATACTGCACGGTCCGGAAAGGCCGCTTCATCGTCAACCCGAACAGCGGATTCTGAAACACCGTACGATAGTACCATCCGCCGTTAAAATAATCCTCTAATCCGGTTCCCTGCCAAAACACCTCCTGCGCGCCGTCACGGGAAATCGTCTCATCTGATTCAAGCACCCAGAAACTGCGATCCATAGACGCCGCACCCAGCAGACAGCCCGCCAGCCGGCCTTTCCCTTCGACCTCCAACACGGCATGCGGCGTGCCCTGATACTGCTCCGAGGTTTGAAGCCATGCACAGTGCAGATAACCGGCACCGTCAGGTGCGGGCTGCGGATCATACACGACCATCACAGACCCGGAAACCGCCGGTTTTCCGTAATTATGCAGCACTACAGACGCGGATTTCTTAACCGGCATAGGGAACCGACACTCAAATCCCGTATCGTCTACAATCAAATATAGATTCGACAGTTTTTTCGGCTCCCACATTTGTCCGAAAAAATCCCCCAGCGGCACACGGACAGAATCTACTCCCGAGCCGTCCCAAGCAATGTGTAACCAAAGCTGCCGCAGCAGCGAACGCCGTTGATGAAAGGTCATGCCGCCCCATCCATCCAACTCGATCCGCAGCTTGCGAACAACCCCACCGGATTGCAGCGCTAGCACCTCCTGCTCCGTATCCCCGGAAATACTAAACAAATTACTAATGACCGTTCCCTGTGGGACGACTGAATCAAAAACAGCCTCAGCGGCATCTTGCACCATCTGCGGAACAGGAAAAATCGCCGATTGAACAATTCGGTTTTCCAAACGGGTTGCATTGATCTGGAAATAGAGCTTCCCTTCCCCTTGGCTGTAGCCTTCATCCGACACCAAAATACGCAATCGTTTCTGATAAGGAACCGGGAAACCGGTGTGGAAACAATACTGATCGCCGGAATTAAAGGTCTCAGGGAAGCCAGACTCCCCTTCAAAAAAGGCATCGCAGGTTGTCTCAAGACGGGGATCGATTTCATCATCAAAGATAAAGCGGAAGCGGGTTTCCCTTTTGATGCCGGTAAACCAAAGCCGGGTTAGAACGCCGGGGCCTTTAAAATCAGCAAGCTCCAACCAGCCGTTACCCAGGTTTTTATATCCGTTACTGTAGTCGTTATTGCCACCGCTCCGGTCATAGGAGGTTCGAATTTCGGTGCACGACTGCGAAATATCTGCAATTGATTCCAGAGAATACAATTGATGAATCAGCTGTTCCCAGGTTACCGACACTGGTTCTTGGCGGGAACAGGAACAGCACAACAAACTCAACAAACTCACAAGAGTCATTCGAAAATTCATTTTGCGGTCCTTTTTTTTGCCCACCGAACCAGTGCAAAGGCCGGATAGACAAATCGGTGGTGCGGTAGCAAAAACCGCATGGCCGCCAAGCGCATCTTTCCGGTGAAGGAGCTCAACCTCGCGTAATCTTCAGGATAGTCCCTCATTCTCTGCGCAGGTTGAGAACAGACCGCGGCCACGGTTTCATACAGTCGATTGGCGGAATGCCGTTCCGGCGCATTATACCACTGAACAAACTTCTGCATCCGCTCCGCATATCCAAGGTATTCTTCATCAGTCATGTTTTGTAAACATTCATCCAGCTTTCCAAGGGAGGAAAAACTGCGGTAGTCGATAAAACAATCCGACGGAACCAGCTCTTCAATATTGCTGCAGCCATAGTAAACCGGAACTGTACCGCAGGCCATGCAGTCGAGGATCTTTTCGGTCAAATAGCCCCGAGTCCATACCGGGTGATAGGTGTTTTCAAAGCAGAGCGCGTAGCGATATCGAGCCATCATTGCTACCTTATCTCCGCATTCACCCTGATAGTTCGGCACGTCCATGGGCGGACGCCCAAACACATCCATTCGGGTGCGGGCGTTTTGATGAAACCACCGAGCCACTTTTCGTCGCTCCGAGTAGATCTCTTCGGCAGCCAATGTGTATTTGTCGCCGCAGATCTGGCAGAGCGCCTTTTCACGGGCCGTCGGATCAGGCCGCCCTGCCAAAGGTGCTACCCCGTAATCGGAGGAATACGGAAGGTCGTAGTAGGCTCCAGCTTCAAATGTGAATGCCGAAGAGGCCTCAGTCAAATAAGTATTCCAAGTCAAAATCCCGTCGAACTGCTTCCACACCCGCTTGGTGTACTGCATCGGATCGATAGCCAGCGGCTCATACATGTAGAGAATTTTCAGTGCATCCGGACACGCCTGCTGATGCAGACGACGATTAAAGGTATAGTGGTTAAAATACACCACGGCGTCTGATTCCGGCTGAGGAAGACGGCTCCATGTTACCCCATATGAACCGTCTGGAGCTTCAACGGAAGGAAGCACATCGGCCGGCATGTTTTTGTTCTGGTAGACAATGTTAATCCGCAACATTGCACTCACCCTTTCGCCTCATCACCAACACACCGAAGGAAACAAACAAAACCAAGTACCCGACACACTGCATGTAGAAAAAGTGTTTAGACGGTGCATAGCGGAGAATCACCTCATTCTCACCGGACGGAATCGCCACACCTTGGCAAATATAATCAACGCGTTGCACCGCGACAGCACTGCCATTCACTTCTGCCAGCCAGTCCGGATTCCATCTTTCCGCAACCCGCAACATGGCGGGGGCATCGGATTTCACGCGCAGTTTTACTTTGCCGGGTCGATATGAAAGCACCTCTGCCGAGCCCGTCTGCACGCGCGGCGACCGGACGACGGATGTCAACGCTTGTTCGTCCGACATCGGCTCAATCGGAGCAGTGACGGCATAACGAGGAGCCGTGTTGAGCAGTTCGAATACCGCATGCTGGCCGACCATTGAAGGCACCACGTTGAATTCACCGTCTTTCGCTCCCTGAGCTAGATCATAGGTGAACACCCTGCGGGCCTGCCCTGCCAACTTCTTTTCAGACGCAGTCGGCCCCAACAGGTATTTGACAGAAGAAAACCGCCACATATTGAGTGGATCGCGCTGTCCCTGCTCTAAAAAGGCCTTGTAGTCCGTCGCCATGCGCGGCATATCGGAAAAATTAAATGTCGGAATACGATTATATGGCAACAAGTACGTTGTCCAGATCCCATAAATCCCCTGCTGCGACAGCAACGCCACCCGCTGAGTTCCTAGATCCTTTTTGAGGAAATCTGTTAGCGCGTTAGCTTCGATATAGCTGCGCGGCATCTCTTTGACGTAATGTTTCGACAACTTCACCGCATCAGCCGCCACAATCAGCACCAGCACAACTGCCAGCCCGTTTTTAAAGCGCAGTAGTTTTCCAAGGCTCGGGAAACTGAAAATTGCGAACACTGCCGCGACCGCCGCCGCCATAAACGATGCATGCCACAGCGCGGCGATCTTATTCTGAACAATCACTTTCGCGGCATCTTGCGGCCAACCCTGCGCCGCAAACTGGGCCACATCATCATTTTGGCCAATCGTCAAACTCAACGCCCAAATTCCCAAAATTCCCAGCACACCAACCGTCACCCAGAAGAACCTTCGGTTCTCAGAGGTCAGAAGTCGGAGATCAGAATCTTTAGGCTTTTGGCTTTTGGCTTTAGACTTTAGATCTTGCCCCTCCGACTTTTGACCTTCGACTTTTGACCTTTGACTAAAGAGCGCATCAAACCCATAAGCTGTCAAAATTGCTAGGCAAACCTGAAACACCTGCAGGAACTTGTTGGGATTACGGATGTTGTTCACCACCGGCAGCTTGTAGAAGAGCGAATAGAGCGGGAAGAATTTTCCGAACGAGAGCAACAGCGCAACAAGTGTCGCACCGCCCCAGAAAATAATTTCCGCACGGTGTTTGGAACGCCGACAGGAAAAGAGAGCAAACAGCGCAAATGCGACCGGGATCATTCCCAAATAAGTATTTTCCAGCTTGAAATTCTGAAATCCCTGTTTTGTTTGTTCCCAACCGGCCGAGCGGCCCATGCGACCCCAATACGGGCCTTCCGGTTCTCCGCTGCGCCAACCGGTGTAGCCGGGGGCAACAAAAGCGATCATTTCTTCCGGCGGAAAACTCCACTGCGTGATGTAGTCCCACTTGGCCTGCTTGTCGTTCGTTTGCATCTGGGCAGATCCTTTGACATGGCGCTCATAACCGTTCAACAGCGGCCCTGCCGCAAACAGAAATGCAATAACCGCCGCAGGAATGAGCAGTTTCAGCCATTTTATCGGCTTTAATCCCTGCACCTGCCAAAGCCGAAAAACTAAATAAGCGCCGGAAAAAAGAGCAAAAAACATTGCAACATCCGGTTGCTGAACAAACATCAATCCGACACATGCTCCCCAAATTAACACAGAAGAAAGCGATCCTGTTGTCAGGACCACAGGAATCAACGAGCAAGCAAACAACATTACGACATACGGTTTAAGAGGATGTCCTGGGTAAATTAACGAGAAATTGGATCCCAACCAAAAAGCAGACAGTGAGCCCAACGCAATCCCTAATGATGACACCTTGCGTTTTCGTAACATGATGAAAAAGACTAAAGATGCTCCGACACACGCCAGGGGATAAATCAGATTATTCCAAAGAACCCCAGGAATCATAAGTAAAAGCAGTGCTGGTAATTTAGCGGATAACGCTCCGGGAAAGCCCAACAAAGAACGATCTCTCCAGTGAAACACCAATTGATGACAAAAATCAGCACGAGAAATATTTGAACCCGAAATAATCGCATCAGTTGTCATTAAAACTTTTTGTCCACTCAAAAACGGAAAAAAAAGAATGGCCATCAAAATAACCATACCAACTAGAAATATTATCGCCTTATGGCTTTTTTTCATTTTCTACCTCAAAATCACGCTAAACGATCTCTACACAACAAACTGCCGGGATACTTTATCATCGGCACCTACAATGGCAATTTCACATTATACATAAACTTTTGTTAAAACCACGTTGCTGACTCCCCATAATTCACCAATTTTAAACCAATACGCCTCTTCATGATTGATCAAACCTTTTTAAGCACAGGCTGGTAGACTGTAAATTAAAATGCCCAAAAATTCTGGACGCCGCGTCCCTCATACCGCGATCTCCTGAATGAACAGCTCTTCTGCGGTTTTAAACTTTAATATTTTACGGGGATACCGATTGATCCAGTTCTCGATCTGTTGAATGGCCTTGCGCGTGTATTTAATTATATCACTTCCCTTGGGAATGAATCGGCGAATGATTCGGTTGGTGTTCTCATTGCGTCCTCGTTCCCAAGACGAATACGGATGAGCATAGTAGATGTGGGATCGAGCTGACCTGCCGAACACGGATGCCTCCAGTGCCCCAAACTCACTTCCATTATCCGCCGTAATGGATTTGAACACGACCTTGAATGCCTCCTTACCCATGGAACGTTCAATGCCATTGATGGCCCGAACCACTGCTCCTGAGTCTTATCTTTGATCTTACGGAAGATCAGCTCGCGGATCTTACGCTCAACCAAGGCAAGTAAAGCGGCACTCCCCAATCATTTTCCGCCGACCACCAGATCTATCTCCCAGCGCTCGGCCTCCTGGCGCATGGAAACCCCAATCGACCGTTCCTCGATACTTCAACCCCGCGATACGCCGCGCTGGGGTCGCCGATGCAGTGACTTGTGCTTTTTCCCACGTAATTGCTTCTCCCATAGCGTTTCATTGCTCACGCTGGGGATTTCCCCCTTATCGATATGGTTGTAGATGGTTTTGGCGCAGACCGCCTCTTCCATCCCCTTCATTTTCATCCGCGCGGCAACCACTTCTGGAGACCATCTGCTTATAACGATATGACAGCGAATGTACTCTACAGCCACGCTATTGGCCTTGAGCTTCACCGCTGGCCCTTTCGCACTAGCATTCAGATCATGCACATCCTGCGCCCTATCCGCGCGGTACACCATGGACGTCGTCAGGTTGCTGTTGAGGTGCACAACTACACCACGTTCGACTTCCCTGTTGATCGTGCGCCGATCCCTTCTCAGCTCCTTTGCAATACAGGATTCTTCCATGCCAGCCTTTAAAAACCCTTCAATCAAAATGCGCTCATTCCAGTTCAAATGCTTGCCCTTACGTACCGGGGTGTTAGCGTTCTCTTGCTCCATGCCGATGCTCCTATCCTCGTTTGTGGTGAATTGAAGAAAGGTTCATTCTGGCATGGGGCACTCAATTTCCGAACTGGGCATTTAAATTCACAGTCTACCTTTTAAGCACAGGCTTGCCGAGAATGAGGAGGGCCAGACGAAAAAAACGATCTCATTCTCGAAAGGAAACTGTTATAAAAAGGCGCTTGGTGATCACTTCCTTTTGACAATGAGTGCTGGATTCATTGAAAAAACTCCGATAAGTTAAGCGTTTTTAAAGTACACAGGTAACATCCAATGAATCAGTTAAACAAAGCCATTGCATTCATTCCTGCCCGCGGCGGCTCAAAAGGCATCCCGCGTAAAAACATTCACCTATTCAACGGAAAACCTCTAATTTACTGGAACATTAAGGCCGCGTTGCGTGCCAAACTGATTGACGAGGTCATCGTTTCAACCGATGATTCAGAAATCGCGGCAGTTTCGCGCGAAGCTGGCGCTGACGTCATTATGCGCCCAGACAATATCAGCACAGACATCGCCTCTTCTGAGGATGCTCTAATCCATGCATTGAGCTGCCTAAAAACTCACCCTGAACTAACCGTCTTCCTGCAATGCACCTCCCCGCTCACGCAAAGCGAAGATATAGATAACTGTATTCGCAAATTAATCGATAGCAACGCTGACAGTGCGTTTACCGCCACGGAGTCGCATCGGTTTCTTTGGAAAAATGATAAAGCAGCAGAAGGCGTCAACCACTCTGGTTCTGAACGCAAACGCCGACAAGATTTAGAAAAAGAATACGCTGAAAACGGTGCAATCTACGTCATGCGGACCAAGGAATTCCTGCAATCGAGGCACCGCTTTTTCGGCAAAACTGTCATTTCCGAAATGCCCTCCACAAGAACATGGGAAATTGATACGCCCGAAGACATTTTTGTGGCCGAGGCGCTCTTGAGTCTCTCGAAAAAGGAATCGATGTTGCCCGATACCATACAGGCCGTGGTCTTTGACTTTGACGGCGTTATGACCGACAACACAGTCTATGTTTCCGAAAAAGGTCTAGAAAGCGTGCGGTGTAACCGAGGCGACGGCTGGGGCATTGCTCGGATGCGAGATGCAGGCATTCGGATGGCCGTTATGTCGACCGAAGAAAATCCGGTCGTTCGCACCCGTTGCGAGAAGCTGAAAATAGAATGCTTTCATCAACTTGGTGATAGCAAAATCAAATGCTTCATGAACTGGTGCCAGGAGCACGAACTCGACATAAAACACGTCCTATATGTTGGAAATGACGAAAATGATATCGAATGTCTCGCCACAGCCGGCACTGGAGTCGTTCCATCCGATGCCCACAAATCAGCCAAACAGGTTGCAAACATGGTGCTGGCAACAAATGGCGGCCAAGGTGCCGTTCGCGAGCTGTGCGACACGATTTTAGAAAAACTAAAGGACTAGCAATATGAACCCACCAAAAGTGATCGCCGAAATCGGCTGCAACCATACAGGCGACATGGATATCGCGCGGGAAATGATTATGACAGCCGCCCTCTTCTGCAAAGCCGATGTTGTCAAATTCCAGAAACGTTGCCCCAAAGAATTACTACCCGAAGCTCAGTATAACGCCCCCCACCCCAATCCGATGCATGCCTACGGAGACTCCTATGGCGCACATCGTGAATTCCTAGAGTTCGATCTAGACCAGCACCGACAGTTGCAAACCTGGTGCAATGAGTTCGAAATTGAATACAGCACCTCCGTATGGGATATCACATCGGCAAAGGAAATTACCGAACTACAGCCCAGACTTATTAAAATCCCTTCCGCCTGCAACCTACACTGGGAAATGATGGACTACCTTTGCAAAAATTTTAATGGGGAAATACATATTTCATTTGGCATGACCACTCATGATGAGGAAAGAAAAATAATCGATCTCTTCCAACGCAACAAACGCAATAAAGATCTGGTTATTTACAGTTGTACCTCTGGCTATCCCGTTAACTTTGAAGATATCTGCTTACTAGAAATAACTCGCCTGAAAAAAGATTTTCACCCCCAGGTCAAAGCCGTTGGCTTTTCTGGCCATCATCTCGGAATTGCTGCAGATATCGCAGCAATGACATTAGGTGCAACATGGATCGAACGCCACTTCACTCTTGATCGCACATGGAAAGGAACCGACCATTCTGCCTCGCTGGAACCGGATGGTTTGCGCCGACTGTGCAGGGACGTTCGTAATGTTAAAAAGGCACTAAACTATAAAAAATGCGAAGTATTAGATGTTGAAAAAGCACAACGTGAGAAACTTAAATATGTCTAGCCCTAACCAACCTTCGTGCCCTCTCTGCAATGCCACCCCAAAGAACCTCTGGAACTGGAACAAAGGATACAAACTCTTTCACTGCACCTCATGCAAAACGATATTCTGTGACCCCATGCCGCTCGAACAAGAACAAAAAGAATTTTATCAAGGGTTCCTGTTCAACAAACCAAACACTAAAGACATCAAAAAAACAGTTCAGCGCAAAAAAACAGACCTTCTGAATTTTCTAAAAAACACCCCTCTGAATGGCATGACATTCCTTGACTACGGCGGCGGAACAGGAATGGCAGCCCTTGCCGCCTCCGAACTGGGTCTAGAAACTTTTTTATATGAGATCGACGAAGAGGCAGTTGAATTCTTATCGGCTCTCAAACAAAACAAACCCATCGGTATCTATTCTGATTTATCACAATTTAAGGAGAAAAAGTTTGATGTTATTTTATGCGATAATGTCATCGAGCATGTTGACGCCCCGAAGGAACTAATGAAGAGGCTGTACAGCTTACTCCAACCAAACGGGGTGTTGATCTTCAAAACCCCAAATATGCGCAACATCAGAATGTGGCTGTATCCACATCTATCGCTACTACACTACATCAGAAAAACAATGGTTTATAACAATTTAAGTGTGGCCGTCAGGGCATTACTGTTTCGCCCATGGTGCCTAGATCCTCCGCGACATTTGTTCTCATTTTCCAAACAAAGCCTACACGTTCTAGGGAAAGCTACCTCCTCAACAGAGATTGAAATCGGGAATTGCCCCAACAACTCTCTTTTCTTAGCATCCATTTATAACGGCCTTAAAAATGCCCGCACAACCGTATTCAACAAGATCGCTTTGGGCTTTATTTTACTAACCCTGCTCCCGCTTCTTTTTTTATTACAAATTGCCGACTGGATTATCCAAAATCTATCCGCCTTTGAAATCTATATGAAAATTAAGAAACCAAAATCACTCGAGAACGTTACATCCTCGCTATAGAAATAAAAAAAATTGCTCCTTCCCAACGACAACCATGAACTCCAATTATAAACTACAAACGTATTTCCAATTACCTCGGAGCCCAATCTGTCACTCTGAAGAACAAGATAGAGGGAGTCACACATTATGAAAATCCTTCTGGTGGGAGATCTTCGACCGGCCCAGAACTATGGTGCATACGCCACATCGGACACTCTTCTCAATTTGCTTCGGACCTCACTACAACCCGATGATCAATTAAAAACCATCGATTCTCGCTATATCTTCGCGCATGCTCCAGTTGAAGGATTTAGAGAAGACAAAGGGAAAGAACCTTCTGGTGCAACGAGGATCCTCCGACGTGGCATTGGGTATGCTGCACTAGCGATCTTGTCCGCAACAAAATATTACTCTTTCTTTTACCACTTTCATCTGGCGTGTATTACAGAAAAAGGGCTCAAAAAAGGCACCCACCTCCCAAGCCTTCTTTCCGAATACGCCCCTTATTTTGAAAAAGTCATGAGGGGAAAACTCCTCCCATATGAGCGAAAAGCCATCGAATGGGCAGATGTGGTTGTCATCAATGTCGAAGGAAGCATGGTGCGAGGAACAGATGCTTGGGGACGGTATCGCACCGGAGCACTTTATTTCCTGTTTATTGCATATTTGGCACAACGACTTGGAAAAAAAACGGCAATGATAAACCACACCATTGACCCTGACAATCAGGATGCTATCAACATCATGCGGCATGTTTATAAAAAACTTGATTTTGTCTCTCTGCGAGAACCTCTTTCCATAGAAAAAATA
>Ga0307990_1003551_pt1 | contig 11857 bp, 10 predicted proteins | sample EllFjometagen129_FD_203168 | JGI IMG/M metagenome (GOLD analysis project Ga0307990, IMG submission 203168) | Marine microbial communities from Ellis Fjord, Antarctic Ocean - #129 | ecosystem: Environmental > Aquatic > Marine > Unclassified | place: Southern Ocean | collected 2014-10-08
AATAGACCCGGACAGACACAAAGAATTTACAGGCGTCTCCAATGAAAAGATATTAGATAATCTTATCTATCTGTGCCATTACATGAAAACGCATGAAACCCCGGCGGATCTGTGGATACGAACCCCTATCATCCCGGGAGCCACTGCATACGAGGAGAACATACAGGGGATAGGCCGTTTTATAGCATCCAGACTGGACAATACGGTAAGTCGATGGGAGCTTTGCTCCTTCAACAACCTCTGCAGCAGCAAATACAAACGCCTTGATATGGACTGGCCCTTTAAAGACAGCCCTCTCATGAGCAGGGAATACATGGAAGGTCTCGCCGACTGCGCCGCTGGTTCGGGAGTAGACCCGGGTATTGTGCACTGGAACGGACCGACAAAAATGGAGGTGGGGAATAAATGAAGTCGTTCAGAGAATTCGATATCAATGACATGAAGGAATTTGAGCCGGAGGCAAAGGTTGGATTAATCGCGACCATAAATCCCGAAGGTCTTCCGCACATCACGCTGATTACCGCCCTCCAGGCGAAGACCCCCTCACAGATAATCTGGGCCCAGTTCACGGAAGGAATAAGCAAAAAGAACATCAGGACAAATCACCGTACAGCTTTTCTCATTATGACTCTCGACAAATCGCTCTGGAGGGGGAAAACCACCTGGACCCACCTTGCAATAGAGGGGGAAGACTATGAAATGTTCAACAAGAAACCGATGTTCAGATACAACGCCTATCTCGGCATACACACAGTGCACTACATGGATCTTGTGGAGACATATGGCAGGGAGAAGCTGCCCCTGTCAAATATCGCCCTCGCGTCTATACTCACCGGAGCCGCGAAATCGGGCGTCAGGACAGGCGCGGGAGAACAGATACTGAAACCCTGGGGGGAAGGGCTCTTCAACGGGTTGAGTTCCCTGAAGTTCATAACCTGGGTAGGAGAAGACGGTTTTCCCAACATTATCCCACTGATACAATGCCGGGCTTCAGACAGCAGAAGACTCGTTTTTTCCACAGCGGCCTATGGAAAGGAACTGAACGCGATAAAGGAAGGGACACGCGTGGCAGTGTTCGGTCTTACCATGGATATGGAAGACATCCTGATACGCGGAATGTTTACAGGAATCAGACGGCATCGGGGGATAAAACTGGGCGTGATAGACATAGAATGGGTGTACAACTCCATGCCACCAAAAGCGGGGCAGATCTATCCCGAAGTACGGTTAAAGCAAGTTGTGGATTTCTGAAGGGACTTTATCCTATCTATCCGTATTTATGTTGTAGTTGCGTATCTTAGCTCTCAGGGTTTTCCTGTTAATACCGAGAAACTTTGCGGTCTCGCCTATCTGAAAATTAAAATGGTGCAACGCTTTTTCTATATGTTCTTTCTCGACATCCACGAGAGTCATTCTTCCCGAATGAGAATTTATCACGGGAACCTTCATATCCTTATGCTGCCCGCAGTAAAGAATATTAGACTGGTTTACGATTTCATTTTCGCAGAGCACACATAGCCGCTCAACTGTATTCTTCAATTCCCTGATATTGCCTGGCCAGCTATATGACATCAAAGACTTTTCTGCCTCCTCCGAAAAACGTCTCACCCTGCTTTTGTGCCTTTTTATATATATGTTGAGATAGTGGTGCGCGATTGGAATTATATCGGATCTGTGCTCTCTTAAAGGTTTTATATCTATCGGAACTACTGATATTCTGTAGAAGAGATCCTCTCTGAACTGACCGGAATCCACCTGAGCCCTCAGGTCCTTATTAGTCGCTACTATAAGTCTCACATCGACCTTATCGGCCTTTGAACTGCCGACCCGTGGAACTTCCTGTTCCTGGATGACTCTCAACAGTCTCGCCTGGGTGGCAAGACTGATATTGGATATCTCATCCAGAAACAGCGTTCCCCCGTCCGCTGTCTGGAAACGTCCCTCGCGCGACTGGGTCGCGCCGCTGAACGCGCCTTTGACATGACCGAAAAGCTCACTCTCCATCAGATTTTCCACGAGTGAAGAACAATCAACGGGAACAAAGGGCTTGTCTCTCCTGCTGCTGAGTTTTTGTATTGCGCGAGCTACAAGTTCCTTGCCCGTCCCACTCTCACCGGTAATAAGAACTGTGCTGCCTGTATATGCCACCCTTCTGACGGTGTCTTTTAATTCCTTCATGCAACGGCTGTTCCCTACCAGATCAGGTATATCACCATCGGGTCTTTCCGCGCTACACGCATTCAGAACATTATTCACCACCTTTCTCAGCTCAATTGCGCTGAATGGCTTTGTCAAAAAATCAAATGCCCCGTACTTCATGGCCTCAACAGCCATTTTTATACTTCCATATCCGGTGATGATGATGACATGCGCGGATATATCAGATTCCACTTTAAGTTTTCTCAGGACATCCAGACCGCTCATCTTCGGCATCTGTACATCCAGCAGAATAGCATCATAGACATCTTTAAGGGCCATTTTGAGACCGCGAATTGCACTGCCCGTATCTTCAATACGATACCCTTCACGTGATAATATCTGCCGGCATCCATCACGTATCGATTCCTCATCATCGATGATAAGTATTTTCCCGACTCTCTCAGCCAATCCTTATATCCTCCGCAGTTTCGCTCTGCTCAGGATTGTCAGCCCCTCTCACAGGCAGAAAAATAGAAAACGTCGTCCCCTGCCCCGGCTCACTCTCCACATCGATAAAGCCATCGTGTTTACGCACTATTCCATAGGCGATGGACAGCCCCAGGCCTGTTCCCTTCCCCGGATCTTTCGTGGTAAAGAAAGGCTCGAATATATGGGTCAGGTGGACCTTTTCTATCCCCTTGCCGGTATCCGAAATAGTGATTTTGATGGTATTAGAGTCGGTCAGAAGGCATATCTTCTCCATTTCCACACCTTCTGCCGCATCGGATGGAAATCTGCTGATCAGCTTTGTTGCCACTGTGAGCTTACCACCTTTACCCATAGAATCGGAGGCGTTTATAAACAGGTTCAGAAAGATCTGCTCCAGCCTTGATCTATCGCCATTAACCTCGGGAAGACCTTCCGCTAAACTGGTTTTTACCTCTATCCCGTGAAACATGGATTGATCCCTCACGAGACTGAGAGACATCAGAAGTACATCGTTTATATTGAGCGGCACCATCTCGCCCGAAGGAGTTCTGGCAAAATCCAAGAGTTTCTGAACAATTTCTTTACACCTGTTTGTCTGATATATGATTTTGTTCATATTTTCCCGTGCCGGGCTGTCTTCCGGAAAGCCTTCCGATACGAGGCTGCTGTAAAGTAATATACCACCGAGAGGATTGTTCATCTCATGGGCAACACCGGCCGCTATCTGTCCAAGAGAAATCAGCCGCTTTGTCTGTGTCAGTTGCCGGAAGGCTTTGTTGAGTCTGTCATCGCGATCCTTGAGTGACCTGACCATATCATTGAATGCCTTGTCCAGCACGCCAAAATCCGAAGATTTACTACTGGGCAATTGATAATCGAGATCACCGGTTGCGATTGTCTCCGTGGCCTGCTTCAATATGCGCATCCTTTCCATAATGGCCTGTCCCATCCAGAAAGAGATAATGAAGGCTACAATCATGCCAAGTGTCGTTATACCCAGGAATATCCACATGGTAAACAGTTTCATGTCCCTGTATTTTGCCTCCAGTATTCCAACGTAGAGCATTCCTATTATGGTGTTGTCTATACTGTATATAGGCACATACGAACTGAGATACCAGTCATTGACTACAAACGCCCTTCCAACCCAGTCTTTGCCTTCTTCAACAACTTGTCCATATACCTCCCTGGAGACAACCGTACCAGTCGCCCTCTTGGAATCCTCCGTCATTACGTTGGTGGATATGCGCACACCTCCCTGGAATATTGTGGCAAACCCCATATTACGATTCTTGTATTTTTCGTCACGAAATACTGTTTCTGTTATCTTGTCCACTATGGCATAATCCCCGTTAAGTAAAACACCTCCAACGAGAGCACCCTTGAAATCCCCATATGAGTCAAAGATGGGATAGGCCGCTCTCAACACCATACCTTCAGACAATTGCTTTTCTCCGGTCTCTATGGACCGGGGCGTCTCTATTATGGCCATCTTAAGACGCTCCGAAAGCAGGGGGTTCTCCCTACGTATCCACTCCAGGGGGATCAGTTCCGTTGACGACAGGGGTATTTTTTTATCAAGGCATTCCCGTATGACCGGATCCCACAAGACATGGCCTCCTTTTACCGCCGGATTCGAAGCCCGGAACAGGACGGCAGCGTTGGCATCCACTAGGAAAAGCGTGTCAAGACACATACACTCGGTTCTCTGCTCATTTTTCACCTCCACTCCCGTGCGTATCAACCCCTTCATATCTTCCAGCGCAAGCATATCGCCGGAAGAAATCACATCGCCAAGATGGGATCTCAACGCTATACAGCGGACCTGGAATTCCAGCCTTTCCATGTTATGCTTATAGATGAGTCTCGCGGTATTTATATCCTGCTGCACCCTTCTCTGCGCCTCATCCATGGTATTTCTGTTGATTATTTTTATGCCAACGAACGTAGCCACCATACCTGTAAGGCAAGCGGCAACCAGAAATCCTAATACAAGGCGTTTCTGCAGACTTTCTTTGAAGATATCTCTCAACAATCTTTCGTTCCTCATCGCATGTGCAGAAAAAGAAAACTCTGAGTCCCCTTTTTTACACCATTCTCTCGATGTCTTTCCTGTTTATTCCTGAAATTGAAACTTTTTTATTCTTTGATCTGTAACCGGCTATGATTTTTATCTGAGATTTTTTTACACCCAGTATGCCTGAGAGGAATCTTATGCACTCTTTGTTGGCCGCGCCTTCAACAGGGGGCGCCGTTATTCTGAGCTTCAGGGCATCACCCTGAATACCCGCAAGCTCGCATCTGGACGCGCGCGGGATAACCCTGATATTGAATACAACACCATCAGCTGTCTCACCGACCGGGATCATGTCTCATCCTTCAATCGCTGCATCTCGGACTCAAGCTCTGTTACTCTTTCTTTCAGCCGTAGATTTTCCTGAAGCTGCAGCTTCAGTTCCTCCGCCACAGACTGCAGAAAATCATCGATCTCTCTGACATCGAATCCCCTGAACCTCGTTCGGAACTCCTGGTTATCTATGTCCAACGGCGTAATATTCATAAGCAGGCACCTTCCACTTACCTCAAATTAACCGCAATCTGGAGCATGGTTTTTACGAGGAAACTCTGTAGGAATACAATCACCAGGATTACAATAATCGGAGAGAAATCCATGCCGATACCTCTAAGCGGAATCCATTTCCTGACCTGGTAAAGCACAGGTTCCGTAACTCTATATAAAAACCGGACTATCGGATTGTACGGATCGGGGTTCACCCAAGAGATCAGAGCCCTTATGATGATGAGCCACATATACAGAGTAAGTCCCATGTCGACAATTCTGGCGAGAGCCTCTATAAAATTTCCTAATACAAACATCCCTTCCCCTTTACATTAAAATAGGTTATGAATAGTAATTGCTATCCTAAAAGTCAAGATTTATGTTTACCGGGAAAACGGATAGAGCTGTGCCCCGGAGCATAAATTATCTTGTACAATCTGCAAACAGGGAGGCTATCGCGCTAAAATGCCGGGAAAAAAGATATGCATCATAGGCGGAGGAAACATGGGGGAGGCGCTCGCCGTGGGAATCATTTCAAGCAGCCTGGCTCAGGTGGAAAATATAACCATACATGACATACGAGAGGAACGGCTTGCGCATTTCAGAGACAAATATCATGTATGTGTATCGGATGACATCACGAAAGCGGTAAAGGTCTCCGACATTGTTATCCTCGCAGTAAAACCCCAGAACATGGAAACAGTATTAAGTGATATGGCCGATACCGTTGCGGACAGGCTTGTCATATCCATCGCGGCGGGTGTCACCCTTGGATTCATAGAGAAACACCTCGGCGAAAAAACCCGCACAGTCAGGGTAATGCCAAACATGCCCGCCCTCATCGGCGAAGGCGCGGCGGCCCTTGCGGGCGGCAGGAATGCCACGGACAGCGATATCGCCACAGCCCGCCGAATATTCGATTCCGTAGGAGTCACAGTCGTTGTCAAAGAGGAACTCATCGATGCGGTTACAGGTCTGAGCGGGAGTGGCCCCGCCTATGGATTCATTATCATAGACGCGCTTGCAAATGCCGGCATCAGCCAGGGGCTTGAAGCCGGGACCTCGTTAAAATTAGCGGCCCAGACCATGTTAGGCGCCGCGAAACTGTGTCTCAAAGGGGACAAGACGCCGGCCCAGTTCACCGATATGGTGGCATCTCCAGGCGGTACCACCATAGAAGGCATAAAGGCGCTTAAGGCCGGGAAAATCGGAGAGGCCCTTGCGGCGGCGGTGAAAGCCGCGACAAAGAGATCGAAGGAATTGGGGGAAAAATAATATACGGAAACAGGGATAATTAGCACCCTCACTCCAACCCTCTCCCATCGAGGGAGAGGGGGAATTTTTAACTTTTTACGAAGCCGTCACAGCTTCTTCTCGAGATTCTGTCTTATACAATCTATAAAATCCTCCGTATAGACCCGGCGGTTTTTTGGATCAGGATCAGCGACAAGCATAAGGTCGCCGGTCATAATACCACTTTCAATGGTCTCTAATGCGGCATCTTCTATTTTCCGTGCAAATTCAGCGACCTCGGGTGTGCCATCGAGTTCCGCTCTCTTTTTCAGGCATCCGGTCCAGGCAAATATAAGCGCCATGGAGTTCGTGGATGTCTTCTCGCCTGCAAGGTGCTTATAGTAGTGTCTCTGGACGGTTCCATGGGCCGCTTCATATTCAAAGTAGCCATGCGGCGATACAAGAACCGATGTCATCATGGCCAGACTCCCATTTGCGGAGGCAAGCATGTCCGACATGACATCTCCGTCATAGTTCTTGCAGGCCCAGAGCATACCGCCTTCCGATTTGATGATTCTTGCAACAGCGTCATCTATAAGAGTGTAGAAATATTCGATCCCGGCCTCTTCGAATTTGTCCTTCCAGTTTGCTTCATATTCCTCATCGAATATTTTGCGAAATTCCGCATCATAGATCTTAGAAACGGTATCCTTCGTGCTGAACCAGAGATCGATCTTCTGATCTATGGCATAGGTAAAGCAGGAAGTGGCAAAACTCCTGATGGAGGAAGCTGTATTATAAATTCCCTGAACTATCCCCGGGCTCTCAAATTCTTTGATCACCTTTCTGATCGGTTCACCCCCGTCACTGGGTGTAAAAACAAGCTCTCCTGTTCCAGGACCCGGAATCTTTATCTCCTGGTTTTCATATACGTCGCCAGCGGCATGTCTCCCTATGTGTATAGGCCTCTTCCAGGTTTTCACGAAGGGCTGAATATTTTTTACCAGAATGGGTGCCCTGAAGACTGTACCGTCCAGAATTCCCCTGATGGTTCCGTTGGGACTGTTCCACTGTTTCTTAAGTCCATATTCCTCAACCCTGTCTGCGTTGGGTGTAATTGTGGCACATTTTACACCTACTCTGTATTTCATGATTGCATGGGCCGCATCAATGGTAATCCGGTCATCCGTTTCATTCCTCTTTTTCAGCCCGAGATCATAGTATTCAGTCTTCAGATCGAGATAGGGCAGGAACAGTTTATCCTTGATCATCTGCCACATGATCCTGGTCATTTCATCTCCGTCCATCTCTACGATGGGCGTTTTTACCTTAATTTTTTCCGTCACTTATTCGTCTCCCTGACATTAATTACTTTCTATTCTTTATTAGCGAAAGCATTCCTCCGGCGAGAACAATCTCCTTTGCCCTGTCGGACAGGTCGTACTCAACCTCAAATGCTACTTCTCTCGTAGTGTTTTTGATAATCAGTGTTTCACCCCTGCTGATCTTTTCGCGAATATCTGGAATTTCAAGATTATCTCCCCGACTTATCTGGTCGTAATCGTTTTCATTCCTGAATGTCACCGGAACAATACCGAAGTTTATCAGGTTGGCCGTGTGAATCCTCTCAAAAGACTTGGCGAGAACCACCTTTACCCCCATATACATGGGACAGAGGGCCGCATGCTCTCTCGATGACCCCTGCCCATAGCTGAATCCGCCAACGATAATGTTGTGGTCCCCCGTTTCCATTACCTCCCTCGCCCTCTCATAAAACAGGGGATCTATTACCTCGAAAAGGAATTTGGAATACTCCGGTATATTTGATCTGTACTTCATCCGGGCGCCGGCGGGAATAATGTGGTCTGTAGTGACATTGTCCTCCACCTTTATGGTTACGACACCGTTCACAGTTTCAGGCAGGGAATCATTGGCCGGCAGTTCTCCTATATTGGGTCCCCGACAGATCTCGATGCCCGCCGGGTCGTCGGATGGGGGAAGTATCATTGAATCGTCTACTATAAATTCCTCAGGTATCGCCACCTCGGGACAGGGGAAACCAAGATTTCCCGGATCTGTAATTTTCCCGGTAATGACTGCGGCGGCGGCAGTTTCAGGACTGACGAGATACACATTGGCACTCTTCGTCCCTGATCTGGCGAGGAAGTTTCTGTTGCTGGTTCTCAGAGATACGGCATCGGTCTGCGGCGACTGGCCGTTCCCTATGCAGAAACCACAGGCATTTTCTTCCAGCCTTACGCCCGTTTCGAGGAGGTCGGCTAGGGACCCATTCCTCGCCAGCATATCCAGAACCTGTCTGGAGCCGGGGGCGAGGACAAAACTTACACGGGGATGCACCTTTTTCCCTTTCAGAATTTTCGCAACCATCATCAGGTCTCTGTAAGAGGAATTGGTGCAGGAGCCCACACACACCTGATTTACTTCCATACCCTCAAGTTCCTTTACTGTAGATATGTTGCCGGGACTGTGGGGGGTCGCCGCAAGAGGAACCAGCTCGGACAGGTTGATTTCTACAATCTTAGAGTATTCGGCATCGGGATCTGCATCCATTTTTTTCCATTCCTTCTCTCTCGCCTGCGCCCTGAGGAATTTCCGGGTTTGTTCATCACTCGGAAATATGGATGTCGTTACACCGCACTCGGCGCCCATATTTGTTATGGTGGCACGCTCGGGAACAGTCAGGGTTCCAACCCCGGGGCCACCATACTCGAATACACATCCTACATTCCCCTTAGTTGTAAACATCTCCAGGATTTTAAGTATCACATCCTTGGCGCTGACCCAGGAATCGAGTCTGCCGACGAGGTTGATTCTGATGATCCTCGGGCAGGTAAGATAGAAGGGTTCTCCCGCCATGGCGAGTGCCACGTCCAGACCACCCGCCCCGATGGCAATCTGTCCGATTCCTCCGCCTGTTGGCGTATGACTGTCGGAGCCGAGAAGAGTGGCCCCAGGCCTGCCAAACCTTTCCAGGTGAACCTGATGGCAAATCCCATTCCCTGCCCGTGAATAATCTATCCCGTATTTTGCCGCTACTGTCTGAAGATATCGGTGGTCATCGGCATTTTCGAACCCCATCTGTACTGTATTATGATCGACAAAACTTACCGAATGATCCGTCTTTACCCTGCCAATCCCCATGGCCTCAAACTGCAGATAAGCCATTGTTCCGGTAGCATCCTGGGTCAGGGTCTGATCTATGCGGATCCCGATTTCCTTTCCCGGTTTGTACTCACCCGCAACAATATGACTCTCCAATATCTTTTGAGTCAGCGTCTTTGGCATATAAGTTCTCCCTGCATCAAGTTTGAAATGCGTAATAGCTGGGCATACTCGAATAAGTGTAACTGTCTGTTCCTTACCCCCGGATGCTCAGGCCCTGTGTCTCAAAAATTCGGCATACTCCATCAAATGAGACACGGCTTTGAATCCAATATCCGGATCCTCTATGAAGTACAATCCCTTGCTGTGCAGATAGTCTGCAGCATAGTCAGTCATTTCCCTGAAGGTTATCGGGATAACCGGCTTATTAACTGTATCGATAAGGGACATGTATGATTCATTGAGAAACCCAACGGGATCATCCTTATCCTTTGGCGGAATAAAGATCGGAGCGATAATATCGATATTTTCATCTTCCATCATTGACCGAACAATCTCATTCAATCCCTGCATAAATCCTGACCCTGTTACATCGAGAGGATTATCCGGCTGGGCAAATTCGGGAAGAAGTGAGACTAAACGTTGTATAGTTTTTTCCTGCAGCGACGGCAGTTCGATGCCATACTTCTCACACAGGTCGGCATAAAGGCCGCACAACCCACCGGAGAAGGTACAGATCCCCAGACCTTTTCCTTTCGGAAGCTCGCACCGGGAAAAGATGGCGGTCGTTTCCACGAGTTCTTCTATAGTCTCAACCCGTATAATCCCAATCTGTTTAAAAAACCCGTCAACGATATTGTCGTTGCCGGCGAGGGCTCCTGTATGAGAAACTGCCGCCTTTTTGCCCTTCGCCGAGCGTCCGATCTTCAGAATTATAATAGGGATCTTCCTGCGGGCAGCCTCGAATGCCACCCGTCTCAGCTTCTCAATGTTCCTGAATTCTTCAATGAAGCATGTAATTACTCGGGTTGATTCATCATAAACAAGATATTCCATCCAGTCTTCCGCTTCAACCATTGCCTCATTGCCGGTTGTCAGGTATAGAGAAACTCCGGCAGGTTTCTTCAATATCTTTGTAAAAATCACCTCGGAGATTCCACCACTCTGCCCGATCACACCAACCGCACCCGGAATCAATTCTCCTTCCACCATCCCGCCGCAAAACGCGCCCACCCTCTCCGGCAGATTTATGAATCCGAGACAGTTCGGTCCCATCAGGACTATGCCATGCTTCATACAATACTGTCTGAGCCGATCCTGCATGTGCCGCCCATCTTCCCCCGTCTCCGCAAACCCGGATGAGACAAGAAGCACATTCGTAATTCCCTTTTTTCTCAGCTTTTCGAGGGTTTCCAGAACGATAGAGCTCTTCACAAGGAGAATGGCAAAATCGATCTTTCCATCTGGAAGATCGGAAATGTTCCTGTATGCCCTGATACCGTGTACTTCATCCGCTCTGGGGTTAACTGGATAAAACTGTCCCTCGAAGCCCGATTTCATGGCATTTGCCAGTATGTTTCCGAACCACTGATTGTTTGGTGACGCTCCGACAACGGCTATATTGCGTGGTGATAAAAATTCTTTCAATTGTTGCTGCGTGTATGAATCCATTATGACTGCCGCCTTTATTTGTAAATAGACAGAAGCTTTAGCACTTTTGGGTCATTTCCGAAACAAGTAAATGAATGAAAACTGGGGATAGCGCCCATTAAAAGGGAAATACAGGGATACCTCCTCGTTTTCATTAGAAGGACAGGATAGCCAGGAAAGAAACAGAGGGGTGTCCACGCTTAATCCTGACAATAATCCTGCGTTAAAAGGGGCAAGTTGTGGTATAGTCCGCCGCGTGACCCCTGATACAGGAAAAAACCATCACACAGAAAAGGATGACTTGCATGAAATTTGATCTATCAAAGATTCTGAAATCTCTTACAGCGCTTATTCCAGGAAAGAAAGAGGAGCAGAAAGAGCAACAGCACACAACAGAGAAGGACAAAGTGCCCCAGGTCGAGAAAAGAAAGCAAACACCAGCGGGGAGAAAGAGGAACGTCACAAAAGAGAAAATCCCGGCAGAAAAAAAGAAGGAACGCACGAAATTCCGTGAACTTGGACTTTCTTCACAAATTCTCAATGCGGTAGAGAAGATAGGGTACAGGGAGATGACCCCCATTCAGGAGGCTACCTATTCCATCATTACCTCGGGACAGGACCTCTGCGCCCTCGCGGAAACGGGATCGGGAAAGACAGCCGCGT
>Ga0307990_1003552_pt1 | contig 11857 bp, 6 predicted proteins | sample EllFjometagen129_FD_203168 | JGI IMG/M metagenome (GOLD analysis project Ga0307990, IMG submission 203168) | Marine microbial communities from Ellis Fjord, Antarctic Ocean - #129 | ecosystem: Environmental > Aquatic > Marine > Unclassified | place: Southern Ocean | collected 2014-10-08
TGGAACAGTCGCAAACTCTCGACCTTTTGAGATGGAAAAGTAATATCAGCACTGTAGATCCCGATTTTATCGGGATTGTCCGGTTGGAAACCGGACCTACTTTTACGAACAATATCTGTACTCCCTTTAGTAGTTAACGATTGACGCGCGTTTAAACAGCTATCTACTAAACTAAGGTCTGACCCCGATGCCATACGGAGAATTCGCTTGATTTTTCGGGGTAAGATTTGATATCATTCTTTCATGAAATACACAAAAATCACACTCGTGTCGATATTATTGACCATATTTATTGGTTGCTCCACTATCGACAAGGTTTCGCAGGATACTTTTGTTGATCCGCCTATAGAGAACCGACCGGGGGCTTTTTGGCCCTGGCTAAATGGCAGTGTCAATCTCGAGCGGATTACTTATGAGCTTGAAGAGATAAAAGCCAAGGGTATGAGCGGGGCCGATATCTGGGATGTTAAGGCCAATGCCGATCCTGATAATATGATCCCGGCGGGACCGGCATTTTTAGGGCCCGAATCGCTGGATGCAATTGCGCATACAGTGAAGGAAGCAGATCGTCTGGGACTTCGGATCGGGATGCTCAACTCAAGTGGATGGAACGCCGGTGGAACCTGGACTACCCCTGATATTGCGGGGATGGGGATCTTTCATTCACAGGTTTCAGTCGAAGGACCGAGTCAATTTGAGCAGGTTCTGCCTTTCCCTGAGGTTCCTGGAAATTGTCCGAAAGACAAAAATGGCAAACCAGTTTTTTTTAAAGAGATATCTGTTCTGGCTGTGCCGCAAAATAAAAATAAGCAAATTGACTCGATCTCGGATATCCGCATTCTGAGCGGACATCTGGATCTAAATGGAAAGTTCACCTGGGATGTTCCGGCGGGAAAATGGACGATCATCAGGATGGTGATGAGCAATACGGGACACCAGCTGGTCGTTCCGTCGCCAAATTCGGGCGGACCGATGATCGATTTTCTAAATCCCGATGCTTCGCGCAAGCACTTCGGGCATATTGTCGACAAACTGCAATCAAAATTGGGTGACCTGAAAAACACATCATTGAAATACTTCGAAGTTGACAGCATGGAGCTGGGACAAGATACTGTATGGACCGAGGGGATAATCGTAAAATTCAAGAAGCAATATGGTTACGATCCGATGCCGTATCTTCCGCTCCTTACGGGCTGGAAGCTGAAAGAGGATGATATTGCCCGGCGATTTAAGTATGACTGGAAAAAGCATATAAGCGATGTTTTTATTGCCAGTCATTATAAAACGGGTAGTGATTTTTTAAATAAGCATGGATTAAAACTTTGCGCTGAGGCCGGTGGTCCGGGGGCACCTATCTGGGACAGCTGCCCGGTGGATTCACTGAAAGCCTTTGGTTCTGTAGACATTCTGCGCGGTGAGTTCTGGCCCAAGATGCGAAACATCTGGTTGGTAAAAGAGGTCTCCTCGGCGGCTCATATCTATGGCAAAAAAACTGTCGGTGCAGAGTCCTTCACCAGTTGGCGCCACTGGACCGATGGTCCGTATTTTCACAAGCAGATGGCCGATGCCGCTATGACGGAAGGACTTAACCACTTTACTTTCCACACCTTTACACATAGCCCTGCAGAAGCGGGTCTGCCCGGCCGGGCTTATCATGCCGGGACGCATATCAATCCTAATGTCGTCTGGTGGCCGATGGCCCGGCCGTTTATTGATTTTCTTTCCCGCTGCTGCTATATGCTCAATAAGGGTCTTTTTGTCGGGGATGTCTGTTATTATTACGGTGATAATGCACCGAATTTTGTTTCCTCGAAGGGGGTTGATTATGCGCTGGAACCCGGTTTTGATTACGATGTCGTCAATAGCGATGTGATCCTTAATCGCATGTCGGTTAAAGAAGGGAGAATTGTTTTGCCGGACGGCATGAGTTATGGTCTGCTGGTTCTGCCTGAGCGGGATGATATGGACTTGGAGGTCCTACGCAAGTTCGAAGCGCTGGTCAAAGCAGGTGCATCAGTTGCAGGCCCCAAGCCAACCCGAACCGGAACGTTGACTGATTTTCCAAATCGTGATCGGCAGGTAGAGGCTCTGGCTAATAAAATCTGGGCTGGCTGCGACGGACAAACTACCAGAGAAAGCACCTACGGCAAGGGACGTATTTTCTGGAATTGTACCCCCGAGGAAATTATGGTCCAGGAGGGCATAAGCAAAGATTTCAGCTATAAGGGAACTGACAAACGAACAAAACTGGATTACATTCATCGTCGCACTGAGAACGAGGATATTTATTTTGTGGTCAATAAAAACGAGCGTTGGGAGTCGGTCGAGTGCACTTTTAGAGTGAGCGGCAAACAGCCGGAAATATGGTATCCTGGTTCAGGTGAAAGTCGCGATCTGGCCATTTATAATACCAATGCATCCGGCACGCAATTACAACTGCATCTTAAACCGGCTGAATCGCTATTCGTGGTCTTCCGGCGTCCATCAAAGCGTGTTCACTTTACAAAGATTGCCGATGCCGGCAAAACAGAGGCAATGCCCAAGCCGGTTCTAGATCCTCATTCGGCGACTCCGGCAGGTCCTGCTTGGCTATCGGATGACCAAGGTGAAATTGCCGACCAGTATATCAGTTTTGATCTGGGGAGCGTTCAGAGCCTGGATAAAATACGGGTCTGGAATTACATTGAGCGGTGCCGTGGATTTATGAATTACGGGATCAAAGAGTTTGATCTGCTTGTTTCTGTCGATGATAAGGATTATCATAAATACGGTAGCTATACTCTCAAAGAAGCCGACAGCATTGAGGATAAATATTATTATCAGGATCTTGAGGTAAACATTAAAGACGCGCGTTATATTCGTTTTAATGTGAAAACCAATTACAATACGACATATTATTGTTACGGCATATCCAGACATGCCGGTTTGTCTAAGGTTAAATTCTTTAATGGCAATCGGGATCTCCCGGGCGTAACTATCCAATCGGTATCCAGCGGTGTGGCGTTCGATCCTGCTACGGATGACAATCTGGGCCTCGCCCATCCATCAGCGGAGTTGCTAACGGATAGCGACAACAAACCTTATCTGCAGATATGGAGACCCGGATCGTATACTATCAGCGATAGTACCGGCAACTCAAAAAAAATCCAGGTTGATGCAGTTAACCCGCCGCTGGAAGTGACCGGCGCGTGGCAGGTGACATTTCCTCCAAATTGGGGCGCACCGGATAAAGCAACCTTCGATAAGCTTATTTCCTGGACCGACTCGCCTGACGACGGGATCAAATACTTCTCCGGCCGGGTTGTTTATCGCAAAGAGATCGATATACCGAAAAGCTATCTTGACTCAGGTTTACATCTGGAACTTGACTTAGGGGTAGTTCAGAAAGCCGCCCGTGTAACCTTGAATGGACAAGAAATTGTTATTCTATGGAAACCGCCGTTCCTGGTTGATATAACAGGCATTGCCAAACCGGGTAAAAACGAACTGGTGGTCGAGGTAGCCAACACCTGGACGAATCGCCTTATCGGAGACGCCTATCTGCCAGCTGAAAAACAATTCTGCAAAACGAATCTGCACAGCAAAATGTCACGAAAAGGACGAAGGCTGCAAGCGTCAGGGCTAATCGGACCGGTAAGAATCAATTCGGCATCAAACGTCTATATCAAGTGATTGTTTTTAACAAGGCGTAGATTACTCAGAACTACGAATAACGCGAATGCACGCGAATTGGGGTACGCTTGTGTGGCTTTTTAACCATGGCAGCCTATAAATAAATTGAGCGGGTCTTCATTCCCGAAAACTGGTGTCAGGCATTAATTACCCTCTGGGGCGGGTGCACTTCTTTTTGCTGGTTGCTAAAACCCGGCCTCTTTATTAAAATTGCAAAATATGTGACAAACATCAATAATATCAGCCACTTCAGCTGATTAAAAATCGCTTCGGTGAGGCTTAGAGATCAAGATATCTGAGATTGTTTTCAATGGTGCCATCGATTCACACCATGTGCTGATTAATGGAAAATCCCCCGAGTTTGTGCGGCGCAAAACGATAGAGGTGCTTGATATTATGTCACCGGGGGGTGGCTATATCGCCGGTGCCAGCCATGATACCATTATGGAGGAGACCCCTGTGGAGAATGTCCTGGCTATGTTTGATACTATTGAAAATTATCTATGGAAGGAAGAAATCTCAGTATGATCTCATTAAAAAGAAGAAATTTTCTGAAAAACGCTCTGGTATTTGCGGCCTACACAGCTGCTGCAAGTGAGTTGAGGGCCGCTGGTGATGATACTCCAGCAGAAAAGCCTGCGGGTTTCAAGGTTCTGCCCTATCTGCAGAATCCAAGACCTGACGGCATGACCGTTATGTGGCATACGGAGATGAATGCTTATGGCTGGATAGAGTATGGCGAGAGTCATGAGCTTGGAAATATGGCTGACCTTGTTATTGATGGTCTTCGTAATGCAAACACGATCCTGCATAAGGTTTCGTTGGAGAATTTAAAACCGGGTCACGTATATTATTATCGCGCTTGCTTCAAGAGGATTAAGAAGTTCGGGCCGTACGCTGTTGATTTTGATGCAACGATCAGCTCTCCTGTTTATTCATTCAGGACTATTTCAGAGCAGGCTAATTCTGTTAAGTGTGCGTTATTTAATGATATTCATCGCAATTTTGATGTTTTTGGGCAACTTGCCAAGAGGTTTTCCGACAGAGAGTGTGAATTTACATTCTTTAACGGTGATTGCTTTCCTGATTACTCTGATGATGATGGAATGCTGGCGGCGATGGATCTATACAACAGAGGGACGCAAGGATACTCGTACCCAATGATTCATATTCGTGGCAACCATGAAACGCGTGGAGCCTTCGCTCGTGGATTCAAGGCGAAGCTTGATTTTCCTGAGGGCCAGTATTACTTTGCCATGAGTGCCGGGCCAGTTCGTTTTATCGTTCTTGATTGCGGAGAGGATAAGGATGACTCTAACAAGGCATATTCAGGATTGAATGATTTTTCAGGTTTCAGGGCGCGGCAGGCAGAGTGGCTTAAGAGAGAGATAAAGAGTGATGGGTTCCTGAATGCAAAGTTCAGAGTGCTGGTCCATCATATCCCTTTGTATCAGCGTAGTGATAGGGGAATTTCTGCTTTCTCCCGCAAGCTTTGGGAACCGGTTCTGAATGATGCTCCGATTGATCTTGCTGTGTGTGGTCATATTCACAGATATAATTATGTTCCGGTCGGTGAAGCGGGTAACCTCTATCCTGTGATTGTAGGAGGCGGCCCGAACAAGAGTGGAACCCTTATCATTATGGATGCTAATGCTAAAGAGCTTAAACTTGAAGTTTTAGATGTTAACGGTAACAGGATAGGGCACTACGCGAAAAGCGTTGGCGGAGACATGAAGATTCTTGATGTTTAAGCACCTAGCTGCCTTTAAAAGAGGCAAATCTGACTGCCTTCACTCCCTTTGCAGGAGCTCCAATAACCAGGAGTGAACCAGGACCAGAACTGATGAATTTCCACTTCGAGAGGAATTGCATTTGGTGTGGTAGTGTCGGATGATGAGGTCAAACGGCGGGCAAGAGTACTCTATGGAAAGAAGAAATATGCCCTTATGGAGCGGGATTGGGAGCTGTGGGAGGAACAGGGACAGGTGGAGCGTGTGCGGCATATATTGATCTTAACCCTGTGCGGGCTGGCATTGTTAAAGATCCGAAGGGGTATAGGCGGTCGGGTTATGCGGAGGCGGTAGCGAAGGGTGGCCTGGCTGTTGATGGGCTCTCTAAGCTGTTTGTGAATGGATGTTTAATGAACATAACGGAGAGTTTAGTAAGTTGCGTCGGAAACGTGGAGCGAATCAGATGAAGGGTGGCGATTGGGGAGATTTGTGCGCGGCATGTGAGCTACGCTCAAATGTTGTGACCGCTCCTGATTAGAGCATCTCACGATTGACAGAAAGATGGGGTGCGTTGCGTGTCTTTGCTGCGCTGGTTTTCGGGCAGAATAATTTTGGCGGATTCCTGGTTCGCAATGTCGATGGTGTGCCCGGGCTCCAAGCCATATGGCAGGGCATGGACCCTTTTGGATGAGCTCTAATAACCTCAAGGCAGCTTTGAGTTGGGCTTTACGGCATCTTTGGGCCAGGGATTATTCTGGCCGAACACAAGCATCTGCGCACGGGTCTCAGCCACGAGGAAAGATTCATCTATCATCATTTGGGGCACAATTCTTAATCCAAATTGAACGTGTTGGTTATCAGAAACCACATTTGATTCTTTCACTTCACGATTTTTAACAGCGATTTGGCTTTGTTAATTAGAAGGAAGCCAAACGGGTGTTCGTAAATACTCTTGCATCAATAGCGATAATTCCACTATATTGATTGTATGACAAAATACATTTTTTCAATAATCACACTTGTATCACTCACTTTCATGAGACTCTCTGCTGATCCTGTGGTTGATTATAATTCTGCCGGCAATTTAAAGGACAGGCTGTGGGGAAATGCTGATAACATAAGCATATCTCCCCAGTGGAGCAAGGACGGGGCATCTCTGTACTACCAGATCAAAAACCAGATCTTTGAGGTAAAGACTGCAACTGGAAAGAAATGCATAATTGTAACTGCTGATTCGCTGGCTGATATTTTCAATGGTGACAAACCGGTTATTCATCGTTTTTTGAGAGCTAATGATAACGGTATCTTATGCCTTGCTCAATCCGGCAACATCATCAAAATCTTAAAAATAACCAGCCAAAGCATCTCTCCTGTATCCAGAGCTGATAATCCATTTGTTATTGCCCCGCATAAAATTGTTCCGGAAACACAGAGCAGTTACAATAGCGAGGTATCAAAAATCATCTTCGTTAATGACACATCAGAGAGTGTTGATATTGAGTGGATTGACCAATCCAGATGCCGGACAAAATATGCCTCTCTGGAACCGGGACAAATTCGTATTCAGAAAACACGACTTGGACATGCTTTCATCGCCGGAGATTTCGCATTCTTCGCAAAAAAAGAACCTGCTGTCGCCTATCTCAGTTCAAAACCGGTCCAAAAGAAAGAAGTTGTTAACTCTGAAAAACCGAAAAACTGGAGTGCCGAAATCAAACAGAATAATCTCTATATAAAAAACAGTAAAGCAGAGAAAGAGATTCAGCTCACGACAGATGGAGTAAAAAGATGGAGCTATCGTGCCCCCTTCCTATGGTCACCTGATGGATGCTTCCTTGCCGCCTCAAAAGTTAAAGATGGAACCCGGCGGACAATCGATATTATTCACTCAGCCCCGCCTGACCAACTTCAACCGAGAACAGAGAGTATCCTGTACGCAAAACCGGGCGATATTCTTGATATAGCCAAGCCTCATCTGTTTAATCTCACATCAGGTAGAGAGGTCCCACTCAATCAATCACTTTACTCTAACCCCTTCAACCTGAGTGAGTGGCAGTGGAGTTCCAATGGAGATCGTCTATTTTTCGTCTATAATGAGAGAGGTCATCAGATCTTGCGGTTGCTTTCAATTGAAGCGTCAACCGGCAAGGTAAAGACGATAGTTGAAGAGAGAAGCAAAACCTTTATTGACTATGCCCATAAAACATATGTTAATCATCTGGATTTAACAGACGAAGCCATCTGGATGTCAGAGCGAAGTGGATGGAATCACCTCTACCTGATTAATCGCAGCAACGGTCAGAGTCGCCCGATAACAAAGGGTGAGTGGGTCGTTCGCAGCGTTGAACACGTTGATGCAGATAAACGACAGATATACTTCTATGCAAGTGGCATTCTGCCCGGCCAGGACCCATATTTCATCCACTATGCAAGGATCAATTTTGATGGAACCGGCCTCGCCGTTATTACCGAAGCTAACGGCACTCACTCACTTCAGTTTTCAAGCGACAGAAAATATTTTACCGACACATGGTCTCGAGTTGACAAACCACCGGTTCATGAACTGCGCAGATCCTCAGATGGCAAAAAGATGGCCGACCTCGGAAGTGCCGACATCTCCAGGCTCTTGAAACTTCACCCTCATCTGCCTGAGCCTTTCGTAGCCAAAGGACGCGATGGCTCAACTGATATTTACGGCGTTCTCTACCGGCCAATTAATTTTGATCCAAAGAAAAGCTATCCTGTCATTGAATCAATCTATGCGGGGCCTCATGGCTACAATGTCCCTAAGAAGTTTGCAACCTACCGGAGAGAGCAGTGCTTTGCGGAGCTGGGGTTTATCGTTGTGCAGATTGATGGGATGGGCACCAATTGGCGAAGCAAATCATTTCACGACGTTTGCTGGAAAAATCTCAAGGATGCGGGATTCCCCGATCGCATCGCCTGGATCAAATCCGCAGCAAGGAAATACCCATACATAGATGTTACACGTGTTGGGATTTTTGGTGTATCAGCCGGCGGTCAGAACGCTATGCGCGCTGTGATCGATCATGCCGATTTTTATAAGGCCGCTGTCTCCGACAGCGGTTGTCACGATAACAGGATGGATAAAATATGGTGGAACGAAGCGTGGATGGGCTGGCCTGTGGATGAGAGCTATATCAAAAATTCCAATGTGGCCGATGCTCCTAAGCTTAAAGGCAAGCTTTTGTTGACGGTTGGAATGCAGGACATCAACGTAGACCCATCCTCCACCTTACAGGTTGTTGACGCCCTGATAAAAGCCGATAAAGATTTCGAGCTTATTGCCTTTCCTAGTGGCGGACATGGTGTAGCGGTCACTCTGTATGGTATGCGAAGATCAAGCGAATTCTTCGTACGTCACCTGATTAAGGAACAGTAGGTAAAGGGAGGTCTAATGAAGAAGGTATTGTTTTTTCTATTTGCGTTTGTCGGGGTAATTACAGCGGCGGATAAACCACCACGTGTATTTGTGCTGGATGGAAGTGCGCTACTGGAGAACAGAGGGAGACTGCTTGATGGAGATGAAAATCTAAAAGCATCGCTATCTGCGCTTATCACAAAAGCTGATAAAAAATTAAAGCTGGGGCCGTTCTCCGTTACAGAGAAGGCTCAGCCTCCACCGAGCGGTGATAAACATGACTATATGAGTCTGGGCCCGTATTGGTGGCCTGATCCTAAGAAAGCTGACGGATTGCCATATATCCGTAAGGATGGAGTGGTTAATCCTGAGCGCTCTAAGCTGGGAGACTCTGCCCGATTCAAAGATATGCAGTATGCGGTTTCTACACTTGCCACGGCATGGTTCTTCACAGGAAACGAGAAATATGCCGCGCATGCCGCTAAACTTATGCGAGTCTGGTATATCAATCCTGATACGAGGATGACTCCGCATATGGAGTATGGTCAGGCTATACCCGGCCGCTGCGAGGGTAGGGGTATCGGTATTGTGGATTCGGCCCGTATGCCTCAGCTTATAGATTCAATTGGTATGCTGCATGGTTCAAAGGCGTGGACAGAGCGGGATCAGCGGGGGATGGTTGAGTGGTTTGATGCTTTCCTGAAGTGGTTGCAAACCAGTAAGAAGGGGATTGATGAAGATCGCACACGGAACAATCATGCCACCCAGTATGATGCGCAAGTCGCCTCTTACGCTATGTTTGTTGGTAAACCTGAGGTAGCCCGTAAGGTTCTGCAGGCGGTTGGTAAGCGGCGTATAGCAACACAGATAAAACCTGATGGTTCCCAGCCCCATGAATTGAGCCGTACCAAGAGTTGGGATTACAGCTGTGCAAATACAAGGAATTTTACACGCCTGGCTGAACTGGGCAACAGGGTTCATGTGGATCTATGGAACTATGAAGTGGATGGGCGCAGTATTAAAAAGACTATTGACTACCTTCTTCCCTTCGCTATGCAGGAGCGTAAGTGGGAGACAAAACAGATCAAAAAGTTTAAACCAGGTTTGTTGCTGACATCCTTGATTCAGGCCGCTCCTCATGATAATACGGGCCGTTATGCAGTCGCGGCGCGCAAGCTACTCGCTGAGGATGCACTGGCACGTCTGATTTATGCTGAACCTTGATAAGTTCCGGACTGAAAAATTACACTAAGACTCAAGAGATGTTGTTCGTAATGGAGAGGATTACATGAGTAAAATTAGTAGAAAAGGTTTCATCAAGGGGGTAGGGGCGGCAGTCGCGTTTCCAACAATTATTCCGGCTTCGGTGCTTGGTCAGAACGCGCCATCAAAGCGCATTACACTGGGGTGCATCGGTATGGGCAATCAGGGAGTGATGGCTAACCTTAACTCATTCCTGAATGAAGCGGATGCTCAGGTCCTGGCTGTATGTGATGTCTATAGGAGCAGGGCTGAGAAAGCTCGTAAAATGGTTGATGAACAGTATGGAGCAAGCGGATGCCGCGCCTATCAGGATTTTCGAAAAATAATCGAAGATCCATCAATCGATGCGGTCGTCATCTCGACTCCTGATCACTGGCATGTGCCTATGTCACTTCTGGCAATCCGTGCCGGTAAGGATGTGTTCTGTGAAAAGCCTACACTGAATATTGAGCAGGGTCGTCTGCTGATTGATGCGGTCAGGAAGCACAATAAAGTATTTCAGGCCGGGGTTGAGGATCGTTCTACGATCCATTTTCATAAGATGGTGGAGTGGGTCAAGAATGGCGCTATCGGCAAGCTTGGTCGTGTTGAGGTGCGGATGCCTGCCGGTAATCCCTATCCATTGGAAGCACCTGTCAAACCACCGGATGACCTGGACTGGAATCTTTGGCAGGGGCCCGCAAAATTTCATGAATACACACCTAACCGTACAAATGGTTGGCATTGGCGTAATATCAGCCACTACTCCAAGGGGGCAATTCTTGATATGGGAACCCATCTTGGGGATACGGCTCAACTGGGGGTTAATGATCCTGATGTGTGTCCGGTGGAGATTGAAGGAACTGGTGAGATCCCGAAAGGCATGGAGAGCGACGTTCCCTTTAAATATGATTTAAAATACCGGTATGGCAACGGTGTTGAGCTGAGTATCAAGAACGGAGATCAGAATGGCTGGGCTCCTAACAGCTGCTATTTGAATTTCGAGGGTGACAAAGGCTGGATCAGACGCAAAACCTGGAGCGCCGGACTGGAGGCCAGTGATCCTCAGATCCTCCGAATCAAATATACACCAGAAACAACTAAGCACTGGCCTCTGCCGCCCAGGGAGCAGCGCAACTTCCTTGACTGCGTCAAGTCACGTAAACCGACAACCTATACAGCCATTGACCTGCATCATATGTCGACCACATTGCATATGGGGATAATAGCGATAGCCCTCGGTCGTAAGCTGAAGTGGAATACGAAGAAGGATGAATTCATTGGTGACCGTGAGGCGAACAAGATGTGCCTTGATCCGAAGCCGCGTAGGTGGGAGAATCTGGCATGAGGTTATTATCACCACTATAAAGACATTTCTGTTTATTTTTGTAATCAAAAACAGTATCATTAGTGGTAGTTAAGTAATTTTAGAGAGCGGGATATATATATGATAAAGAAGAGATGGAATAAAGCAGTAGTCTATATTATCGATGATGATGAGCAGGTGGGTAAGGCAATCAGCCGTTTATTGCGAGCGGCTGGCTATGAATACGAATTGTTTGCCAATGCTCAGGCTTTTCTGAGTGCTGCAATTAAACAGGCGGATGCCTGTTGTGCTCTCTTGGATATCCGCATGCCTGGTATGAACGGAATTGAACTGCAAAAACATCTGGTTGAGAATGAGATCTGCATTCCGGTTATATTTATTACCGGGCACGGTGATCTTGAAAATAGCGTTGACGCCTTTAGAAATGGAGCCGTCCATTTTCTTACAAAACCATTTAATGATGAACAGCTTCTCGCTGCTATTAACGAAGCATTGACTAAGAAC
>Ga0307990_1003553_pt1 | contig 11856 bp, 9 predicted proteins | sample EllFjometagen129_FD_203168 | JGI IMG/M metagenome (GOLD analysis project Ga0307990, IMG submission 203168) | Marine microbial communities from Ellis Fjord, Antarctic Ocean - #129 | ecosystem: Environmental > Aquatic > Marine > Unclassified | place: Southern Ocean | collected 2014-10-08
AATAGGGATAAAAGTAACTTCGCTATTCCCCGAACTCATTTCGCTCGTTATGGTGACAGCTATATCCCTGATGTTCTCGCCCCACCTTCGCTAATCGCTCATTGCGGTGCAAGTCCATCATCCATTGAAGAGTGTCTAAGTTAGTGTCGAAGGGAAATAAACCACCCCGTCACTGCGTGCCACCCCTCCGAAGGATGGGAATTAAGTGTTCATTAAAATTACGCCTCGTCAGGCAAGGGATGCACCTACTCAAAACTAATGACGAGAGCAATTCTGCGAATTCCATTAACAACACTGTTAATGCGAGCGTCCACGCTTGTGTGCTTAACACAACAACAACACACATCGTTTTAGAAGTTGTTGATGAATAGATTAGTTGAATGCAACTGATTGAATCATTACATTCTGCATTTCTAATTTGTAATTTAGCATTTTCATTGACACCTTCCCCACCCCGAATTTCTTAACTTTATAGGTGCCCCTGTAGCTCAGCTGGATAGAGCAGTTCCCTCCTAAGGAAAAGGCCGTGCGTTCGAATCGCGCCAGGGGTGCCAGAATTTATTAATCTAATCTCCTTAAAATTTTCTTGCCACAATGCAATATCAATCATTAATCACCACAACAACAGAATCTTATGGAGTTATTAATGAGCAAAGAAGATATTCTTGTTTTTTTACGAAGCAATAAATCATATATCCAAGAGAATTTTAATGTTACGGAAATTGGGTTGTTTGGATCATACGCTACGGGAGACAACACTCCGGAAAGCGATATAGATATTTTAGTCACTATGCCTCCAAGTTTTGATGGATTCTACCAACTCAAAGAGTATCTCGAAGACAATCTCCAAAAAACCGTTGATCTGGGTTTATTTGAAAACCTTCGCATACTCATAAAGAAGCAAATTGCCGATGAGATTATTTATGTCTAAAAGAGATTTCACTTTATACATCATTGATACCTTTATTGCAATTGATAGGATTCAATACTACACAAGAGAAATTCATAATTCTGATTCACTCCAGCGAGATGAGATTGTTTGGGATGCTACAAGAAGAGAGTATAAAAACCATCCAAGAATAGTTATATTGCTTCTTTGTTATTTTAAATAAAATGAGTAACTCTAAGAACGTAGTTGAAAAGCTTAGGACAGAGAACAAACTCCTCCGTAAGATGCTTGGATTGTCAGCAGAAGAAACTATAACAGATATTTCAGATAAAGTTATCAATCATAAAAGCCCTACTGATGATAAAATAAACCTTTTCCAATCTCTTTTTAAAGGTCGCCGTGATGTCTTTGCTGAGCGATGGGAGAATCAACAAGGGAAGTCAGGTTACTCACCTGTTTGTAAAAATCGCTGGAATAAGTCCAAATGTGGTTTGCCTGATGTAAAGTGTTCTGATTGCCCAAACAAAAAGTATATACCCATAACTAATGATGTGATATTCAATCATCTATCCGGTAAGACGATTTTAGGGCTATACCCACTTAAAACAGACAATACATGTAACTTCTTAGCAATAGATTTTGATGAAAAGAGCTGGAAGGATGATGTGTTAGCCATAAAGCAGACTTGTGATCAATTAAGTGTTCCAGCCTATATTGAGATCTCTCGGTCAGGGAATGGCACACATCTATGGTTGTTTTTTGAGAAGCCAATGAAGGCTATAAGAGCAAGAGTACTTGGGTCTTTCCTAATTTTGAGAACACTTCAAAGTGGTGAGATGTTAGACCTGAAATCTTATGACAGGATGTTTCCAAGCCAGGATACACTAGCTGAAGGTGGTCTTGGAAATCTGATTGCCTTACCTCTTCAAAAGTCTGCTCGTGAACGGGGTTTTTCATTGTTTGTAAATGATGATTTCGAGCCATATCCTGATCAATGGGCTTATCTGTCTCTTATTAAGAAAACAACAGATGAAGAAATAGTAAAGGCATTGGATTCACAAGCTCCTATTAGCCAAATTGATACTGCTATAGGAACACCTGTTAATATTGTTTTTGCCAATCAGATCTTTGTGTCCAAATTAGGATTACCTAAGAGTTTTTACTATAGTTTAATCCAGCTTGCAACCTTCCCTAATCCTGAATTCTTTATAGCCCAAGCAAGCAGAAGAACGACTCACAATATCCCTAAGTTGATTGATTGTAGCTCCAATTACCCAAATTCTATTGCACTTCCATCCGGCTTACTACCGATGGTAGTCGCACTACTAACTAAACACAAAATTGTGTACGATCTCCATGACAAAAGGAATATGGGAAATGAAATTGCAGTTCAATTCAAAGGTACCCTTTTAAAAAATCAACAAGACGCAATAGATTCGATCATTTCTAAAGAAATGTGCGTACTTAGTGCCTCTACAGGTTTTGGCAAAACTATAATTGCAATCAAGGCAATTGAAGCAAGGCAGGTCAATACTCTAATTTTAGTACATAGAGCTGAAATATTGGATCAGTGGGTCGAGAAGTTGAAGATATTTACAAATGTAACGGATATTGGCATTATCGGTAAATCTAAGAATAATCCAACCTTAGTCATTGATGTTGCAATGCTACAGAGTTTACGCAATAAACCAATTTCTGACATAGATAGATATGGTCAGATTATTGTTGATGAGTGTCATCATATTGCTGCTTATTCCTTTGAAAGTATCTTGAAGAAGTCGAGTGCTAAGTATATCCTTGGATTAACAGCAACTCCTAAACGCAAAGATGGTTTACACCCTATAATCAATATGCAATGCGGTGAAACGGTCTATAAATCGGTGGCACATTTTGATTTCATGCCGATGTATGCAATTATCAAAGAGATAAAAAGTGATACGCCCGAATCTCCCCTATCATTTCCCAAACTTCTCAATTATTTAGCAAAGTTAGAATATCGGAATAACATAATTTTCAATGATGTTATTGATGCCTTAGAGCAAAAGAGAAAGCCAATTGTTCTTACAGAGCGTATTGAGCATCTAACAATTCTGGAAGAGATGTTTACCGGAATGTGTAAGAATCTTATTGTCATCAAAGGTGGTATGGGTAAGAAACAGCGGACGAAGATGAAAGAGCTTTTGAATTCGATTCCTGACGATGAAGAAAGATTAATCATTGCAAGTGGAAAGTATATTGGTGAAGGCTTTGATTATCCTATTCTTGATACCCTCTTCCTCACACTGCCAATCTCCTGGAAAGGAACACTCCAACAATACATCGGGAGAATAATGCGGAACCACAGAGACAAAGACTCAATAGAGGTTTATGATTATGTGGATGTAGGTCTTCCAAGATTAGTTTCAATGTACCAGAAACGCAGACGTGCTTACAGTAATTTAGGGTTTACATTAGAACAGGAGTAAGTTTTATTCAGCGAGTTATGACAAGTGTAGTTATCATTTATGTTGCTATTGAATACTCAATCCAATTTACCGTTAGCTACAAAGCAAAAATAAAAACGGCTTTACTTAAAATGACCTTTGTAAAGAAATGAGAAAATCGAAAATCAAGTGTGATTAAACAGATGACAAAGATAGAATATAATATAACATAACAGAAAAGCACATATAACTGCTTTAAGGAGATAACGCATGAATACGAAATCAATAGATTGGCTTACCAATTGGCTTACCGGGCTCGGAGTTGAAGAACCCTCCGTAATGTATCTAAGATTAGCAATACTATTAATTCTCCTTTTTATCATCTCTTTAATCACCAATCTCATTGTAAAAAATATAATTATCCGTTCTATCAGTTTAGTAATCAAAAAAACTAAAACCTTATGGGATGATGCTCTGGTGGAGAATAAAGTATTTAATTCACTCTCTCATCTTGCACCTGCTATTCTTATTTATTTGACTATCCCTTATATCTTTACTGATTTCGCAGGTGTAATTCCTTATATTTTTAGATTCGTGAATGCATATATCAGCATTGTGTTAATTATTGTAATCATCAAATTGCTGAATACGCTCAAGCGTTACACTAAAAGCATTAAACTATTTAAGAACAATCCTTTAGATAGTTATTTCCAGTTAGCCAAAATTGTCACTTACATTGTTGGCAGTATCATTATTCTATCATTCTTAATGAATAAGACCCCCTTATACTTCTTTAGTGCTTTGGGGGCAATGACCGTTGTCCTATTATTGGTGTTTAAAGACACCATAATGGGATTTGTGGCGAGTATCCAGCTTTCAGCGAATGATATGATTAGGATAGGCGATTGGGTCTCTATGCCTAAGTATGGAGCAGATGGTGATGTGATAGAAATGAACCTAACGACCATAAAGATACAAAACTGGGATAAAACCGTTACGACCATCCCTACTTATGCATTTATTTCAGAATCTTTCAAGAACTGGAGAGGAATGTCTGAATCGGGTGGTAGAAGGATAAAGCGATCTTTAAGTATTAAGATCAGCAGCATAAAGTTCTGCACAGTGGAGATACTGGACCGATTTAAAAAGTTTCAATTGATAGAAGACTATATTGAAGAACAAAGTAATAATATTGAGAAGTATAATGAAGAAAATAAGATAGATAAATCCCATTTAATCAACGGAAGACATCTAACTAACATTGGTATCTTCAGAGTATATGTTGAAGCTTATGTGAGAAATAATCCTGATATAAATCTTAATATGACCTGTATGGTAAGGCAATTGCTTCCAACAGAAAAAGGTCTTCCAATCGAAATATACACATTCAGCAGTCGTAAGGAATGGGCGATATATGAAAGCATTATGTCAGATATGTTCGATCATCTTATTGCATCAGTTCCTGAATTTGAACTCGAAGTATTTCAAAACCCTACAGGTACCGATTTTAGGAAGCTGTAATATAGATTTTAAAAGCATAAAGACTACGGAGAATTCCCGGTAGCTAACAATCTATAAATGTTGAAGAAGTGATTAATAGTTCTTGAAAGAATAGGCCTAACAAGTGTGCCAATCAAAATGAGAGTACTATTCTAAAACTTCGAGCTTATCTCTTGTAATTTCACTAAAAAACTCAGCAGATTTAACATGCGGTTTCATGAAAAAGAAAGCGAAGAGGTGGGGATGTTTTCAAGAGAGAATAATCAGAAACAGGATGTTACAGGAGTGCTGATTTACTTTAATGAGCTCTTTTTTCATATTATTGAAGGAGATGACAACTACAATGATACCCCTTTTAAAAAGATTGGTCAGGTTACACAGAATAAAAATATAGAAAACAGTCCCTTAATATGTTACATTAATCATTATAGCAATGTTTTCTCTTGTTGACGAGCACTTAACAACATTCCTACCAGAACCGTAATTTAATATGAATTTTAGTTACTCACATCCTGTATTTCGTATCTTAAGTATATTGCTTATGATACAGTTCTGTAAAATCTAATCGATACTTGTCCAAATCAAATAGATAGCTGACCTCAAACGATAGCATGCAGTTCATTCCTTTAGTGTTAAACACTTTGTTTTTGTTCTTTGCATAAGCAGCACAAGTTACCGTGCGAACTCCCTCAGGTATTAAACCATAATAGCTAAGGGCTGTTTCAAAGCTTACATAAGAAGGACCATACAATATCCCTGATATCGCCTTCAAAGAATAACTTTCAGCATCTCCACTTAAGTACAATCCACGCTTTACTTGAATCAGCTCTTTATTCTTTAATCTCATTCATCAAACCAAGGCTCGTGATTATCATAGTCCCTCCAATAAGTACAATATAATTATACTTTCTGGAGGAAGTCAAGAGAATTATTCGTACTCGCCAACCGAACATGGTAGTACATAAAGTGTTTGATATCAACTATAGGTTGTTTCACAAAAAACAGGATTATTGGCGTGAACCAAAGCATCAATAGCGAAATGAAAAAAGAGCATACCTAATTTCAAAATTAGCTATGCTCGATAATTCAAGTCTCAATTATTATCAGCTTATCTTCGCGAGTCTGTTGTTACAGTTTTTCAGTCAACAATGAACAATCCCAAGTGATTAAGGACTATAAAAAACCTTGTTCAATATGTTTTTTAGCTATTTCTTCGGCTAAAATATCTAATGCTTCAAAGTCACTTTTTAGTGGGACTCCCTTAGCAAGAACCGGTGCTATAATTTCTACTTTTAAGTTGGGAAGCATGCCTGCTAAAACTTCAACAGCTTTTCCTCCCCAACCATAAGAACCTACAATTGAAATAAACTTCGCCTTAGGTCGAAGAGCATTAGCTAAAAATGCCCCATAAGCGACATTCGGGTGTGGACCTGAAAGCACCGTTGGGGTTCCAATTACTATAGTACCAGCGTCAACAAGGTCTATTGCCAGTTTCCCGATATCAGTTACGGCCAGATTATAAAGCTGTACTGCGACTCCCTTTTTAACAAGTGAAGTTACTAAGTAATCAACCATAAGTTTTGTGCTACCATGCATAGAGATATAAGGTAACACTACCATATTTTTTGCAGGGCTTTCTAACCAGTCTTTATATGCATCTATTATGAAAGAAGGCTTTGGATAGAGAGGACCGTGACTTGGAGCAATTATCGATATTTCTTTTGTCAGAATCTTCGCAATATTCTTAATTATGATCTTATTAAAAGGCATCATTATTTCTGCAAAATACCGTTTTGCTGCTTCATATACACGCCCTTCATCTGTAACATAAAGATCTGTTGTAGCAATATGAGATCCAAAGAAATCACAGCTGAAAAGAATCTTGTCCTCTTTGAGATAGGCTGACATTGTTTCTGGCCAGTGAACCCAGGGAGTATAAATAAATTCGAGTGTTTTATCTCCGAGTGATAACTCTTCCCCATCTTCAACTGTGATGAATTTATCTTCTTTTATCTTCAATAAGCTAATCAGCAGTTCCTTGCCCTTTGGGTTAGAGATGACTTTAGCTCCAGGATACTTTTCAATTAACATTGGAATGCTTCCTGAATGATCCTGTTCGGCATGGAGTGATACAATGTAGTCTAGTTTTAAGTCATCATCCAATTGCGATAATAATTCAGCACTGTATTCAGCTTCAACTGAATCAATTATAACGTTTTTTTCACTTCCTTTAATTAGGAAAGAATTGTAACTAGTTCCATCCGGTAAAGGGATAAGAGAGTCAAATAGCCGGGCATCCCAATCTACATAGCCTAGCAATGAAACCTTATCGGTAATTCTTCTTGCATCCATGATTTCTCCTTTATTTAATAAATCTAATATATATGATGTTACTGAAGCAATTGTATGCTGATATGAAAACCAAACCAGCGACAATCATACCTAATATGATAATTTCTTAATCTTTAATACCAAATTTAATAATTCCGGTGATTAACAACTCTCCTGAGTTGTTGGGAAATTCACCACAACTGGGGACAGTTGTGTTACGCTAAAAGGGCATCAAGCTTCGCATTTTGCTTCGGATAACAACTCTCCCGAGTTGTTGGGATATTCACCACAACTGAGGACAGTTGTGTTACGCTAAAAGGGCATCAAGCTTCGCATTTTGCTTCGTATAACAACTCTCCTGAGTTGTTGGGATATTCACCACAACTGAGGACAGTTGTGTTACGCTAAAAGGGTGCAAGATTTACATTTTGCTTCGTATAACAACTCTCCCGAGTTGTTGGGATATTCACCACAACTGAGGACAGTTGTGTTACGCTAAAAGGGTACAAGATTTACATTTTGCTTCGGATAACAACTCTCCTGAGTTGTTGGGAAATTCACACAACTGGGGACAGTTGTGTTACGCTAAAAGGGCATCAAGATTTACATTTTGCTTCGGATAACAACTCTCCTGAGTTGTTGGGATATTCACCACAACTGAGGACAGTTGTGTTACGCTAAAAGGGTGCAAGATTTACATTTTGCTTCGGATAACAACTCTCCTGAGTTGTTGGGAAATTCACACAACTGAGGACAGTTGTGTTACGCTAAAAGGGCATAAGATGTTATCCCCTATCGATATCTTCTGACTTGTAATTTCTCTTTCTTGAGCTAAAGAGTATCTCATAGTTGCTCGCCTTCGGTTTGCAAGCTCTTCTCTTCGTTCATCGGGTCCGTGCTTTCAGTGCCTTCCGTGGTTAAATTCCTCTTGAACTAAATTATATCTTTTTTCTTTCGTGAATTTTCGTGTTTTTCGTGGTTGAAAATGTATTTTCTTTAACTTATCACCGTTATCCAAAACTGCTCAACACCACGTTGTTTTGAGTTAATTACTTCTTAGGCAATGAGAAGTAGAATGTAGCACCCTTCCCAACTTCGCCTTCTCCCCAGATTTGCCCACCATGTTTCTTAACCAATCTTTCTACAATTGCAAGTCCTACTCCGTTTCCGGAAAAGTCTTGAAGATTATGTAATCTTTGAAAGACTCCAAAGAGTTTTCTCTCATATTGTTGATCAAAACCTACTCCCTGGTCTTTGATGTAGAACACATGGTATTCTTCTTTTTCATAACTACCAATCTCAATGCGTTTAATCTCTGATTGGGAGCTATACTTTAGGGAATTGGTAATCAGATTACTCCATATTTGCTTTATAGCCTTGGGATCACAGGAAGCTTTTGGCATTTCATTCACAATGAATTCAAATTCACTTTGTTCCACATCAGTAGCAATTGCAAGATATGTACTAAGTGCAAAGGTTTCCATATCAGTTTCAGTAGTTTTAATTTCAGCACGGGATACTTTTGAAAGGTTTAGAATATCTGTTATCAGCAAATCCATTCTAACTGCATTATCGGTAATGACCTTTAACAGTCGTTGCCCTTCCTCATCAAGCTTGTCACGGTAGTCCTCAACAAGGTAGCTACAGAATCCACTTATTGCCCTGAGTGGCGCTCTTAGGTCATGGGATACAGAGTAGGAGAAACTCTCCATCTCTTTGATAGCTTCTTGAAGTTCCACGGTTCTCTCAGATACTAATTCTTCAAGATGCATTCTATGCTTTTCAAGTTCATTCTCTATATTTACTCGATCTGTTATATCGATATTGACACCCGTCATTCGAACAGGCTTCTGATTTTCATCCCAGATAACAACTGCACTAGCCTCTAAGAATCTAGTTTCTTTATTAGGTCTTAGTATCCTGAAAATTGTGTTAAACTCACGATCTCCTTTGATGGCTGCATCAAATTCTACTATTGCATGTGGTAAGTCATCAGGATGAACTCGAGATTCCCAATCTGTGTACTGATTATTGAAGTCATCTCTTTTAATACCATAGAATTTGAGCATTCTCTCGTCCCAAATTAGCTCGTTATTCGTCAAATCGAGATCCCAAATACCAATATCTGCGGATTCAGTAGCAAGTTTTAGTCTTTGATTTGTATTGCTGACCTCTTTTTTCACTTTGATTAATTCAGTGATATCCTGAACTGTGCCAATAACTTTGATTGGAATACCTAAATCGTCAGTTTCACGCACTGCAATAGCATGTAGAGTCTGTATTGTTTCAGAATCGTGTATTTTAATATCGAAGATAATGTCATAAGGTTTGTTGAATTGTATCAGATCATTAAATGTTTTACCAACCCTATCGAGTTCTACCAAACTTTCTTCAATAACCTCAGGTGAAAACTCTTCTTCTTCAACACTAAAACCCCAGATTCTTTTAGTTTCCTCTGAACCCCAGTACATGTTAGTCACTAAGTCATACTCCCAATTCCCAACATGCCCTAATTTTTGGGCTTGTTTATATCTAAAGTTATTTAACCTCAATTGCTCTTCTGATTTCTTTATTTCAGTAATATCTAGGATAACCCCAGTGACTTTTATAGGTGTATTGTTTTCATCTCTCTCCAAGATAGCAAGTGAATGGATTGTTCTCTTTTCTTCGGTATCGTACCGAATTATATCAAAGACGAGGTCATAAGGTGCATCTTGTTCAATCAAATCAACCAAGGCTTGATGAACTCTCTCTCTTTCAGGTATGCAATTCTCTACTTCTTCAGTTGTATGATTTTTCGATTTTGGGTCGAATCCATATAGTCTATTTCCTTCCTCAGATGTCCAGAATTCCTTAGTTTCAAGATTGTATTCCCAATTCCAAACATGCCCAATTCTCTGTGCGTTTTTTAATCTTGCTTCGCTAATTCGGAGGGTTTCGTCAGCATGCTTCCTCTCAGTGATATCCTTACCTATACCGAGAACTCCAACCAAATTCCCATCAGAATCATAAATTGGCTTTTTGGTTGTTTCAAACAGTATTTTCTTACCCGTACTGGCGAGTGTCACTTCTTCTTCATTAATGCTTTCATGACCTTTCGTAATGGCTTCAATGTCTTTCTTTCTAAAGAAATCTGCAAGCTCCTTGGGAACAAAATCGTAATCAGTTTTACCAACTATCTCTTTTCTTGTTGCCCCATAGAATTGCTCAAAGTTATTATTGCATGTGAGAAAAATACCATCAACATCTTTCAACCAAACATAAGCAGGAAGAAAATTAATAATTGTATTTAGTAGTTTTTCACTCTCCTTGAGTGCTTTTCCAATCTGCTTTCTCTTAGTTACATCTTCATGCATTACTACAATATATGAAATTTCATTATCGTCATTGAACAATGGGTAAGTTTTGGTACGGATCCAAATAGTTTTATCAGGTGATTTATAAGTAATGATTGGTGTTAATGGGAACTCGATAGATTCGCCTTTGAGGGCTCTTTTTACTAGATGTAATACATCCTTTAGTTGAATAATCTTATCGTCGAAGATGTTTTGATCGCCTAAATCCTCTAATGTAACTTTCCAAATATCAGTAAACGCACTATTCACGTAGGCAAACTTACCATCTGGAGACATAACCTGCGTCGCCATGGGTGAATTATCAAAACACAATTGTAACATCTCAAGACTAGGTTTATTTTGCATATATCGCTCCGATATTTGAATGAGGACTATTTATTATATTTTTGCTCTGTTAAACTCTTGTAACAAACAAATCTAAGGTCACACTCCCATTATTAGCTTAATTCTTGTCAAGGATTCTGACGCTATTTTGTAATTAAACTCTTGTTTCTTCAATCATTTACGTAGTCAAACTTCCCCCTTTACGCCATTCTCAACAGATTGGGAAATGGCTTCTAAGTTGTCTAAAATGGTGTAACTACTTGCAAATGCCACTGTGTTGATATATTCTTTGTCGATGTCGGAATTGAGTGTTAATTGTTCTATGTTATTGCGAATTGCGCTGTGTAGGTGTTGGGATTGTCAGGGAGAGGGAAAGAAAGAGTGTTTCAACCACTAAATACACGAAAAGGGCACGAAAGAATGCAGGGATTATGTTCAATACAAAGAGAAATGGCAGGGAATAGAAGTATAACAACCACCCCATCGCTTTCAGCGACACCCCTCCAATCTAAAGTAGGAGGGGAATTGAGTGCAAGAGTTGTTTACAGAGCAACTGAGGGCAGTCGCTCTACGAAAGATGATGAAGTAACTAGCTCACCCGGAGGTTAAAGATATAAATGTTAAACAGCTAATAAATCACAGTTGATTTCTTAATTTTGTAGATAAACAAAAATAGGGCTATTACACAACCTATTGTTAAAGATTGCGAAAAGCCCTATGTATAAGTAGAAAACTAGATCTTTTTCAGTCTATTTTCGATTTTTGTAATATGTCCCAGTTCTTGCAACCTGAGTTGTTCAAATATCTCTATTGCTACTTGGTTTAAAGATGTAAAAGTTAGAAACATTTCATATGCTTTTGCAGTATTAATCTCTCGCTTCAAAGCAATATTCAAAACTTCTTCTCCTGTAAAACCAGGTTCAATTTTATCGGAGTTAACCAGCAATTCAAGCAGGTCTGAATCCATCTGAAGACTCTTCTCCAGATTATCCTTAGAGATAGATTCCTCTTCTTCTAAACTACGCAATCTATT
>Ga0307990_1003555_pt1 | contig 11852 bp, 12 predicted proteins | sample EllFjometagen129_FD_203168 | JGI IMG/M metagenome (GOLD analysis project Ga0307990, IMG submission 203168) | Marine microbial communities from Ellis Fjord, Antarctic Ocean - #129 | ecosystem: Environmental > Aquatic > Marine > Unclassified | place: Southern Ocean | collected 2014-10-08
TTAAAAATACTAAAAATCTAGCAGTGGTTGGTGGAAAAGTTATGGACGGTAAACTAATCAAAGGCGAAAAAATAGAAGTTTTTCGAGATAAAGAATTTTTAGGAATGGGAGAATTAGTTCAGCTTCAACACAATAAAGAAGATGTTAGCGAAGTTAAATCAGGTCTAGAATGCGGAATTTCTTTTAAAGGTAAAGTAAAAATTCTTCCTAATGATCAATTAGTTTGCTTTAAAGAAGAAGAAATTAAAAGAAAAATAAAGTAGAAAAAACTTCCTATTTAAAAAGATTTAAAAAAACTCCTTCAAGGAGTTTTTTTATTTAACTTAAATTTTTATTACTATTAGTAAAAACCCTTTCCTGGAATAACATGCCTTACTCCACCTATTGGATTTTTTACATCGCCTTTATATCTAGGAATAAGATGAACATGAAGATGATGAATAGTCCTACCTGCAGCCACGCCTTCATTAATTCCGATATTAAATGCATCAGGATTATATTTATCCACAACAATCTCCTTGGTTTTTTTGATTAAATCGAACAACAAACTCAGATCATTTTTGTTCAAATCAAAAAATGATTCTATGTGTTTTTTAGGAACAATCTCAGAATGACCTTTCGAAACTGGAAAATTATCCCATCTAGCGTAAAATAATTCATTTTGTGCTATGATTGAGTGTTTTTTAACATTATTTCGATCACAAAATAAGCATATTTCTTTTTTCATACTTTTATAATAAATTTTAAAATCCAAAAAAATTAATTGCATTTTGATCAGTCTGCTTTTCTACTTCCGCAAAACTTAATCCTTTTACTTTCGCTATTTTTTCAATTACATATTTAACAAAAGCTGGTTCATTGCGCTTACCTCGGTTCGGCACCGGAGCCAGAAAAGGGCAATCGGTCTCCACCATAATTCTATTCAATGGGATTAGAGCAACCACTTTTAATAATTCATCTTCATCTTTAACAAATGTTATATTTCCCGTAAAAGAAAATTTTAAATTAACAAATTTTAAAAATTTTTCGGCGTCGTCTGAACTTCCACTAAAACAATGAACCACCATTTTCATCTCTCTAAAATCAGCCTGGGAAATTATTTCAAGTAGATCAACATAAGCATCTCGACAATGAATGACCACTGGTAAATTAAAACTTTTAACTATCTCTAGTTGTTTAATAAAAAGTTTTTTTTGAAGTTTTTTATTGTCTTCTTGGTTAATATGAAAATAGTCCAAACCAATTTCGCCAATGGCTCGAACCTTTGGATGTAAACATTTCTTTTTTAAATATTTTTCAACTTTTTCCAAGTCAACATTTTGACATTCGCTAGGATGAAAACCCAAACTAGCAAAAATGTTCGAATAGCTTTCTGTAATTTCTAAAGTTTTTTCACTTCTTTCTTCGTTTACTCCAATATTTAAAATAGCTTGACCACCTTCACTAAAAAAACGCTTTATGGCGTCTTCTCGGTCGTTGTCGAATTGTTCAAAGTCCAAATGAGCATGAGTATCAATCATAATATAATCGTTAAAAATATCTTAAATATTTTCTATCATACGACGTAGAATGATAGAAAATTTATTTACTTTTTTATTTCGTCTAATAAATTAAAAACGAGGAAATGTGCTGGGTATTTCTTTTTTAATTTCCCCCATTCTGTCGTCGGCATAACCTGTCTTCTCTGTTTTTGATTTTTCGCCTTCTTGAGCTCTTTCATATAACCGCCAAAACCACTGCATAACCATTTATTGACATTATTAACAGTGCCCGCACTAACTTTTAATTTTTTTTGAATATCCGCATACCCAAAACCTATTAACAGCATTTGAGCTATTTCAACCCGATAGGCAATCATTATCGATTCACCCGGGGTTAGTAAATCTTTTAGAAAATTTTTTGCATCCTGTTCATTTTTTATTTCAGAGATAATTTTATAAAAATTTCCTAATAATTTCCCCCTGAAAGAGGGCTTTATTTCATAAAATTTCTTTTTTGACATATTTTTATTTTCTATCATACGACGTAGAATGATAGAAATTAATATTTAATATTTAATATTTAATTTTTATTATTTTGATACGTAATTTTAAGAACACAACAAGAAAAAGAGCTGGGTGAAATTATTTCTAGAATAATTTTAGCTTTGAAATTTATATTCTAGATTCTAGGAAAAAGACTCTGGATTTCCCTGGTCATTAACATTTTCTTCATTTTATCAGCCGTTTCTGGCATAAAAATTTTCACCATAATTTGCAATTCTTGCAATTCAACTAAGGCTTTTAAGATTATTTCTTTGAACTTTTCTGGTTCACTTTTCGCTAACTCCCAAGGCTTAGAGTCCTCCATTTCTCTATCAATTTCAGTTACTTTTTCTTGAGCATCTTTAAGCACTTTTTCTACTTCTCCTTTTTCAAAAAATTCTTGGTATTGTTTCAAGTCAATTTTAATATTTTCATCAATATATTCATTGATTTCTTCATCAGAAAGTTCCAACTTTTGGCTCATTTTAATAACTCTAGAAAAAACATTTCCCAAGCCATTAGCTAAGTCATTATTGTAGCGCTCTGTCATCCGATCCCAAGTCAAATCAACGTCTTCCCCAAAATTAGACGAACCTATCAGCAAATACCGAGCCCCATCAATCCCAAATTTTTCAACCATTTCGGTCGGAGAAATAACATTACCCAAACTTTTGCTCATTTTGACTCCGTCTGAAATTATAAAACCATTGATGTAAATTTTCTGAGAATTTGGTAATCCAGCCGACATCAACATCGCTTGCCACATCGCAGCTTGTTGTCTTAAGTTATCTTTCCCTGCAATTTGAATTCCCGGCCAGAATTTTTTATAATTACATTCATCCCTTTTACAAAGGGCCATCTCAGGCGGTTCTTCTGCTCCAAGTTTATTAACTCTTTCACAATGACAAGGCCAACCCAAAGCCGAAATATAGTTCACCAAGGCGTCAAACCAAACATACATTACGTGTTCATCATCTTCGGGAACTGAAACTCCCCAAGGCATTTTAGTTTTTAATCTTGAAATACTAAAATCTTTCAAATCTTTCTCGACAAACTTTTTAATCTCATTAAATCTTTTGTTGGGTTCCACGAAATTAGGATTTTCTTTGTAAAAATCCAACAAAGCTTGTTGATAATTAGAAAACTTAAAAAAATAATTCTCTTCTTTTCTCAACTGCAAATCTTTATTAGGATGAAGTGGACAACGCCCTTCCTCATTTAATTCTGAATCAGTTTTTTCCAATTCACATCCTACACAATATTTAGTTTCATATTCAGCCTTGTAAATATCACCTTTCTTTTCACAAATCTTCCAAAATTCTTGAGCAGCTTTAATATGATTTTCATCGGTAGTTCTAACAAAATTATTAAAACTTAAATTCAAACTTTCTTTTAATTTTTTGAAACCTTGAGCCTGTAAATCACAAAATTCTTGAGCAAACAAACCTTTCTCCTTAGCCTGATCATAAATTTTTTGACCATGTTCATCAGTTCCAGTATTAAAAAAAACATCTTTTCCTAAAACTTCTCTATTAAATCTCGCCAAAATATCAGCTCGAATAATTTCCGAAGCAAACCCGATGTGCGGAATAGAATTAACGTAAGGTAGGGTTGTAGTAATATAATAATTTTTCATATTTTTTTATCTCTTAAAAACATTTTTAGCTAAAGAAAAACCTTCAAAAAGCCACTTTCTAATTTTTTCTTTTCTGGTCAATTTATCCAAAAACTTTTTTTCATCTTCAAGTTCTTCTATGACTTTTTTTTGCGCATAATGAAACTTGGTGACAACAAAAACTGCCACAGAAGAAATTATTATCCCCATAAAATTTATAAAAAATATCCATAAAGCATTTAAAAAATAATCTGGATAACCCATTCTTAAAGCAATCGCGCTAATTGCAATTGGAGGAATTAACGTAACGGCAATGGCTGTCCCAATTACATATTGAGAAAGTTCTTTTCGCACAAAAGACAGTGTCGCTGCAAATCCAACAATCAAAGCTACTATAAAAATTTCTAGTTGAAGCTCAGATTTTAATAAAAAATCATAAGAAAATTCTTGCGACATATCAAAAAACATTGAAATCCCAAAAGCTGAAATAAACAAAAGTAAAAAAGCCTTAGAGACCACTAGCACTGAACGATAAAACAATTTGATATTTAAAACAACCATTCCCAGAGAAATTGATAAAATAGCTGATAGCATTGGCGCTATTAACATTGAGCCAATGATCAATGTCACACTTTCCATTAACAATCCTGCGGTACATAGAAAAGAAGAAACTGCGACCATTACAAAAAAACTCTTCCTAGGAGTTGAAGCTTTAATAATAGTTTTTACTACCTCATTTCTGATTTCATCATTAACATCTCGGAAAAGATGATCTCCTTTAATTTTTTTGAAACTAAACATTTATAATAAATAATAATCAGCGTCTAATGCCATTTTCAATTAACCAACTCCCATTAAATTGCAATCCAAATTTTCAAGACTTGGAGAGAAAACGGTTATTTGAAAATAGTATAAATTAATAATATCTTTTTTTCAAACAACAAACAACCCTTTTAATAGCTATTAAAATGTTTTAATCCTTGTTTATTTAAGCAATTTATATTATGCTATTCCTATTGGAAACTTATTGATAAAATTAATTTACACAAATGAAAATAGGCATCGTTGGTCTTCCCAATGTTGGTAAATCGACTCTCTTCAAAGCTTTAACTAAAATTCAAGTTGATATCAACAACTATCCCTTTTGCACCATTGAACCCAACACTGGGATTGTTGAAGTACTTGACGAACGAATTGATAAACTAGCCGAACTTTTTAATTCCAAAAAAAAGATTTATTCCACTATTGAATTTGTTGACATTGCTGGATTAGTTGAAGGGGCCGCCGAAGGACAAGGTTTAGGAAATAAATTTTTGCAAAATATTCGCGAAGTAGATGCTATTGTTCAAGTTGTTAGATTCTTTGAAAATGCCAACATTAGTCACGTCAAAGAAAGGATTGACCCCAAAGAAGATATTGAAATAATAAATACTGAATTAATTCTAGCCGACCTAGAAACTATTAAGAAAAGAATTGAAAAAATTAGCAAACAAACCAAGACTGGAGATAAGGAGGCTTTAAAAATATTAGAAATAACTAAAAATTTAGAGAAGATTTTAAATAATAATAATTTAACTCAAGTTCAAAAATTTATAGAATCATTAGAGGAAGACTTTGAATTAATCAAAGACTTATGTTTGTTATCATTTAAGCCAGTTTTATATGTTCTGAATACTAACCAACCCGAAGATATTAAAACTGACTTATCAAAATTCAAACTTTTAAACTTACTCAAAAATCCTCAAAATTACGTTGCCTTGGATATAAAAATCGAAGAAGAACTTTTAGATTTAAGCGACGAAGATAAACAAGAACTGGAGTTAAAATCAGAATTAAATGAATTGATAAAAAAAAGCTACCATCTTTTAAGTTTAATGACCTTTTTAACCGCCGGCGAAACAGAGACTCGAGCTTGGCAAGTTCCCATCAACTCGACGGCTCCTGAAGCTGGTCGAGCTATTCATTCTGATTTTCAAGAAAAATTCATCAAAGCGGAGATAATTCCCTATAACGATCTGGTTGAAACTAAATCGAGAACCAAAGCGAAAGAATTGGGATTGCTAAAAACCGTCGGCAAAGATTATGTTGTCCAAGACGGAGATGTAATCGAATTTAAAATTTAAAAATATTTTCATAAAGTAAAAACCTCGAATAAACGAGGTTTTTAATGAGATTGTCTCCAATCACAGTTTTGTTACGAAATTTTCCAATTTTGAGATAAATTAATTAAAAATTTTTGAAGCTTTAGCGTTAGTTAGTGCAAGAGAATTTTTAAATAATTTAACCAAGATTGGAAAATTGCAGTAAAAAGAGTGGTTGAAGACAGTCTCTTGCTATTTTAGATTTTACTATTCAGCACAATCAGCGGCAGCGTTTGAGTTAGTAATTCCGCTTCCAAATCCTGGAGCAGGAGTTTCAGCTGAAAGCTCTTGATTACATTCAACTGGTGGTTTTTCAAAACCACTACAAATAATAGCCAACAAGCTTTGTGGATCTCGAGCTGATGAAGCTTCTACACCATTAATAACAATAGTTGGAGATCCTTGCACTCCATACTTTAAATTATCCTCTTTTTGAATATCAAAGGGAGGGAATTGTCCACCCCAACTTTCTTTATCTTCATAAGCCTTTATTACACCATATTTATTATCAACATCCACAACACATTGATTTAATTTAGCTTGATTGACTTGAGCTTTAGCTAAACAACTCTTAGAATCTTCACTCGCCAAAAAACAATCCAAATATTTATAATATTTTTGTTGATTATCTTCGTTAATACAGTATTGAACTAAATTTTCATCAATCTCATCCTTTTCGTGCATCGCATAATCAACAAATTTAAAATCAAAATCAATCTTATCTTTCAATAACTGAACAACTGGCAAAAAGCCTTTTTGAACTTGAGTTCCATAGGGACAATAACTCATAATAAAAGTTTCAACGACTGGTTTATCTTGTTTTGGAACCTCCACTGGAGCAACTGCTTGATTTTCCTGAGAAGCATTTTTTTGCTCCTCAATTTCTTCAATATTCATCGCTTGAGGAAAAAAAGATTTTCCGTCCTTAGTCATATAAGTTTCTATCTCTTGCTCCTGAACAGTGACGACCACTTTATAAAGACCTCTTTCTTCACTAGCTCCTTTAACTTTTATTTCAGTTCCAGGTTGCACTAAATTTTCAGTAATAAAATTTTCAGCCTTATCTTTAGCTTCTTCTAGGGTAATAAAAGTTTTTTGTTCTTTATTCAAGAGATTACCCTGACTAACAAAAAAACCGACTCCAAAAAAAACCCCCGCTAGTAAAATTACATTGGCCATTTTATTCTTACTTATTCCCTCCTTTTTCCCCTCCTCCATTTTCTTTTCTTCTTCCATATTCTTTATTAATATTTATAATTTTATCTTTTTAAACCTTGAACCTCATTCTAATTTTAGTTTTATTTTTTGTCAATAAAAAAACAAACCCAAAAGAACTAAAAATAATTATTATTATTTATAATTATAATTCGTAAAAACCAATGAGCTATTTTTCGTTATGAAATTTAATAATTTTGGATTAAATTTCGAGATAATTCTAGAAAAATAAAAAGGAGCTTGCTCCGAGTCTATTTTTGTAACTAAAAATTTGATAATTTTGTTCTCAATAAAGAAAAAATTATTCAACTATCTTATTATTCAAGAATAAACAAAAGAGCATTTTTTCGTTGCGAAATTTTAGAATATTGTGATAAATTTTATGAAAATTTTTGATACCTATATTTATAGGTTGAAAAAATTTGAAGGAAATTTAATTAAAATTTGGAATTTACAGTAAAAAATAAACTCGGAGCAAGCTCCTCGTTGTCCCCTCGGAAGGAATCGAACCTTCGTATTCGGCTTAGAAGGCCGATGTTCTATCCATTAAACTACGAGGGGATAGATATTCTTTAAAAAATCAATTTCATTCAAAAACAAAAAACTTATCAATAAGAATGCTCAATAAAGATAGCAAACAATTAAAGATAAGTCAAAATTCTAAAGGACTATCTCTGGATTAAAATTTTTATCAGTTGGATTTTTTTCTAAACTTGGCAAATCCGGAACCTCCTCCAAAGGTTCAAAATAGTTTCTATTTCTTGTGTTTTTTTTAGGGTTATTGAATCTCTGCTCTTGATCTTTTAAAATCTGATGATTCTTTTTAATATCGCTCATTTTAGTTTTAAATTCTTGTTCGACTTTAGCTATATTATCCAAAGTTGTCTTACTAGGACTAGGATTTAAGATACAATCTTGCCAAACGACCAGAGCAAACAAAAGAATAACAAAAAAAAGTAAAATTGTTATAATCCAATTCTTTTTCTGAAAATAGACCAAACCATCCTTAATCTTTTCCTTTAAATTAATTCTCATTTTCATATTTTTTGCTCATTAAAAGAAATAACTATTTCTCCTTCAATTTCTGGCAATTCTTCGGGCAAAAAGTCTTTTTTTATATTCCTCATTTTAGCTTCATCAAAATCTTCCACTATCAATTTATCAATATTGACAATATATTTAGAATTTTGCAATTGATATACAAAAACTAAAAAACTTTCGTAATCACCTCTTAAGGAAAGTTTCAAAATAGTTTTTCCTACTCCATTATTTTCACTTTTAACATTTCTATTAATAGTAACGCCAAAAGTTTCTATTTTTAACTCTAAAGATTCTTTTTTAGCAATTTCCTCCAAAAACTCTATCAGCTCAACTCTATTATTTTCATTAACTTCCAAACCTTCATTGAGAAAAGAATTATTTTCTAAATATTCCAGATCACTTCTATATTCATCTATGTTTTCTTGATCCCGAGAGAGCGTTAGTTTGGCTTCTTCAAGAAAATCTTTCTGCTGGTAAACCTTCCTTGTTATCGGAATGACCAAAAAATAAATCAAAAGAATTGAAAGAATTGAAAAAGAAAAAAATGTTAATAATGTTTTTTGTCTTCCTGCTTTGATATCCATTTATGGTAATTACTTTTTTAGTAAAATTTTTCTAAAAATATTATTTTATCTGATTCAACCAACTACTCCAAAAAAGAGTTTGTCACTAAAAATTCTAAATTAATTTCAAAATTAATATTTTCCTGTGAGGTAAAATTAGAAATAGGCATTTTAACTTCTGTGAAATTTTTGTCTTGTTCTAAGATTTCCTTAAACTTAACCAAATCATTTCTATTTTTAGCCAATCCCTCTAGCTTCATCTTTCCGGCCTCCAATGTAAGCTTGGAATAATAAACATTTTCTGGTAAAACCTGATTAATTTGGTTCAAGTAGTTCCAGTAAGAAATTCTTTTTTTTATTTCAATTACTGACTGGTTAGTCTTTAAATAATTATCATCAATTTTGGTTTTCGCTTTTTGAATTATTACGCTTAATTCACCACTTTCAGTTCTTTTTATTTCATCTTGATTAATTTTTTTATAAATATTAATAATAAATAAATTAGCCAGCAAAAAAACAATAAACAATAAAATTGAGAAAATCACCACAAACCCAACTTTAAAAAGAAACTGATTAAAATTATCGGTTTTAATTATATTTTTTCTTTCAGCTGGTAATAAATTAATTGATCTTATCATAATCTTGAGCTTTTAGAGTCAACCCAATTACGGGAGCAAAACCTTGAGAATTTTGCTTTGAAATTGGTGGAATTTTTTTTACAAAATTTAAATTCAACCAAGGATTGGCTTGTATTACGGATTGTTTCAACTTAATACTTAAATAAGAACTCAATCCCTTCAAGTTGAAACCTCCTCCACATAAAATAATTTTTGTTATTTTTTTGTCTTTTTCCTCTAAGAATAAATTCTCGTGCAAAAACTCGATGGTTTTTTTTATTTCCTTAATAAGATTTCCTAAAACTGGATTAAAAATCACCTTCCCATCAATTTCGCTGTCCTCTAAACCTTTTTTTATTTTATAATTTTCTGCTTTTTCAAAACTAAAACCCAAATTTTTAACAACAATTTCGGTCATCATTTTTCCAGAGATAGAGCTATCCGCCGTAAAAACTGGAATATTTTTTTTGCAAATCGCAAAATTACTAGAATTTGTTCCTATATAAACGATCAAACTATAACCCTGAAAACCTCTTTCTATCAAACTTCTAGCCGTTGACAACGATTCAGGTTCCAAGGCAATTATTTTTAAATTGAGAGTATCAAAAATATCTAAATAATTATCAACAACCTCTTTGCTGACAGCCATTATTAAAATATTAAATTGATCTTTTGTTTTATCAAGAATTTGCCAATCATAATAAATATCTTTCAAAGCAACTGGAATATTCGATTCTGTTTCCCATTTAATTGCTTCTTCTAGGGCTTTCCCCTCTTCCATAGCTGGTATTGAAATAACTCTAGTAAAAACTTTCTCTTCAGGAATAGCCAACATTATATTATTACCAAAAAAATTCCCCTCCACGTTATCCAGAGCTTCTTTAAAAGTTTCGATAAAAACTTCTTTTTTGATTATCTTACCTTGCTCAATAGTTCCCTTCGGTATTTTTTTTTGCGACCAACCAGTAACTCCAAAACCATCACTTTTTTTTTCTAACTGCAATAGTCTAATACTGGCACCGCTAAAATCAACTCCAAAATAGCAATTTTCATTACAATGAGACAAATTGGCTATCACCACATTTTTCATTTTTTTATTTTTTTTATTTTTTGAGAATGTTTTTACTTAACGTCTTCCCACAAATCCAATTCATAAACAGTCCCTGTTGGAAAATAAGGAGGTGGATAATATATCAAATTATTATCAAAATATAAGTTTCGATCATTATAGCCAGTTCCATCTGTCCAAGCAAATCCATACCGTTGGTTAGTCGCTATTGAACCTCTAATGGTTATTTCTGCTCTTTGAGTCCAGCTTCCCCAGAACCAAGAATACCAATTTCTGCCAACTCTTCCTTTTTGCGCTAATAAAGCAGCATCAATATTTAAATGATCTTCTGAATATAATCCAACTGATATATCATTTTCCGCTATTAAACCTATAATATCATCGCCATTATAATTTGTATACGAAATATCATTACTGATATAAATATCAGTATCAGTAGATCCGTTTAAATCAGCCGAAACAATTGTAAGACGAGCAGAATTTATTTGACCGTCCACCCAAATATTTTTATCAGCAAAAATTAATCCATTGACCGGAAAAGAAAAGACCTCAGACGCCGTCTCTTCTAAAATTCTATATGTATCTGTTTCATTAGCCTGATCTCCCTGATAATCTAAAACTCTTCTTACTTCAACTTTATCATCAACTCTCAAAATAAAGTGATACCCCAAAACACTTCTATCGTCCAAAATACAATCCCATTCCCACATTGGAGGAGGCCAACCGCCCCAAAACCAATTGCAAACAGTTTCCTGATAAACATCATCATCAAAATACAATCCATTCTGTTGCGCTTCTGTTTCTATTAAATTTAAATCACTCGTCACACTATTAAAATCAATGGAATGAACAGGATATTCTTTTCCGGCTAAAAAAACCTCGCTTTCATTTGGTTGAGATGTCCAAACTCCATCTCTAGTCGAAGATGTATCTGGGTCCCAATATTCTGTGACGGCACTCGTCACAACATTATTAGCGACCCCATCAAATCTAATACCATTATTAGAATGAACTGGACCAAAGACATTCGTGCCTTCTCCAAAACGCATTATATCGTTAGCCAATATAGAATATTCACTCCAAGAGGGCTTCCTGAACCGCACTCTTATTTTTTTCTTGATATGAGGATGCCGATAAGTCCAACCAGTCGCTTCAACTATAACAATGGTCGAATCTGTCGCCGGAGGCGTAACATTTATCTCGAACTCTCCCACCACCTCACTATCGAAATTAGTCACAACTTTGTTGTAAGAAGAATCGATTCCAATGGGACTACCATTTTCCCAAAAATCTTTAATCTGTTGTTGGTTTTTACCGTCTAAAACATGAGCCAGATACCAACGATAATAATAAACACCTTCTTCAGCAAATTGAAGAGCCTTTTGTCGAGAAACTTCATTAGAACTATTTCGTTGACTACTAGCAACAAAAATAGCCAAACTGGTTAGAATGGTGACAGAGATAGAAGCTACCATCAGAATATAAACAGAGATAGCACCCTTATTTAAAATTGATAATTGATTTTTATTTTTCACTTTTTGTTAGAACTATTTTCTATTAATCTTTT
>Ga0307990_1003557_pt1 | contig 11843 bp, 9 predicted proteins | sample EllFjometagen129_FD_203168 | JGI IMG/M metagenome (GOLD analysis project Ga0307990, IMG submission 203168) | Marine microbial communities from Ellis Fjord, Antarctic Ocean - #129 | ecosystem: Environmental > Aquatic > Marine > Unclassified | place: Southern Ocean | collected 2014-10-08
ATGGATTATCAATGCAGTTTGGTGAAGGCCCTAACAACACTGATGCACGCATCACGGTTAATGGTAACACAATTTCTGGGACTAGTTTTGTTGGTCTGGGTGGACTTATTGCTGGTACTAATGTAACACTTTTTGTTATCCCTACAGGTATCAATACCGGAGCTTTATTCTTTATGGGTGATATTGCAAGTTTTGTTATCGGCGGTGAAGACATCTATATCGACAATATCGTTGCTTCACAAATACCTGAGCCGGCAACTTTGGCTCTGCTTGGTTTAGGCGGTTTGGCTTTAAGAAGAAAAAAACGAGCAGCATAATGCTCGAATGGAGTGACATATAAAAAAAGTAGAGGAAAAAGTAAAAGAGTTTTTTTAGAAAGGTTGGGTAGAAAATATGAAAAGCAAAAAAGTAATCTGGTTATCTTTATTGATAACAGCACTGATGCTCGTATCGCAGGCTTCAGCAACACTTTATGAGGATGCGTATCTACCAGAAAGCGCACTTTACAGTGGATATACGTACTATGGTGAAGAGGTTGAAACTACTGACGGTACAAGTTATATGCAAGGTCGGATCGATTTTGCTGTCTATGATACCCAAGCTGAAAACGAATGGGCAGGTGCCGGTTTTGATAATCCCGGTAGCGGTCAGTATGTTTACGCATATCAGATTTTTAATGACTACGAAGGATATAGTGAAGTTCCTGTCGAATCCTTTTCAATCTTTGGTCTTGATGGTGCTGAGATCTCTATAGATCAAACCAGCATAAGAGCTGTAGAAGATGATCTGGCCGATAATTATCAGATAGATTATGATGAACAGGTAGCAACATCCTTTACTGACAACACAACTGTCACATGGGATTTTTCTTATGCAGGTATTGACTGCATAATTGAAGTAGGTGAACATTCTTTCTACCTTATCTTTAGTAGTGATGCTAGTTGGACAAAAGGCGATTATAGCTTGGAAGCTTATGATCCGGATGTTCCCGTGCCGGGTACTGGCACAACCGGTACAACCGACAGTGGTGTAACTGGTAGTAGTATGCCGCCTAATGTACCTGAGCCCTTAACCGTAGCACTGCTTGGATTCGGTGGTTTGGTTGCTCTTGCAAAACGTAAAAGAAAATAAAAAATAATTTAATAGATGGGAGCTTGGGGGAAAATGAAAGATTATAAAATTAAAAATAAAATAACGACAATTTTGATAGCCCTGATGATGCTGACCGCAATTTCGTCAGTAGGGTTTTGCCAGGGCTCTGTCGCTCTGCTCGTGCAGCAGACTCCGCCTCAAGGTGGTAATGTTTCGCCAGGCGTAGGTGTACATGATATAGCGAAAAATAGCGTTGTGACTTTGACCGCAACACCAAAACCAGGATATCAGTTTGCTTATTGGCTCGGAGATGTCGCTGATGCTGTTTCTGCAACAACTATTGCGTCCCTTGAAAGCCCGAAAATGATTATCGCAGTTTTCGAAAGAAATGATTTTGCGTTAGAGGCTTATGAACCAGGACCAACAAGTGCACCAAATGAAAATCTGAGAAGAGGCGATCAGGATCTTGTTGCACAAAGTAATAGTCCTGTGGCTGGAAAAAGAGGCCATAGTAATGGGTCATATTATGATGAGCCGGAGGACCCGGAGGACCCGGAGGATAATGATTTTCCGGTACCTGACGAAGGTGATGATGTAAATGATTTTCCGGTTCCGGAAGTACCCGAACCAATGACAATAATACTTTTAGGTCTTGGAAGTGCTTTTGTGTCTACAAGGAAAAGGAAAAAATGATTAATAAAAAATGATAGTCCCCCCACCTTAGGTTTAGGCCCCCCAGTTTTCAATGGGATTATAAAAAGTGGTTATTCAACTTGACTAAAAGAGAGAGATTGCATAAAGAAAGCCGGCGGATTTGATTTCTGTCGGCTTTCTGACATTATAAAAACTTTAGGTTATAGTGCTCACGATTGAGTTTTCCCGCTTATATGCGGGTAACCAATTTCAAAACAATAAGTTATACCAATCCCAATTGAATTTTTCGCTTTATCCGCGGGTAAATAACTCAAAGATAAGAAGTTATGGATTTATTCGCGGAAATTTATTACCATGAATGGTATTACAACTTTGTTTACGGGTATTTACTAACCTGAAGTTTATAATTTAAGACCGTCTGAACACCGCTACGATATTGTCAATATCAACAACAAACAAACGGTTGTCACCTTCGAAGTCGACCGGAATAGCCCCCTTGGGGTTGAACAGAACTTTGTCATACTGCATCAGGGGAATATCAGGCTCATTTTCCACTTCCGCAGAAACTGCTACTATTCGTCCTGTTATAGTGGGTATCTCAATTGTGTCAGGTAGCTGAATGCCGCCTTTAGTTTCTTTCTTATCTTCATCCTTACGTATCAAAACTCGACGCCCGATAGGCTCAACAGTTTCTAAAGGTTTTTGCTTTTTTGGTTTTTCCGATTCCATTTTACTATTCTTCGTCTTTAGATTTTTCAGCTTTTTGACTTTTCTTGGTTTTCTTGGCTGTCTTTTTCTTAGTTGTTTTTTTTCTTTTTTTTCTGCCAAGGATATCATCTGCCTTTTCAAAGGTATCCGGAGGCCAAATGCCTTGCTCCTGCAGCTGCTTAAGTTTATCCAGTTCCTTAATGCTTATAATTGTCCTGCACCTCGGGAACTTATTACAGCCCATAAAAGGCCCCCTCTTGCTTTGACGTATTACAAGCTCACCGGTCTTACATTTATAACATTTAATGCCTGTAGGCTCGGGCGGTGCTTTAGGAGGCAATATATTACCTTCCTTGTCAATATTCTGAATAGTCTTGCAAGCTGGATAATCGCTGCAGCCGAGAAATTTACCAAACCTGCCGAATTTTTCAATCATAGGCTTGCCGCAATTCGGACAAACATACTCACTGACTTTCGGCTCAAGCATCTTACCTTCTTTATCACACGGACAAGCATACTTACAAGTTGGATAGTCGCCGCAACTTAAGAATTTACCGTTTTTACCGAACCTGTAAACCATATCTTTGCCGCAATCCGGACATTTATACTCGCTCGGCGTTATCTCAGCCTTGGCGTGTTTCATTTCCTCAGTAGCGATCTTAAGATTCTTCTCGAATGGGCCATAAAAATCTTTCAGCACAGACACCCAGTCAAGATGATTTTCCTCTATTCCATCAAGCTGATTCTCCAGGTCTCGCGTAAAAGCAATATCCATTATCTGTGGGAAAAATTCATTGAGCTTATCAGTGACAACTTCACCAAGATCAGTCGCATAGAACCTTTTCTCGATTTGCTCGACATATTTACGGTCTTGTATCGTACTGATAATAGTAGCATAAGTACTAGGCCTGCCGATGCCTTCTTTCTCCAAAGCTTTCACCAGGGAAGCCTCATTATACCTGGCTGGCGGCTTGGTAAAATGCTGTTGGTTTTGAATATCTACAGATGCCAATTCCTGGCCCTTTTGAAGTTCAGGCAACTTCTGCTGAACTGACGAAGTATACCAGATTCTCGTAAAACCGTCAAAATCCAGAATCCTGCCTGTAGTTCTGTAATAGCAAGGCCCTATAGCAGTTTCAGCCTTGATACTCAATGTAGTGACATTCCACCTTACCTCCGTCATCTGACAAGCGACAAACCTGCGCCAGATCAAATCATAAAGCTTATATTGTTCATCGCTCAAAAACGATTTTATATCTTCAGGCTTCAAATCCGGATCTGTAACTCGAATTGCCTCATGTGCCTGCTGAGCATTTTTGGCTGATGTATAATAATTAGGTTTTTCCGGCAGATAGTCCTTGCCAAAATTCTTCTCAATGAAATCCCTCGCCTCTCCTATTGCCTCAGCCGAAAGATGCTTACTGTCAGTTCTCATATAAGTAATAAGCCCCAACGATCCCATCGAACCCAGATCGATACCTTCATAAAGCTGTTGCGCAACTCTCATAGTTCTCTTAGTAGTAAAACCAAGACGGTTAGCCGCTGCCTGTTGAAGTGTAGAGGTTATAAACGGAGCCGCTGGTCTCGACTTCGATTCTTTGATAGTAAGATCAGAAAGATTAAACTTCGATTGTTTAAGAGCGTTAAATATTTTTTCCGCTTGCTCTTGGCTTTCAGCGTGAAAATTCTCATCGCCGATTTTATAAAGCTCTGCCTTAAAAGCATTATGCTCAGCTAACCACTTGCTTTGCTGCTCTAATGTAGCGGTTTTGCCTTTGTCGTCAGGCTTAATAAACTCAAGCCACTGCTGCGTATAATTACTCTCAAGGTCGGTGCTGAATACTGCCGGTATCAGCCAGTATTCTTCCGCGTCAAAAGCCCGTATCTCCCGTTCCTTATCAACGACCATTTTTACCGCTACTGACTGAACCCGCCCTGCCGAGAGACCCCTCGCAACCTTCTTCCAAAGCAAAGGCGATATCTTATAACCCACGATCCTGTCGAGAATCCTGCGAGCCTGCTGAGCCATTACCGTATTAATATTCAGTTTACCAGGTGCAGCAAAAGCATTTTCTATCGCTGATTTGGTTATCGAGTTAAATACAACCCTGTATGTATTCTCTTCCGGGAATTTCAAAATTTGTGCAAGGTGCCATGCGATTGCCTCCCCCTCACGGTCAAGGTCAGTCGCCAGATAAAGCTTGTCGCATCTCTTAGCAGCAGCCTTTAACGAAGTAACCGTTCGCCCCTTGCCCTTAGATATCTCATAAGTAGGCTCAAAGTCATTTTCAATATCAACATTGATACCTTTTGACGGAAGGTCTCTGACATGGCCCATAGATGCCATCACCTCAAAGCCGGGACCAAGGTATTTATTGATAGTCTTTGATTTAGCAGGTGATTCCACTATCACCAGTGATTTCTTCGCTGAAGCAGTTTTTGCCATAAATATACTCAATAAAATAAAAGTAGCATAATACCATCTAAAAGGCTTAAATCATCATCGGCCTTTTAGAGAAAATAATTTAGAAGTGGATAAATACCCCCTAAGCCCAAAAAAGTCAAGCAAAAACCCCAACCTAACGATTATTCATTCTCTAAGAGCTTATCCAGCAAAGGTTTAAGTTTTACTATTGCATTGGCCCTATGGGATATCAGATTTTTCTCTCCACTGCTCATTTGAGCCACGGTTTTGTTCAATTTTGGCACAAAAAATATCGGATCGTACCCAAAACCGTTTTCTCCACACTCTTTTTCAGTAATTACCCCCTCTAATGTCCCTTCTGTTTCTAATAAAATTTCATCAGGGCTCGCCAAACTCAAATGACACACAAACCTCGCAGCCCTTTTCTCTGCTGCTACACCCTCAAGAAGCCTCAAAACCTTGGCCATATTGCGATGGTCAAGAAGCTCCTTTTGTTCGTTTGCCTTTTTTTCACCTGAAAATCTCGCACTCATTATCCCAGGCTCTCCACCAAGTGCATCGATCACCAATCCCGAATCATCCGCTATCGTCCAAAGATTAGTCTGCTTTGCATAACCAAGTGCCTTCTTTTGCGCATTTTCCGCAAAACTTTGTCTATCTTCCTCAACTTCCGTAATATTATCAAATTCTGAGAGACAAACCCACTCAGCATCAGCATCAAGCATCGCCGACAGCTCTGCAACCTTGCCCGCATTACCGCTGGCTATAAGTATCTTGCGTTTCATAACAGCTTCTAACTCATAAGTTTTTTCAAAAGTGCTCGCTGGAAGTGAAGCCTGTTTTCTGCCTGGTCAAAGACGACAGAACTCTCCGACTCCATCACCTCATCGCTGATTTCAAGCCCACGATACGCCGGCAAACAGTGCATCACCTTCACATCATCGCCAGCGGCTTTAACCATATTCATACTAACCTGATAGCCCTCAAACTCTGCGATGCGTTTTTGCTTCTCATCTTCCTGTCCCATGCTAACCCACGTGTCGGTGTAAATAATATCAGCATCAACCACTGCTTCAAAAGGATCAGTTTTTTGAACAACGCACCCCTTAGCAATAGCATTAGCCCTGTTAATAGAATCGCTGTCGAGTTCATAGCCTTTAGGCGAAGCAATATTTAACTTCATTCCAAGTTTCGCACAGGCAAAAGCCAAAGACCTGGCAACATTATTACCATCGCCGACATAAGCGATTTTTATTCCCTCGATCCTGCTTTTATGTTCTTTTATCGTCAGCACATCCGCCATCGCCTGGCATGGATGTGAAAAATCCGTCAATGCGTTGATTACGGGAACACAAGCAAAATTCGCCAGCTCAATAACAGTATTGTGCGCAAATGTCCTTGCCATTATCCCGTCAACATAACGCTCCAGCACCCTCGCCATATCTTTCGTAGGTTCGCGTTGGCCTATCATCCCGCCGATATCCTCAGGCTTAATATAAATAATACTGCCCCCAAGATCCGTCATCGCAACCTGAAAGCTGATTCGTGTTCGCAAACTTGGTTTTTCAAATATAAGCGCCAAAGTCTTCCCCGCTAGACAAAGATCCCTCTCGCCAGCTTTATACATCCCCTTAAGCTGACTGCTTAGCTCAAGAAGCTCATATAGATTTTTTACATCGCAACTGTTTATGGAAATAAAATCATTCATTTTAATTCTCACTCAAAACATTTTCAAAAATTTCTATAGCCTTATCAATATGCTCCTGCGTTGCTATCATAGGAGGCATAAACCTGATTACCGTATCATGCGTACAATTAATCCGAAGCCCTTTCTCAAGGCACTTATTAACAATACTTACCCCTGATTTGGTTAACTGCACACCGATCATCATTCCGATCCCGCGTACATGGTCAATCACAGGGAACTTCTCTTTCAGTTGACTAAGCTTATTCTGCGTATAATCGCCCAGCTTGCGAGCGTTCTCAAGCAGATTCCCTTCTTCAATTGCCTCGATAGTAGCGATAGCTGCCGCACATGCTAAACTGTTTCCGCCAAAAGTAGAAGCATGTTTGCCCGGCACAAGAGAATTAGATACCTCCTCATTTGCCATCATCGCCCCGATGGCAACCCCGCCGCCCAAAGTTTTAGCCATCGTAATAATATCAGGCACAACGTTGCTATGCTGATACCCGAACCACTTGCCCGTCCTGCCGATACCTGTCTGAACCTCATCGAGTATCATAACCGCACCATTCTCATCGCAAAGCCGACGGATCGTCTGCAGGTACTCTTCGCTGGCAATATTGATTCCTCCTTCGCCCTGTATAGGCTCGATCATAACCGCTGCGATCTCATCATCGAACGCATTTTCCATTGCCTCAATATCATTAAAAGGCACATACTTAAAACCAGGCAGCAATGGCATAAAACCCTCATGATATTTAGGTTGAGCCGTCGCAGTAACCGTCGCAAAAGTCCTGCCGTGAAAACCATTCTCTGCGGTAATATATTTATATTTACCCTGCTGCGTACACAAACGAGCAAGCTTCATAGCCGCCTCATTAGCCTCAGCCCCGCTGTTGCAGAAGAAACACTTTCCTCCAAAAGCTCTTTCGCTCAACATTTGTGCCAATTTGCCCTGTGGCTCAGAATAAAAAGTGTTATCTATATGAATAAGCTCCGCCGCCTGCTTAGTGATCGCCTCAACTACCTTAGGGTGACAGTGACCGATCCCGCTGACAGCCCAGCCTGGAAACATATCAAGTATCTCATTGCCGTCCGCATCATAAAGATAACAGCCCTTGCCCTTAATGATTACCCTTGGGAGCCTGCCGTAATTGCTGATAACATACTTATCGAATAACGCGATTGTTTCTTCTGTTGTCATTTTAAACTACACCTTAAAATATTAAGTTTTACAAAATAAAAATAATATCAGCCCAGAAGCTGATCATTTTATTATTTCAGTTCCTATACCTGCTTCTGTATATATCTCAAGCAGCAGCGAATGTGGTATCCTGCCATCGATAATATGCGTTTTCTTAACTCCGCTGTCCAAAGCTGTGATACAGGCCTCGACCTTAGGCAGCATTGCGCCACCAATGATCTCAGAATCAATCATTTCCTTGATCTGCTGTTCATCAAGAGAAGATACCCTGCTGGATGGATCTTCCATATCTTTCAATATCCCATGCGTATCACTCACGATGACCAGCTTTTCCGACTTTACTGCTGCCGCTACCATCCCAGCTGCGCTGTCAGCATTGACATTAAGCTTACCACCTGCCTTGTCCTTTGCAACCGGTGCAATAACAGGGATTGTCCCAGCCTCACAAAGAGTTTTCAAAAGCTTGCCGTTAACCTCTTTAACCTTACCAACAAAACCAAGATTTAGCTTCCTGCCGTTTTCACCGTCAAGCCTCAAAGCCTCAGCCAGCAGTACACAACTGCTCAAAGAATGAAGCGACATCGGGTCATAGCCAAGCTCCTTAAGAGTTTCGCACAAAACATTATTAACCTTGTAGACAAGTGTATGCTCGACAATAGTCAAAGTCCGCTCATCCGTATAACGCCTGCCCTGCACCCAAACAGGTTCTAAACCAGATTCACTCATAGCCTTGGTTATCGCTTTACCGCCGCCATGAACAATAATTGGACGAATACCCACTGTAGCCATAAAAGCCACATCAATCAGCAGCTTCTTCTGCAGTCGCTCATCATCAAGAACGCTGCCGCCAAGCTTAACAACAACTATCTTACCGCTGAACTTGCGGATATACTCCATCGCCTCAACGAGAGCATCAGCCTTTTCAATTGCCCTTTGCACAATAATAAACCCTTACAAAACAAAATTCGAAAGAACTAATCATTGTAAAATCACTGATTTTATCAGTCAAGCAAAAACACACATATTATGCACCTGTTTTTACGTAGCACCCCATTTTTGCACAATTTTCCCGCTAAAATCAAAATAATCCAAGCGACATCAGCTTTGTAGGGCGGACAGCTTCCTTGCCCATGCAGGATTTTATTGTAGCCCAATCCCAACTGCCTTACCGCTGTTAAGCCATTCTTACACCACTTATATTATTCATCAATAGATTACGATTTTTCACTTATCCATTTGAGGATAAAAAGTTTTAGGGTTAGAAATGTACGTACAATTCTTTATTGGATAGTTCCTCTGAAATACTTTTGGCTTGTTTGCACCCTTCGGAACAAGCATAACCTTCCCTCTCAAACCCAAAATTCGTTCAACCTCGGTCTCTGTTTTATAAAATCTCTGATCGGTGTTAAAATCAAAATAATAAAGATAACGTTCAACCCAAGCAATATATCTCTTCTTATTGCTTGGGTTAACAAACCACAGTTTAAAATTACTTTTGTTAGCAAACCATATTTTTAAATCCGCCAAATTACAGGCAATTGCTTTCTGAAATTCTACCGCATTTAAAGGCACCCCATTCACTTCAGCAATCGCGCCCCATTGCCCATCAACAAACACCCACTTATTAAATTGATCTAGCCAAACCTCCGCAACAACATGTCCAGCGCTGGATTTAGCAGTTTCAACATCAAAACGTTTCAAAGCCAGCACACGGCAAGGCATACCCAATGCCCTCGCACAACCAGCGACTACTTTTGCATACTCTACACATCGAAACCTTTTACCCTCAGATGCTTCTTTAAGAATAGTCAAAGGATCGGACTTCGAAGGATGGTTGCTGCCATTGTGTTTCCATCGTTTTTGCACCCACCTTGTTATCAACTTAAGTTTTTCATAATCGTCTTTGCCGCCGTTAACGATTTTTTCCAGATCATACTTTTTTCGCAATCTAACCATATTAGGATCATTAACATCATCCATCACAATCCCCAAGAGCTTAACTTCCTCTTCAATATCCCACTCCAACTCTGATGCAGCCTGCAGTTTTCCACAAAAAATTGCGAACAACAGCACTATAACTATGATTATTTTTTTCATAATAAAACCTCCACTTTCTATTCATTACTATAAGTAAATGAACAAATTGTGTCAAATGAAAAAACTTTACTATTTTCAGCATCTTACGATCAAAACCATATTGTTATAGACGCACAAAAAAACTTTATTTCCCAATCCCAACCGCCTTACCACCATCGATCCGCACACCATTATTCATCAGCGTAAAGTCGATCATTTGCCCCACACCAAAATACGAAGGCCTAACTCCCCACGGAATTATCCGCTTACCACTGTCACCCCTTCTCCTACGCCGCAAATAACCCTCACTGAAATCACCCGCAATTATCTGATCCCGCAGCAGTGCATTTATAAACTCCCAACCCTCTTTCTCCAATCCGCCCTCAAGCAGCCCATAAGCTTGAAAACTGCTGCTGCCATATTTACAATATCCAGCCCCAACCAAAGGCTTATTTACATCATGTGCAGACAGATAAAATTTAATAATCTGCTGTTTCATATCCGCCGGCAAATCTCGAATATGCAGCCCCGCCGAAGCAGTCCATGGATTACCTTTGCGGTAACTTTTAGTATCTGTAAAATAGTAAGCAGCCGGATCTCTGCCGTCTTTAAAGAAAAACCACTTCCGATAGTTTTTGATATTCTCCTTATGCCTTAGCTGCCACATCTTAATATCATCTTCATAGCCAAGCGTCTCTGCGATTTCCGCCGCAAAATCAATGTCGCTTAGCAATTGTTCTATAAAGTGCGAACTCTTTTCATTCGCAAAATCATGCTTGCCGTAGATCCACCTCGGGTTCTTCTCACGCCAGAACAAATACCTCTTTATAGGCGGATAAACCTTCGCAAGCCTTTTCTTATCCGGCATATTATTATACAATATCCATGCAGTCTGAGCCTTCCTCGATGGCAAACATTCCCCGTTAAGCCATCCATCCTCATCAACCTGCATCATTATCCCCTCGAAAGCATCCCACGCAACCTCCGGCATAACATAGCTCAAAAACTGCTGAGAAAAAAAACTCTCCCACGCCGCCGATGCCCTCGCCTTGCTCGCTCCATGGTTCCACAACGAAGGTTTGCCGCAAGGCGTCTGCGGATAAGCATAATCATTCTCACCCATTGCAGGTATGACATTCATAATAGTAAACGCCCACGCTCCGTAATAAAACAACCGATGCTCCTCAGCCGTCACTCCCTTACTGGCAACATTCTTAATTCCAAACTCCTTAGGTGCAGGCACTTTCTTTAATAACTCATCCCACTTCTCTTTCCTGCTTTGCAAATTCGCGACAGGCCCCGGTTTTTTAAACATCCCCTTAGCTCTTTCGATTGCTTTCGCCTTGCCCTCCGCCTTAGTAGAAAACCCCGTCGCTGCAACGATTCTTTTGTCACTATCTTTTGCCAACTCAACCCGCAAGGACCAGAACCATTTATCAACAGCAACCTTACCATCCAAAGCTCTGACCTTATCCCCCACGATCTCCCCCAGCCCAACAGCATAGAAAAAATCCTCATATTCCATAACCAAAACATTATCTGCTTTTTCAAACTTACCTGTTATCGCACCAGCGATTTCCAACTGACATTCTTTCCCACCCTTTGTCTCTATCAATCTGTAAACACTATTCTCATCAGCAAAGAAATCACAACCCCCAAGCTGTCTCGAAAGCTTCGGATACTCAACCTCAAAACCGATCTTATGAGGATACCACTTTGTTTTATATTCACCAACCTCGCTTTTCGTCGACTCAGAATACAACTCCAAATCCATCGACTCAATCCATATACTTTTATCCGGGTGCTGAATAAAAATTCCAAGATTAAATTGCTCACTGCCGCAGCACCCCTCAAAATCTTCCAGGTCATATATAAAAGTCCCCGTTTGATTAGTGCTTTTCTGTAGAACAGCATCCTTTCCCGCTGCATTCTTAAATTTCAAGGACCACCAACCATCAGATTTAGCAATTTTTATCCGTAGCTTGCCGCCCATACACTTA
>Ga0307990_1003558_pt1 | contig 11841 bp, 9 predicted proteins | sample EllFjometagen129_FD_203168 | JGI IMG/M metagenome (GOLD analysis project Ga0307990, IMG submission 203168) | Marine microbial communities from Ellis Fjord, Antarctic Ocean - #129 | ecosystem: Environmental > Aquatic > Marine > Unclassified | place: Southern Ocean | collected 2014-10-08
TCCAGAGTACCGTTCAGAACTCCTGAATCCTTATATTGCATCACATTTCATTTTTCTGTGTATTCCGTGCCTTCCGTGGTTAAAATATTCTTACATTACATTACTCTGTGTTCTCTTTGACCTCTGTAATAAAAACTCTTACATTACATTATCCGTGTTAATCTGGTATGTTTGAGGTGGATTTCACTTGACGGTAAATGGGGGTGGTTAAACAAGGTAGCGAAAAATAATAAATAAATCTGGAGGACTGGATGGAACAAGAGGAAAAGCAGAGGATAAAAGGTCTGCTGAGTGAGTTTTCTGGCACCAGTGATGCAACGTGGCTGGCAGCGGCAGAGAAGCTGTTGAAGGGAAAATCTTTTGACAAGGTGCTGCACACATCTACTTATGAGGGTCTTACCCTTGAGCCCCAATATCGTCGCGATGTGTGGAACAAGGTGTCTCATGTTGATGAATTGCCCGGAGAAGGCAATTATGTTCGCGGAACAAAAGCTGAAGGTTATCAGCAATCATCCTGGAAAATAGCCCAGGAGATCAGACTTCCTTTGGCAGAAGATTTTAATGCAGCATTATTAGTTAGTCTTAAGCGGGGACAGGATGCTGTGAACCTGGTGATAGATGAAGCCGGCAGAGCAGGCAAAGATCCTGACGAAGCAAAAGCTGGAACAATCGGCAAGAATGGTACATCCATATCCTGCCTGAGCGATCTGGAGAAGGCATTGGCTGGAGTGGAGCTTGATTTTGTGGATATGTATATTCAGGCGGGAAATTCCGGATTGGAATATGCCATGCTGCTGGCAGCATATTGTGAAAAACACGGTATTGACGTAACGAAACTTCAGGGCTGCGTGGGTGCTGATCCTCTGGGTCAACTGGCAGAAACTGGAAGTATCACAGGTAATCTCACGGAAGCCTACGGCAAGATGACAGGTCTTATTATCTGGGCAAAGGAAACCGGAGCTAACTTAAAAACAATTGAGATAAATACTTTGGCTTATCATAATGCAGGTGCAAGTGCAGTGGAAGAGCTGGCATTTGCAATGGCAACCGGGGCAGAATACATTAGAAATCTGAATAAATTTGGTCTTGAGATAGATGAGATAGCACCGCGCATCCAGTTCAGTATGGCACTGGGTGGAAATCTATTTATGGAAATAGCAAAGCTGAGAGCAGCCAGGATACTCTGGAGCCAATTAGTGAAAGGTTTTGGCGGGAATGATGAATCTGCCAGAATGCGTATTCATGGGCGCACAGGAATTTATAATAAAACCAAAAATGATCCTTATGTGAATATGCTGCGGACTACTACTGAGGCTTTTGCCGGTGTGATAGGCGGAGTGGACAGTATGCACATTGGCGAATTCGATGAAGTGATCAGACAATCAGATCAATTCAGCCGTCGCATAGCCCGAAATCAGCAGATCATCTTAAATGAAGAAAGTCATCTGGGGCATGTGAACGATCCGGCAGGCGGAAGCTGGTATATTGAAGAGCTGACTCAGATGCTGGCAGAAAAAACCTGGTCGAGTTTTCAAATGCTGGAAGCAGAAGGCTCATTCAGTGAACTTTTAGTAAGTGGAAAAGTGAAAGATGTTGTAGCTAAAGTGGCTAATATGAGAAGTGATAATCTGGCCAGCCGTAAAAATGTGCTGGTGGGTATCAATATGTATGCCAATCTTCTGGAAACTCCTCTGGAAGAACGAAATGTGGATTATCCGGGTATCACCTGCCAACGCAGTAATGAGATAAAATCACTGCGTAAAACTAAGATAAAAATTGAACAGTATGCTTACAGTATAAAGGATGCTTATCTGCAGGGAGCAACCATTGGTGTGATCACTAAAAGTATGGAGCTTAGTGAAAATACCGAAATAGAAGCATTATCACAAACCCGGCTGGCAGAACCATTTGAGAATCTGCGAGAGAAGATGGCAGCTCATAAAGAGAGAACAGGAAAAGCAGCACGGGTATTTCTGGCGAATAATGGTAACGCAGAACAATATAAAGCCCGGGCAGAATTTTCACGGGGATTTATGGAAGTAGGTGGATTTGAAGTTATTGATCAAGGGGGCTTTGCCACACCGGTGGATGCAGCAAAAGCAGCAATTGCCTCAGAAGCGGAAATCGTGGTTATTTGCTCTACTGATGCAACCTATCCTGAGATAGTACATAAAATCTGTCTTATTGTGAAAACAGCTAAACCTGATGCAATGCTTATCCTGGCGGGATACCCCAAAGATATGATAGAAACCTATAAAATAGCAGGAATAGATAAATTCATCCATGTAAGAGCAAATACTCTGGAAGTATTGAATGCAGCTCAGAAAATGGCAGGAGTAGAATAATGAAAAATCCTGATTTCAGTAAGATAAATTTAAAAAAGTCTGCAGGTACAAATGATTTGAGTAGCTGGCAGAAAGTGATAGAACAAAAGACGGGCAAGAAACTTGATGAGATGATGTGGGAAACCAATGAGAAGTACATGGTGAAACCACTTTATACCAGAGAAGACACCAAAGAATTTGAGCATCTGGATTTTGCAGCCGGTGTTCCGCCATTTTTACGCGGTCCCTATGCCACCATGTATTGCATGCGTCCCTGGACAGTGCGACAATATGCAGGATTCAGTACAGCAGAAGAAAGTAATGCCTTTTATCGCCGTAATCTGGCTGCCGGTCAAAAGGGACTATCTGTAGCCTTTGATCTGCCTACGCATCGCGGATATGACAGTGATCATGAGCGTGTAGTGGGAGATGTGGGCAAGGCAGGAGTAGCCATAGATTCCATATTGGATATGAAGATACTCTTTGATCAGATACCATTGGGTGATATTTCTGTATCGATGACCATGAACGGGGCTGTTCTGCCCATCATGGCATTTTATATCGTCACTGCCGAGGAGCAGGGAATTAAATGGAAAGATCTGGCAGGTACGATCCAGAATGACATTTTGAAAGAATATATGGTCCGTAATACTTATATCTATCCGCCAACGCAATCTATGCGCATTATCAGTGATATTTTTGCCTTCACCAGCAAATATATGCCCAAATTTAACAGTATCTCAGTATCCGGCTACCACATGCAGGAAGCTGGTGCTACTGCTGATCTGGAAATGGCATATACCCTGGCAGATGGCTGGCAATATCTGCGTTGCGGAATCGAAGCAGGTCTTGATATTGATGCCTTTGCTCCACGAGTATCATTCTTCTGGGCGGAAGGCATGAACTACTTCATGGAAGTTGCTAAGCTGAGAGCAGCCAGGGTACTGTGGGCAAAGATAGTTAATAAATTTAACCCCAAAAATCCCAAATCAATGTCACTAAGGACACATTCGCAAACTTCCGGCTGGTCACTCACGGAGCAGGATCCTTATAACAATATAGCCAGAACCTGCGTGGAAGCATTGGCAGCCACTATGGGTCACACTCAAAGTCTGCATACAAATTCACTGGATGAAGCAATTGCCCTGCCTACGGATTTCAGTGCCCGAATTGCTCGGAATACTCAATTATTCCTGCAGCATGAAACCGGAATATGTGATGTTATCGATCCCTGGGGCGGCTCATATTACGTGGAAACACTCACAGATTATCTGATCCAGAAGGGTTGGGAACACATCATGGAAGTGGAAGAACTGGGTGGCATGGCAAAGGCTATTGAAACCGGAATTCCCAAGATGAGAATAGAAGAAGCCGCAGCACGCAGACAGGCTCATATAGATTCCGGTAAGGAAATTATCGTAGGCGTTAATAAATATAGGCTGGACAAAGAAGCAGCAATGGATATTCTGGAAGTTGATAATACAGCAGTGAGAATCTCGCAATTGGAAAGACTGGCAAAATTAAAAGCAGAACGTGATGATAAGGCAGTGGAAACAGCCCTGAAAGCAATCACTAAAGCTACAGAAAGCGGAGAAGGTAACCTGCTGGAACTGGCAGTGATAGCAGCCAGAGCACGGGCAACCCTGGGCGAGATTTCTGATGCCATAGAAAAAATATATGGGAGACATAAAGCAGTGATCAGATCAATTAGTGGAGTTTATAGCAGCGAATATGCTGAACAAGACGAGGTGCAGGCAGTGCGTGATCTGGCAGATAAATTTGAAGAACTGGAAGGACGCCGTCCCCGCATTATGATCGCCAAGATGGGTCAGGATGGACATGACCGGGGAGCAAAGGTGGTGGCTACTGCTTATGCTGATATGGGATTTGATGTGGATATTGGTCCTTTATTCCAGACCCCGGAAGAGACAGCACGACAAGCTGTGGAAAATGATGTACATGTGGTAGGTATGAGCTCGCTGGCTGCAGGTCATAAGGTTCTCTTACCTCAACTTGTGGAAGAATTAAAAAAACTTGGTAGAGAAGATATTATGATAGTAGTAGGTGGAGTGATCCCGGCACAGGATTATGATTTCTTATATGAACATGGGGCTACAGCGATTTTTGGTCCGGGCACAGTACTCCCCGTGGCAGCTAAAAAGATATTAAATGAGTTAATTCGGAAAGCGTGAGACGAATTAAGCGGAGTATTGACTTAAGACTGCGGGGGTATAAAACTGCCGTTCTTAAGTCAATTCGATGAGTACATCGCCTTAACTCAATAACTTAGTGGGGAAATACTTTGTTTAGATGGTATTGAGTTAAGATACTGTATTCAGTAGATTGACTTAAGACTGCGGGGGTATAAAACTGCCGTTCTTAAGTCAATTCGATGAGTACATCGCCTTAACTCAATAACTTAGTGGGGAAATAATGAGCAATAAGAATAAACCTGAATGGGCACCGGAAAATGCCGGTAAAGAATTTGCCACTAAAGTTGTGAAGGGCAAAGAAAGCCAGCATGACGGGATGCCGGGAAAGAAGTCTGATATAAACAGAAAGACACCGGCTAAACGTAAGCTGAGCATAGAAGATTACGTAAACGGCGTTCTGGAGCATGACCGGACTATTCTGGCACAAACTATCACCCTTATAGAAAGCAATTCCGAAAAACACTTTGAGATGGGCCAGGAAGTGCTGCGTCAGCTTCTGCCCCACACTGGCAATTCTCTGCGGATAGGAATCACGGGTGTACCCGGAGCAGGAAAGAGCAGCTTTATAGAATCCCTCGGCTGTCAGCTTATGAAAGAAGACATGCATCTGGCTGTCCTGGCTGTAGATCCTTCATCATCCTTATCAAAGGGAAGTGTACTTGGCGATAAAACGAGGATGGAAATGCTTTCCAGACACCAGAACTGCTTTATTCGTCCTTCTCCCTCAGGTGGAAAATTAGGCGGAGTAACCCGGAAAACGCGTGAAACCACCTTGATCTGTGAAGCAGCCGGTTTTGATGTTATCTTCATTGAAACTGTAGGCGTTGGACAAAATGAGATAACTGTGCGCAGTATGGTTGACTTCTTTCTGCTGCTTAAGATTGCTGGTGCCGGGGATGAACTGCAAGGTATTAAAAAAGGTGTGATCGAGCTTGCTGACGCTATCCTCATCAATAAAGCAGATGGTGATAATATCAATAGGGCAAAAATCGCCAAACGTGATTTTGCCAATGCCCTGCACTACCTTAAATCACCTACTAAAGGCTGGACTCCTGAAACACTTACCTGCTCTGCACTAACTGGTGAAGGTATCTATCCGGTCTGGGAGATGATCAAACGATTTGAAGGGGAAATACGAGAATCAAAAGTGTTTGAGCAGAGACGTAATCAGCAAAATCTGGGTTGGGTACACGATCTGGTGAGTGAACGTCTTTTGAATAAATTCTATACTGACCCTAAGATAAAAGCAATGATCCCGCAACTGGAAAAAGACGTAATAGAAGGCAAAATACCTCCCACTCAGGCAGCTTGGAGCCTTTTGAAATATTTAGACAAATAATTACTCAGGTCAGTTTCCAGTAATAAAACTGTTACATATAAGTAACAGGCAGTTAACATCGTTAACAGTTTTGTAATCATTACAAATATATAAAATATATTATTTCCTCTTAACTTAAATGAATTGCATACTTTAAGCAAATAGGTAAAAATAATTTTTGTGTGGACTTATTATTGCTTATTTAAAAACTTGCGTATTAATATGGAGGTTTTGGATTATGTATAAATATTTTATGATGATATTGCTGGCAGTAATAATTATATCTTCTGCCCTATATGCTGAAGAAGCAGCTGTTGAAGTGTTTGAGTATGAAGGTACTTTAATGCAGGTGAGTGGAATCTGGTTTTTAAATACCGGCACAAATATGTTTGGCTTAGAGCTTGGTACTCTTGCTGATACTGAGGGTATTGCTCCAGTACTGGCATCAGGAGATACCATTAAAGTAAAAGGCAGTATTGCCGTACTGCAGGTAGCGGAACTCACTAAATCCGAAATTACTTATCTTCCTGCACTTGAAGAGGAAGAGGAAGAACAACCAGCCACTTCAGGTTATCAGGTTAATGCCTCACATTGTATCGGCTGCCGTTTGTGCGTAAAAAACTGCCCTGTAGGTGCTATCAGTATGCAAAAAGGCAAAGCTGTTATTGACGTGAATAAATGTATCCAGTGTGGTATTTGTGCTAATGGTAATGGACAAGGCTGGAAAGGCTGTCCAGTTGGAGCCATTGAAAATGAATAATGCTCAAGTTAGATAAAAATCGCAGAAATATTCAATTATTTTTTCTGGCAGTATCGATTACTCTGTTTGCACTCCTGATTTCCGGAATATTGCAAATAGCACACGCTTATTGTCCCCAATCTGCTGTCTGCTTTGGCTGCCTGAATCTGGGACAATCACTTGGGAACTGGATGTTTCCTGCGGCGATTATCAGTGGTATGGCAATTTTATTGCTAACTATGTTTATTGGCAGAAGATTTTGTGGCTATATTTGTCCATTTGGCACTATCCAAGAGCTTATCTTCAGTCTGAATAAAAAATCCGGTAAACACAATTACAAAAACGCTCTACCCCAATCTGTGCATAATTACTTGAAATGGCTTAAATACGTGATCCTGCTGGCAACAGCAGTTCTTGCCTGGCTGGGACTCAGCTATATTTATATGAAGTTCTGTCCAGTTATGAGCATTGCCCATATCCAGAACATAAGAATCGCTGGAGTACTCAGTTTAGGTGTTATCACTATTGTCGGCTTTTTCATTGAACGCTTCTGGTGCAATTACCTCTGCCCTTATGCTGCACTTTTAAATATCGCCCAATGGATAGGGAAAATATTGCATCTTCCCCGAAATAAGGTCTGGTGGAATAAAATCAGTTGTGTGGATTGTATGCTGTGTGATGATTTTTGTCCCATGCGGATAAAAGTATCGAAAAGCGAAAAAGTTAACGATGTAGAATGTATTTACTGCCATCGCTGCGAATTATATTGTCCAGTTTTAACCAAACAAAAAAGAGAATTACAAGGAAAGAAAAAATGAAAACTAGAATAGTTGAAATACTATTTGCCCTGATCATATTATTTGCACTATTTAGTTGCACTGATGATGTAACCAAAACAGATGATCTTGATAAAACACCTCGTGTTGAGTTTTCTCAATGCACTTCCTGCTATAAATGTATTGATGATTTTCAATGTCCCCAGGATGCTTTTCGGATAGATGAAGCCTCAGGAAAAGTGTATATAGACCAAAACAGGTGCATTAGCTGTTATGATTGCCTGAATGATTTTGAGTGTCAGTATGATGCCATCACACGTCTCCCCGATCTCATTGCTCCTGCAACTCCTCAAAATATTGCTGTCCTCTCTGATAATATTGGAATGATCGAGATCCGTTTTTTTGCTCCTGGAGATGATTCACTTACCGGAATTGCCTATTTGTATGACCTGAAAATAAATGATTTGGCAGGTAATTCCGTCGCTTCTGATTTCACGCCTACACTTCCTCAATATAGTGGCGCTATGGAATTCTGGCAAATCAGCAATATGCCTGAAAATGATACTTTAATAGTAAGCATAGCAGCCTTTGATGAAGTGGGACACACTTCCCCGCCTGCTGAAGCCACAATTACCGTTAAAGGTGAATATTATGATCTGATCAGCCCTGAACCTGTTACTGACCTAACCACAATCAGCACAGAATATACTATAATTCTGCAATGGACTGCTCCCGCTGATCCAGATCCTCGCGCAAATGTTAGCAGTTATATGATTAAATCTTCTGAAGAGGAAATTACTGATGCGAACTGGGATAATGCCCAGAATATAATATATGACCTTGCACCACAGGCACCAGGAAATTTAGAAGAACTGCTTCTGGAATTCACTGAGCCAAGTGGCTTATTATATTTTGCCATTAAATCACTTGATGCTGCCGGCAATATCAGCCAGCTTTCTAATAATGCCTCAGCAGAAGCTACTACTGATATTACTGCTCCCGCAAATATCACTGACCTGATAGCAGGAACTCCGGGTAATACCACTATACCACTCTCTTGGACAGCTACAGGTGATAATGGCTTAGATGGCACGACAACTGCTTATGAGATCCGCTATGCAGATAGTGAAATCACTTCCAATACCTGGACAGATGCTCAAGAGTATATCCAGAATATCACACCTCATCCTGTTGGAACTACAGAAAATATTACCATCACCGGCTTAACGCCTGAAACGGAATATTTTTTCGCGATAAAAGCTTATGATGAAGTAAATAATGTCTCTAATATTTCCAATTCTGCTTCTGCCATAACGGAAGCTATACCTGATATGGAAGCACCCGCTCCAGTTACTGATCTGGCAACTCAGATTAATGATCCTGAGATAACCATCACCTGGACAGCTACCGGGGATGACGGGAATACTGGAACTGCCTCAGAATACAGTTTATATTATGCACAGCAGGAACTCACTGAAGCTGATCTGGAAACCGCTGATCAAATAGATGATCTGCCTTTCCCGGCAGCAGCAGGCACCCAGGAATCTATCACTATAGACTTTCTGGAAGCAGGTATCACCTGGTATTTTGCCATAACTGCCACCGATGAAGCTGTTAATATTTCCCAGATATCTAATAATGCCACTGCAATAATTCCCCTGGATACCACACCTCCTGCCGCAATTAATGATCTTGGTGCAGAAGTGATTGATGAAACAGTGACTTTATCATGGACTGCTCCTGGAGATGATGGCAATAGCGGCACTGCTGTCAATTATGATCTCAGAAGCCACACTGAACCTATTACTGAACAAAACTGGTTTACTGCCACATCCATTCCCACTTCTCCCCCAGCTTCTGCGGGAAATCCTGAATCTCTTAATATCACTGATCTGGAAGGAAATATCACTTATTATTTTGCCATAAAAGCAGAAGATGATAATAACAATATCTCGGATATTTCCAATGTCTGTGATGCCATAATTGAAATGGAAATTGATGTAACTCCCCCTGCTGCTGTTACTGACCTTTCAGTAGATGATGGGCAAACTTACTATACTAACCGCATAACCATAAATTGGACAGCTCCCGGAGATGATGGTAATACTGGCACATGTGCTGCCTACGAAATACGTTATTCCACTTCGCCTATAACAGAAACAAACTGGAATAATGCTAACGTGTTCAATGCTCCCCCAACCCCTAATCCTGCGGGTAGCAGTGAAACCTGCCAGGTAACTGGACTTAATCCAGGAGTAGTATATTATTTCGCTGTCCGTGCAATAGATGAAGCAAATAATATAGGTGTTATATCAAACAGCCCGGGTGGAAAAATAGTTTATCAGATAGTCTCCAGCGTGTGTAATGACTGTAATAATTGCATTAATGACTGTGATCAAAATGCTATCTCTGATGCTGGTCAGTATAAAGTTATTGACCCCCAACTCTGCATTGCCTGCGGAGATTGTCTGCCCTGCCCCAGGGGTGCTATTCGCCTTTGGGTAATTGGATATTAATGAGGAGTTTTAAATGAAAAAGAAAATTATTATCGCGGTTGTGTTACTTGCACTTTTGCTGGTATTAGCAGCCTCTCGCAAGCCGGCAATCTGGAAAGCTGATTGTGTGGGTTGCGGAGACTGCGTGAATATCTGTCCTATGGGTGCCATCACAATTCAAAATGGAAAAGCTGTGATTGATCAAACTAAGTGCATAGATTGTAAACTCTGCGTAACCAGTTGCAAATATAACGCTATCAGGTAATATCATGAAAAGGAAAATATACTGGATTGTATTAATTATCATCCTCTTTATCCTCTTGATCGCTGCCTGCAAAAAAGCTACTGCCTATTCCTACGTAGTTGACTCTGAAAGCTGCCTTGCCTGCGGCAGGTGTCTGGAAGCATGTCCCCATAATGCCATTGTATATCAAGGCGATAAAGCCTTCATAATTCAAAGCAAATGCCAGCAATGCGGTCAATGCGTTGCCGTCTGCCCCGAAAAAGCCATTCATTAGGAGAATAAATGAAAATAATTATACTTTTTGTGTTTTTATGCCTTTTCGCTTTCCTTAATGCCGATGGTCAATTAACTTTATCGCTTGGCTCTGATTCAGAAGATGGCATGGTCAGCAGGCTTTATTCATTTATCACTGCAGATGCCGGGAACTGGTCTTTCTATAATTCTACCCAGATAAAATACTCTGAAGTTCAGGATAATATCGCTAGTTACTACCAGGAAAGCGTTGCCAGAAATATTCTTCATGCCTGGCAGATCCAGAAGAACTGGGCTCTTGATCTCTATTTAGGTCTGGGCATCTCTCCTGAAGATGATCACTTTACTGAGATTTCTGGAATTAATGGTTTATATCAATATAATAATTCCCTTAGTTTAGGTGGTAACTTCAATTATGATAATCGCAAACTGTATTTTGACTTAAAATCTGATTATATCACTACTAACTACGATAAACATAGCGGCAGAGAACAATCAAGTAAATCCATTCAGGAAAATGACCTGCTCTGGGAAATAGCTGCTGGTCACTGGCTTTTGCAGGATCTGCTGCTTACAGCTAACTGGGATACTTTCAATGATCTTAATGAAAATGAGAGTTTTAATTATTCCAGCTATTACCTGCAAGGTAAATATGAACACCGCTTGAATTATATCCATTTCCTCACTCAGGATGTGCAAATAGGGTATTCTGATCTGGATGATGAACTAACCAGTTACATTCGTACATACACTCGCTTAAGCAGTAAATTTGCTCAGGACTGGACTCTGCTGAATATATTAACCTGGCAAGGATGGCTTGATGATGAAATGTCTGAAATATATCTGGGAAACTCCTGGTATGAAACAAATATCAGACGAAATTTCAGCGTTTCGGAAAATAATCAGCTTTCTTTTGCACAAATAGGTGCTCTCTACGAATTTGATTCTGAAGTTATGGCATTCAATTATGCGGCTCAATATTATCTAAATAATATCAAACTACAGTCAAATGGCAGATATTTCCTCGGTAATGAACGCTGGCTGGATTATGAATTGAACGCTGGCTCCGGCTGGGAATTTATCGCTCATCGTTTCAATATTGGCTACCAATTTGGCATTACGCAGGATTTTGACGGCACACAAGCTTCTCTGCATCAAATAGTACTCGAATACTATTTTTAGGAATTAAATTGATAAAAGCATTACTGGAAGGATTCTTCCTGGGCATTTCAACTGGCTCGCTCTGCCTGATGACCTGCACCCCCATATATCTACCCTATATAATGACATCTGACCGTAAACTAAGCAAAAGCCTCCTGGCTATTGGAGAGATCTCAGCTGGCAGATTCATTTCTTACCTTGCTTTTGGTGCTATGGCAGGAATGGCTGGAGCAAATATATCTGGTATTGACCGCAATTTTTATGGAGCAATTGCCAATATCCTGCTTTCAATCTATTTAGTCCTCACAGTCATCCGCTC
>Ga0307990_1003559_pt1 | contig 11840 bp, 9 predicted proteins | sample EllFjometagen129_FD_203168 | JGI IMG/M metagenome (GOLD analysis project Ga0307990, IMG submission 203168) | Marine microbial communities from Ellis Fjord, Antarctic Ocean - #129 | ecosystem: Environmental > Aquatic > Marine > Unclassified | place: Southern Ocean | collected 2014-10-08
AGTAAATTCATATTTCGCTGAACTTGCAATGCACGGACGAAAAGATAGCATCTTGTTTTTTACCGCAATTTTACCTGACTCACTTGATAAAGACAATTTCTATGCACGAATTTTTTCTTTGGAAATTGACACGATTGCTGGAGTTGGGCAAAAGATAAAACTTCCGGAAACAATTAATCTGCCGTATGCTGATGTGGCTAACCCTTTCTATGATGAAAAAAATAATGAACTGTATTATACGGTCAGCGACTCCCTTCCCGCACGTATTATGAAAGCAAAATGTATAGATGGTCAATGGTCTATCCCTGAGCGATTGCCACGGATTGTCAATTGTCTGGGTGCGAGCAATACACATCCAACTATTGCTCACAACGATACTGCTTCGTATGTTTTTTATGCTTCCAATAAACCCGGAGGAATGGGTGGTTTTGATGTTTATTACAATATAATATATTCGGATGGAACTTATTCGAAACCAAAAAATTGGGGACGACGTGAACCCGGGAATTCAAAATTCGCTTATTTGGTTGATACCACCTCGCGATTTAATACCATCGGAAATGAGATTTCACCATATTATAATGTGAAAGATTCAACCCTTTATTTTAGCTCTGACTGGCACTACGGCGCAGGTGGGTACGATATCTTTAAAATGAAAACCACCGTCGGAGATACTGCTAAAATTGAAAACATGGGGTTTCCGGTAAACTCTCCGCAAAATGATCTGTATTATCGCATTGACCACAGCAGCCGCCTTGCTTTATTAACTTCTAATCGTGATGAGGCGCTCGCCATGAAACATCTTTCTTGTTGTAACGATATCTTTAGCTATGAAATTCCGGAAATCATTATTCCGAAAACAGAAGACGAAATTATTCAGGAACAAATTACCATTCTGACCAAAACAGCAGAAGAACTAATTCCGATTACCTTGTTTTTTCATAACGACAGACCGGGGCCTTCATCATGGGATACGGTAACTGACATCAATTACGAAAAAAGTTTCGCCGCCTACATGGCTCGTGAAGCTGAGTATATTCGGAATTTTACTTCAGGATTATCCGACGAGGATGCCTATCAAGCCCAAGATAGTATCGAGCTCTTTTTTGATGAATATGTGAATACAGAGTTCCAAAAATTGCGTAAATTTATGCTCCTGATGGAAGAGTTGTTGAAGAAAGATCAAAACGTTTTAGTTACAATTAAAGGATATACCAGTCCGTTAAATACACCAGAGTATAATTTGAATCTGGCAAAACGACGGATTAGCAGTCTGAAAAAATATTTAAATGAATATAAAAACGGAAGTTTAGTGAAATATATGGATGATGGTTTACTGACGATTGAAACAATTCCTTTTGGGGATACTCAGGTCCCTAAAGGAGTAAGTGATAATCCAAACGACAGGCGAAATTCCGTTTACAATCCAATTGCTGCAAGAGAAAGAAGGATACAAGTCATTGCAGTGAAATTTGCTCAGGAAAACAACTAAAACCAAATAATTATGAAAGAACGTACATTCACAATGATTAAACCATTTGCTGTTCAAAAAGGATTCATTGCACCAATTCTGGATGATATCCATAAAGGAGGGTTCAAAATTATTGCCATTAAAATGAAACAGCTAACACAGGAACATGCTCAATTGTTTTATGATATCCATAAGGATAAAGTTTTTTATAATACACTTGTCGATTTTATGAGCTCAGGTCCTGTTGTGGCAGTCGTCCTTGAAAAAGATAATTCAGTTGAGGATTATCGTACACTCATTGGAAACACAGATCCGAAAAAAGCAGAACAAGGTACAATTCGTTCAAAATATGCAAAGGATATTACCCATAATGCGGTACATGGTTCTGACTCAATTGAAAATGCGAAAACGGAAATCTGTTTCTTCTTTAGTGAAACGGAAATCTATTCAATTTAACATTAATTAATGAATAATCATCCAGCTTTTGATGATGTTCATCAATTCATGGAGTAATTTCGTCAGGCTTTAATGATTCTTTAACACATTAATTTGGACTGAGTTTAAATAATGCTTACTTTTACATTGAATTTAAAATGAATCTAAATTAATTGCCATATGAGAACAAATGATTTTAACACTAAACTTATCGATCTTAAGGATAATTTGAAATATTTTGCATACAGTCTGGTTTCCAACGATGAAGAAGCAGACGACCTTGTGCAGGAAACCTTTTTTAAAGCCATTTCCAATCAAGATAAATATGCTGATAACACAAACTTTAAAGCTTGGGTATTTACAATTCTTAAAAACACATTTATTAACAATTACAATAAAGCGGTAAGACAAAAAACGGCTTTTGATAACACGAAAGATGCATATTACCTAAATTCAGGGCAGGCTGAAAGCTCTATTAGCCCAGAATCTACCTTTGCAGCGAATGAAATCTCAAAAGCAATTGACAGTCTTGATGAAGCGTATCGTGTTCCATTTGAACGCTATACTCACGGATATAAATATCAGGAAATTGCAGATGAGCTGGTCCTTCCGATAGGTACAGTGAAAAGCCGGATTTTCTTTGCTCGCAAAAAATTGATGGAACAACTGAGTGATTTCCGTTAAAATACCATTTAATATAATTAATCAAAAGCTGTTGCAAATCTGTAGCAGCTTTTTTTATGCATAGGGGTTTTGACGATTTCCTTCCGTTAGTTGACCTGTCAGCTTATACAAATTGTGTTTCAGAATTTCTTTATCAATCATTCTGAAACACAATTTGTATTACGCAAAAATGATATTACCGGATAATAATGATTCGCAATATGAAATTTGTGCATATAATGCAAAAAACACCAATGCTTATTTTCGGCATTTGTTTTGCATAGTTGAACTAAAAGCATCATTAATTACGGTTTATTTAGTGTCAAAAATTGGCGAAACACGTTAGCTTTGTTATTTTTACGAAAAATCAAAATAGTATGCAGAAAACAGTTTACATATTGATTGTATTAAATCTGATAATTATTCCGTTTCAGACATTTTCACAGCGGTTTTTGGAGCGTGGAGATGAAGCTTTCCTGCGCGAGCAATTTAAATTGGCAATTGATAATTATCAAAAGCAATTTGATCGCAGTGAAAAATCCCGAAAAACCAGAGCCGAAGTCTCTTACAAAATGGCCCTTGCATACATGAAACTGTCAGAACCTGAAAAAGCAATTCAGCATTTTCAAGATGCCTTAGATTATAATTATCAGGATGAGAGTCTATATTTTGATTTATCTGAAGCCCATTTACAGTATGAAGAGTTTGATAATGCGATTACGGCACTAGAAACTTATAAGGAGAAAATCCCGGATGATCCACGTGCTGATGCTGCGATAGAGCGCATTCACAGAACACTTGTAGCACTTGAAAAGCCAACTAATTATCAGGTGAAAATTTTTGCACTAATTAATTCCGGAGAATTAGATTTTTGCCCTTTCTTTGGGTATAAAGATTATGATAAACTCTATTTTACAAGCTCACGGTCTGTTTTGGATAATCCTGATATCAACTTGGAGTCAGGAGAACTCTTTACTGATATTTATGAAATAGATCGTGATAGACGAACCGATGCTTGGTCAGTACCCCAAAAAAGCCTTGGAAGGGTAAATACTGAATTTGATGAAGGTGCGGCGAGTTTAAATCGTCGATATAATGTGCTGTATTTTAACCGATGTGAGTACGACAAAAGTACTGATAAAGGATGTCGTGTTTATACTGCTAAGCGTCGTAGTCAACATTGGACAGAAGTTCGAGAACTCGAAATTCCCGGAATTCCCGAAGATATTAGCATAGGTCATCCTGCAATTTCTGAAGATGAGCTTACCCTGTATTTTGTCGCCGATTCTATGCTTGGAGGATACGGAGGAAAAGATATTTATAAAATCACACGCGAAAGAAAATCTTATGATTTTGGTGCGCCGCAAAATTTAGGTCCGGATATTAATACAGTACATGATGATTGTTTTCCATATATTCGCTCAAACGGAATCCTTTATTTCTCATCCAATAGAAAAGAAAGTATTGGTGGACTTGATCTTTTTAAAGCAAAACAACTTGGGCCGAGCTCTTATGATGTGGAAAGCATGGGGATCCCTATAAACTCTCCTGCAGATGATTTTGGAATTGTCTTTAAAGATAATCAGGAAGAAGGATTTTTTACATCCCGAAGACGTGGTGGTGTCGGAAAATCTGATATTTACCAGTTTGTTCTCCCTCAGCTTACAGCCAAAATTACCGGAACTGTATGGGGGAAATTAAATAACGAAAAGCTTTCCGATGTACATGTTAGCCTCCTAGATCAGGAAGGAAAAGAGATTAATATCAAAAAAACCAACGAATTTGGCGAATTTGAGTTTGATTTGGATTTGGATAATATTTATCAGATTTATTTTGAGAAAGAGCCCTATATCCCTGAAAGCATACGTGTTTCAACAAAAGAATTGGACACACCAACTACTTTTAAACGCGAAGTTTTCTTGAATGGATTGTAGGAAATATTGTAAAATGCTTTTAGTTATCATAGAAATCATTAATTTTATAAACCGAAAAATCCTAAGATATGAAACGTTTAATTTTACTGACACTCCTGTTAACTGGAGCAATTATATCACAGAGCTTTGCACAAACAAGCTCTAAAAAAGGCGATGCTGCTTTTTACCAATTTAGATACGAAGAAGCAGTCGATTATTATTCTGAAGCACTTACAAGTGCTCAAAGCATGGAAGATTATGCATTAATTGCTTATCGAATTGCTTATTGCTACCGCGATATGAGACAAATGAACCTTGCCGAAGAGTTCTTTGTTAAAGCTTTAAAAGCAAATTCGCAACGTTTAACACCCGATGCAAGGCTTTATTATGCCGATGCACTTCGTATGAATGGAAAATATGAAGATGCAATTGAAGTGTATGAAACCTATCTCGATATCGTTCCGGATGATTATCGAGCAGAAGTAGGTATTGAATCTTGTAAAAAAGTGCCGATCTGGGAAAACGAACCAACCCGTTACGAGGTGTCAACAATGGCATATTTTAATTCCATGCAGCAGGATTTTGCTCCGGCTTGGGCTGATAGTAAAAATCGAACTGTGTATTTCACTACATCTCGTGAAGGAACGGTTGGAGATAGTAAGAATTTCAAATCAGGACAACAGTTTACTGATATCTTCACCATTGAGCAGGATCGTAAAGGAAACTGGAGCGAAGCAACCCCGCTGGGTGGATATGTAAATACAGAACAGGACGAAGGCGCTCCAAGCCTTACTGAAAAAGGAAATCAAATGTTTTTTACCAGATGTTATGGTGGCGATAAACGAGATATACCTTGTAAAATTTTCAAAGCCATGAAACGTGGACGTTCCTGGAGTGGTGAAGAAGAATTAGTCATTGAAGGGTTTGAAGGTTATGAAGTGGGATATCCTTTCATTTATAAAGATGAATTAACTTTATATTTTGCCGCAAAAACTCCAACCGGCTTTGGTGGATCTGATTTGTATAAAATGCAACGTGCGGATGACAAAGATCCTTTCGGTGCTCCTATAAACCTTGGAAAAACCATTAATACAAGCGGTGATGAAGTATTTCCCTATATCCGCGATGATGGAGCATTGTATTTTGCTTCAGACGGACATGTAGGAATGGGTGGATTGGATATTTTCCGTGCAGAACCTAACGAAGATGACGGATTTAAGCAGCCTGAAAATCTCAGACCTCCCTTGAACTCATCAGGTGATGATTTCGGAATCATTTTTTACGATAAGCGTGAAAGAGGATACTTCTCTTCTAGCCGTCCGGGCGGAAAAGGAATGGATGATGTCTATTTCTTCAGAGTTCCCCCACTGGAAATTGCTGTTAGAGGAGTTGTCAGAGATACGACAAATCCACATTCCGAATATCGTGTGAAAGGTGCAAAAATTCAACTTATGACAGAGGCTGGCCTTGTTTCTGCTTTTGAAACTAGCGAAGACGGAACCTATTTCTTTAAAAACTTGGAAGAAGATGTGGATTATATCCTTAAAGCTTCACTCGGAGGAGATTTCTTCGCAAATACATACACCTTCACAACACGTGGAATTTATGTGGATACTACAATTGTCATTAATGTAAATATGGCGCAGATTCCACAGATTATTACATTGCCGAATATTGAGTATGACCTCAATGAAGCAACCCTGAGACCAGAATCTGCCGTAGCACTCGATGGGCTGGTTAAAACATTAAACGACAATCAACATCTTGCAATTGAATTGCGTGCACATACCGACTTCCGTGGTTCTGATGAAAGCAATCTCGATTTGTCCGACAGACGTGCAAAATCTTGTGTTGATTATCTCGTGGAAAAAGGAATTGAACAAGACCGACTGACATGGAGAGGATTCGGTGAATCCATGCCCCGTATCGTTGATCGCCTGATTGTTGAAGAGCATACATTCTTAAACCCAGGTGACATCCTCACTGAGGGCTTTATCTTGGATATGAAATCAAAAGATCAAAGAGAAATTGCACATCAGCTTAACAGACGGACTGAGTTTAGTGTGAAATCCAAATCTTATGGACTCGAACCGGGACAAGATCCTTTCGAAATGGAAAACGAGCATGTCATTAAACAAGGAGAAGCTGAAGTTGAAGTTGGTGGCGGCGAATTTTAACTTAATTACATAACTTTGTGGCGTTCGTATCTAAGCATACGAACGCCATTTTTTATTGAATTTGTAAAATAAGCATATGAGTAATTCATCAAATCGATACCAAAATCGCGGTGTGTCACCAACGAAGGATGATGTCCATCAGGCAATTAAGCATATGGATAAAGGAATTTATCCCAATGCATTTTGCAAAATCTTGCCCGATATTTTAGCCGGAGACCCCGAGTATTGCAATATTATGCACGCAGACGGTGCCGGTACAAAATCTGCTTTGGCATATATGTACTGGAAAGAAACTGGCGATTTAAATGTCTGGAAAGGAATTGCTCAGGATGCAATCGTGATGAATATTGACGATTTGCTTTGTGTTGGTGCAACCGACAATATTTTGCTTTCATCAACCATTGGCAGAAACAAACACTTAATACCAGGTGAGGTGATTGCTGCAATCATAAATGGAACAGAAGAAATTTTGCAAAATCTCCGGGAACTTGATGTTAACATTTGGCTTGCCGGTGGTGAAACTGCTGATGTCGGTGATTTGGTGAGAACTGTCATTGTGGATTCTACTGTGACTGCGCGCATGCCAAGAAAAAATGTTATCGCAAATGATAAAATTGCTCCCGGCGATGTGATTGTCGGCTTGTCTTCTTCCGGATTGGCATCATACGAAAATGAATACAACGGTGGGATGGGAAGCAACGGATTAACATCTGCCAGACATGATGTGTTCGCAAAATATCTTGTAAAAAAATATCCCGAAAGTTTTGACCCTGCTTTGCCGGAAAACCTCGTTTATTCAGGTTCAAAAAAACTTACTGACAGCATACAAGCCATTGGTTTAGATGCCGGAAAACTTGTCCTGTCGCCAACCAGAACTTACGCCCCAATTATTAAACAAGTTTTGGATGGATTTAGTCACCGAATTCATGGAATGATTCATTGTAGCGGCGGAGCTCAAACCAAAGTCCTTAATTTTGTGGATAATCTCCATATTATCAAAGATAACATGTTTACCTTGCCTCCTCTGTTTCGTATGATACAGGAAGAATCAAAAACCGACTGGAAAGAAATGTATCAGGTGTTCAATATGGGACATCGTTTTGAAATATATCTGCAGCCTGAATATGCTCAGGAAATCATTAATATTGCAAAAACCTTTAATGTCGAAGCGCAGATTGTCGGACGGGTTGATGCATCAGATGAAAAGAAACTTACGATTAAATCGGAGTTTGGAGAATTTATTTATTAAAAACAAAGGCTATGAAAGTAAATATGATATTGGAAAAGCTCGCAGGAGTAAATCAGCGTTTTGAGGAAATCGGAAAATTACTGACCGATCCCTCTGTGACTGCTGATATGGAGCGATATATAAAATTAAATAAAGAATATAAAGACCTGGAGCCGCTCAAAGATGCTTACAACCGCTACACAGCTTTACTTAACGGAATTACTGACGCAAAGGAAATGATTGCAAATGAAAGCGATGAAGAAATGCGGGAAATGGCAAAGGTTGAGTTGGATGAATTATCAGTACAACGCGAGCCAATGGAAGAGGAAATTAAATTCTTGCTGATTCCTAAAGATCCTGAGGACGAAAAAAATGCCGTGCTTGAAATTCGTGCCGGTTCAGGAGGCGACGAGGCTAGTATTTTTGCCGGTGATTTGTATCGTATGTACACAAAATACTGTGAAAATAAAAAATGGAAATTAGAAGTAACACGGGTTACCGAAGGAACGCAGGGTGGTTTTAAGGAGATTGTAGCCACTGTTACCGGCGACGGTGTTTATGGGGTTCTGAAATATGAATCCGGCGTACACCGCGTTCAGCGTGTTCCACAGACTGAAACTCAGGGAAGAGTACATACATCTGCTGCTTCTGTTGCTGTGCTTCCGGAAGCTGAAGATGTTGATGTTACAATTAACCCGACAGATGTCAAACGTGATGAATATTGTTCAAGCGGACCCGGTGGACAATCGGTTAACACAACCTACTCTGCAATTCGCTTGACTCACATACCTTCGGGAATTGTAGTCACTTGTCAGGATGAAAAATCAAAACTGAAAAATCTTGACAAAGCAATGAAAGAATTAAGAACCAGACTTTACAATCTGGAACATCAGAAATACCTTGATGAAATTGCAAGTAAGCGTAAAACCATGGTTTCCAGTGGTGACCGCTCTGCAAAAATTCGAACTTATAATTATCCCCAAGGCAGGGTTACCGATCATCGGATTAATTTGACATTGTATAATCTGCAAAATATCGTAGATGGCGACCTGAACGAAGTCATTGACAAACTCACCATGGCAGAAAATGCTGAACGTTTAAAAACAGAAGAAACACAATAAATGCTAAACCTATGAATTACAATGAACTAAGCCGGGAAATTAAAAAGAAAAAATCCTTCCTTTGCGTAGGATTAGATTCTGATATTAATAAAATTCCGGGACATCTTCTCAAAAATGAAGATCCGATATTTGAATTCAATAAGGCAATTGTGAACGCAACTGCAGCATTTACTGTTGCATATAAGCCCAATATCGCATTTTACGAAAGTGAAGGCGCTGCTGGATGGATTTCTCTCGAAAAAACCGTTAAATACATCCGGAATAACTATCCGGAAATCTTTATTATTGCGGATGCAAAACGTGGAGATATCGGAAATACATCCAATCTTTATGCACGCGCTTTTTTCTCAAAAATGGATGTTGACGCTTTAACCGTTGCTCCTTACATGGGGGAAGATTCTGTTTCTCCTTTCCTGACATATGACGACAAGTGGGTCATTTTGCTGGCATTAACATCAAATAAAGGAGCTGATGATTTTCAATATCATAACGATAAAAACGAAACCTTGTTTGAATCCGTTCTCAGAAAATCTCAGCAATGGGCCGGCAAAGAAAAAATGATGTATGTGGTCGGAGCAACTCGTGCTGAAATGCTTGCAGATGTTCGTAAAATTGTTCCTGATCATTTTCTGCTTGTTCCGGGAGTCGGTGCCCAAGGCGGTAGTCTCGAGGCAGTTGTAAAATATGGAATGAATAAAAATTGCGGACTACTTGTCAATTCATCCCGTGGAATTATTTTTGCTTCCAATGGAGAGGATTTTGCCGAAAAAGCCGGTGAGAAAGCAAAAGAACTGCAACTGCAAATGCAGAGCCTAATCGATGCTGCCGGGATTATTGAGTAAAAACTGTTTATTTATAGCAATCAGCACTGTCTTTTTCAACCGACAATTCGCTTAGAAAATAATTTATTTGTTCAAAACAACTAAACCCGGATGAAAATCTCCATAGCATGAATTTTTGTATCTTGCATTAATGAAATCGCTTTATCCGGAATTCAGTATCGCAATTCTTGCTGGCGGGCGAAATAGTCGCTTTGCCGGTAAAATAAAATCATTCATTGAAATCGACGGGCAAACCATTTTTCAAAGCCAACTGAATGTGCTGAAACCACTGTCGCATGATATTTGCATTGTAACCAACTCACCAAAATATTTTAAAGCTTCCGAAATTAAAATCGTTGCGGATATTTTCCCGGGGAAAGGACCACTTGCCGGAATTCATGCTGCATTGAAATCCACTTCAACTGAATGGGTTTTTGTTATTGCCTGTGATTTACCCGACATCGCTGCAAAAGAAATTCTGTATCTGTATCAAAAGCTTAAAAAACCAGTGGTAATGGCCGAAGCATTCGGACGGATTCAAACGCTTCATGCATTTTATCACATTGATTTAATTCCGGAAATTGAACAAAAATTGCAGTCCGATTTCTATTCAATTCGCAGTGTTACCGATAAATATACCACCGGAAATATTATTAAAGCCCAAAATCCCGATGCCTACTTAAACATAAATACTTATGAAGACCTTGAAAATTACAGAAACAAGAAGAATATATCGGTTCCAGAATCAAAATATACTGGAAATTGATGATGCCATTGCAAAAGAATATACACTGAAACTTTATGTAAACGGCAAGTTTTTCGGCAACTTGAATTGTTCGGGTTGGGATGTGAAAGCGCTTGTTGTTGGACATCTTTTCGTAAACAAAACCATCAATGAAAGTAATCAAATTGTTAAAATTCATCAAAATGGGGATGTGGTTGAAGTTGAAACGAAATTAGAGATTTTGAATCCGTCCCAATTTGATAAGTCAAAAAAAATTGAAGTTTCAGCCAATGAGATGCTGGTTTTAATGCAGAAATTCCAGACTCTGAGTGAGGCTTTCCAAAAAACTGGGGCTTTGCATGCTGCCGGCTTGGCTAATAATCTGGAAATCCAATTATTTTGTGAAGATATTGCCCGAAATAATGCACTCGAAATACTAATCGGGAAAATTTTGAAGGAGCAATATCCCATTTCTGACAAAATCGTATTGTTGACTTGTCGCGTAACAAAACAAATTGCTCAATCCCTTGCAATGATTAATATTCCGTGGATTGTTACCAAGTCTGCAGTGAGTAATGCTGCCATTCAGATTTGCAAACAAAATAACATCGCACTCGTCGGATTTGCAAGGAAAGATAGCTTAAATTATTACCATTATCCACTCGGAAATGGAAAACCAAATCCCGAATCGTTGTGAAGCCCTGAGTTTAACCCGGAAAATTCATGCCATTCCCTTTTGTGCAGATGTGCAAAGATAATGGCAAGCATTACCCCAAATTTGAGTTAATAGAAAAATGGGTTGCAGTAAGTTAAAGCACTAACCCGCATTATTCATGCGATTCCCTTTGTGTAGATACAAGGCGTCTAACTTTGCAGTTATACAAATGTATTACAATGAGTTAGCAACGCAGTAGATGCACAAAGACAATCGCAAGCAACACTCAAATTTGGGTATGCTACTGCTTTTGGATAAACAATGTAAATGGTTGATAATTAGTTGCTTTTTTGTATTTTTATAAAAAGCGGTGAATAATGCGGGATTAATCCACTGAAATTATGTGGGGACGAATGTGCCCCAGTAGATTTACATAATAATGATGCAACATTAGAGGCGAATGATGTTTTAGAATTTATATTGCATGATGGATCTTATAATAATATGGCTCTATATTGATTTAGGTGGGTAAAGATAAAAATATTATTTTTGGATATGGGAAATTCAGAACAAATATTTGCAATTGCCATAGGCTTAAAAGATCCATGGCATATAGAAAAAATAATATTTAG
>Ga0307990_1003560_pt1 | contig 11839 bp, 6 predicted proteins | sample EllFjometagen129_FD_203168 | JGI IMG/M metagenome (GOLD analysis project Ga0307990, IMG submission 203168) | Marine microbial communities from Ellis Fjord, Antarctic Ocean - #129 | ecosystem: Environmental > Aquatic > Marine > Unclassified | place: Southern Ocean | collected 2014-10-08
TCTGTGGCAATTTCTCACCCTCGTCACGACCCATTCTTTTGGCCAGGCTCCCGGCAATATAGTTGCGCACCACAACCTCAACAAGCACGATATCAACTTTTTTTACCAACATCTCCCGATCCGATAGTTGCTCGACAAAATGACTCTCAATCCCATTTTCAGCCAACATCTCAAAGAGCTTGGCCGAAACCTTATTATTGATCACCCCTTTATCCAGGATAGTGCCTTTTTTAGCACCGTTGAAAGCGGTCGCATCATCCTTGAAATAAAGAATATTCATTTCTGGATCATCAGTTGCGTAGACGATCTTGGCCTTGCCCTCGTACAATTTTTCGCGACGTTCCATTTTTCAAAATCCTTTATCTACTGAATTACTCTCCGAAAACCCGGGCAAAAATCACCGGAACCTGGCGCATGTGATGTTCAAGACTGAATTTTTCTTCGATCTCTTGGGCGGTCATAAATTTCGCTACATCTTCATCTTTAAGCAGATACTCTTTAAATGAACCACCGTCATTAAAGGCCTGCATGGCGTTACGCTGCACCCAGCGATAAGCATCTTCACGCGAAACTCCAGCCCGGGCCAGAGCCAGGAGGACTCCCTGTGAATAAATAGTGCCGCCAGTCAACTCAATATTATGCATCATCTTTTCCGGATAAAAAACCAGTTTTTCCATCATTCCGGCAAAACGATGGAGCATAAAATCAAGTAAAATAGTCGCATCCGGCGCAATCACTCGCTCGACTGAAGAGTGACTGATATCGCGTTCATGCCATAAAGCAACATTTTCCATGGCCGCCAGAGAGTACGAGCGAACCAGACGGGCAAGACCGCAGAGATTCTCTGAAAGCACCGGATTGCGTTTATGCGGCATCGCCGATGAACCTTTCTGGCCGGCATGAAAAAACTCTTCCACCTCACCCACCTCAGTTCTCTGCAGATGCCTTATTTCAGTGGAGAATTTCTCAATCGAAGCGGCCACCAAGGCCAATGTTGTAAAGAAAAAAGCATGGCGGTCGCGCTGCACGATCTGACTTGAGGCCGGAGCTGCCTGCAAACCGAGACGTTGACATACGGCTTCCTCAATTTCCGGCTCAATATTGGCAAAAGTGCCAACCGCACCGGAGATCTGGCCAACTGAAATATCTATAATTGCCGCCTCAAGACGCTTTTTCTGGCGTTTCATCTCATCGTACCAGATAGCCAATTTGAGACCAACCGTAACAGGCTCGGCATGAATGCCGTGGGAGCGCCCGATCATCGGACAATCTTTCAATTCAAAGGCCCGGCGCTTAAGCTCAGAGAGAACCTTCTCCAGACCCTGCATCAACATTTCTCCGGCCTCTTTAAGTTGCAAGGCCAAAGCTGTATCAAGGACATCAGAAGAGGTCATGCCCAAGTGAATATAACGTGAAGCGGGACCGACATGCTCAGAGACTGAGGTCAGAAAAGCAATCACATCATGCCGTACTTCAGCTTCAATCTGATTGATACGGGTAACATCGAAGGCGGCTTTCTCTTTAATCTCCAACCACTCTACCTGCGGGATCTCACCACGTTCGGCAAAGACCTCACAAACTGCCAGCTCAACTTTGAGCCAGCTTGCAAACTTATTCTCTTCACTCCAAACCTGACTCATGGCCGGACGTGAGTAACGTTCAATCATAATTTGGTCATTCCATAATTTAAAAGGTCAACAGATATCTTTCAATACGCTACACCCGTTACTCTTCGACAACAGGCCTAACTACCATCACCGAGCAACGTGAATTCTTGACAACATTTTCGGCAACGCTGCCCATCAGAAATTTTTTAATTCCAGACCAACCATGCGAACCCATAAAAATGGCAGCAAAACCCCCGCTTTCGGCCTCATCAACAATCATCGCCGCCGGATGGCCTTCGATCACCCGACCCTCGGCAGCAACGCCATCAGCTTGCAACTTAACCACCAAAGCGTCCATCTTTTTCTGCAGAGATGCCAAACGGCTCGCTGAATAGTTTTGCAAACTCGCGAGATCCTCTACCGGCAGACTGATACCATCAAGCCCGGAAAAGGCAAAGCCCTCCTCGACAACATTGAGCAACGTTACTGAAGCGTCATAATTTTGGGCGAATTTAACACCAACCGCAATCACATCATCCATTGAAGCAGAAAAATCGATTGCCAGGAGAACTTTTTCAAAACGGTCAGCCATTGGTTCACCTCCAAAAAAACAATAAATTAGCTATCGGCGAAACGCAAAGATTAGCATTTTCATGGTGCCATTGTCAAGTTTTATGCAGAATCTCGGCTAAAGTCAAGATACCTGTAGACCATTGCATGCTTTTCAAGGGGAAGCTTACGTTGAACAACTTCCAGGTACTCAGCAACGGTTGGCAAACGACCTAAAAGGGCCGTAACGGCAGCCAGTTCGGCCGAGCCGAGATAGACTTGTGCGTCTTTACCGAGACGGTTATCAAAATTGCGGGTTGAGGTCGAAAAAACTATCGCCCCATCGGCCACGCGGGCCTGATTGCCCATGCAAAGGCTGCAACCGGGGATCTCGATGCGGGCTCCGGCTTTACCAAAAAGCGAATAGTACCCCTCAGCTTTTAATTGATCGCCATCCATTCTTGTCGGCGGCGTCAACCAGAGGCGTACCGGGACCTGGCCCTCATCCCGTAAGATCTCACCAACAGCCCGGAAATGACCAATATTGGTCATACAGCTGCCGACAAAAACCTCATCAATCTTTTGTTGACGTTGCTCATCGGCCAGAATCGTGCTCAATGTAGCGACATCATCGGGATCGTTGGGACAGGCCAGAATCGGCTCTTTTATCCGACTCATATCAATATCGAGGACTGCCGCATAGTGAGCCTTGTCATCGGCCCGTAAAAGTTGCGGCTCAGCCAGCCAACCCCGCATCGCCCGGGCCCGCCGCTTTAAGGTTTCAGCATCCCCATAACCGGAGACCACCAGCTTATCGATCAAAGCTGCATTAGAGATCAGAAAACTCTTTACCGGGGCAACCCCAAGCTGTACTGTACAAGCTGCTGCACTGCGCTCGGCTGAGGCGTCAGAGAGCTCAAAGGCCTGCTCACAGGAAAGCTCTTCGAAACCTTGTATTTCAAGAATGCGCCCCGCAAAGATATTCTTTTTAGCCTCTTTCGCAACCGTCAGTAAACCTTCCGCAATGGCCTGCAAGGGAATAGCGTTGACAAGATCACGCAAGGTTATCCCAGGCTGCAATTTGCCGGAGAAACGCACCAAAACACTTTCCGGCATATCGAGCGGCATCAACCCTGAAACCGCGGCAAAGGCAACCAAACCCGAGCCCGCCGGAAAAGAGATACCAAGCGGAAAACGGGTATGAGAATCGGCCCCGGTCCCCAAAGTATCAGGCAAGAGCAGACGATTGAGCCAGGAGTGAATCACACCATCACCGGGCTTTAAAGAGACCCCGCAACGATCTTTGATAAAACCAGGTAATTGACGATGCATCTTGACATCGACCGGCTGCGGATAGGCGGCCGTATGACAGAACGACTGCATCACGAGATCGGCAGAAAAATTTAAGGCAGCCAGCTCTTTGATTTCATCCCGGGTCATGGGCCCGGTCGTATCCTGACTGCCAACCGTCGTCACCATGGGCTCAACATACATCCCCGGCTGCACCCCTTCAAGGCCACAGGCGCGACCGACAATTTTCTGGGCCAGACTATAGCCGGCAGTCGAAGGCTCGGGCTGCCGGGGCCGGACAAAGATTTCCGTCTCAGTAAGCCCCAAAACTTGGCGCGCCCGACCGGTAAGTTCGCGACCAATAAGCAGAGGGATTCTCCCGCCGGCCCGATATTCATCGGCCAGGGTATTGGGTTGCAGTTTAAAACGACTGACTACTTGCCCATTTCTTTCAATCTCTCCGGTAAAGGGCCTTACGGTTATAACATCACCGGTTGTAAGCTCAGCAACCGGAGCCTCCAAGGGCAAGGCTCCAGAATCTTCGGCTGTATTGAAAAATATCGGCGCTATTATACTGCCGATGATAACCCCACCCCCGCGTTTATTGGGCACTCCGGGAAGATCACTGCCCAAATGCCATTGCAGAGAGTTGATCGCCGATTTACGACTGCTGCCGGTGCCGACAACATCGCCGACATAGACAATCGGATTGCCCAGATTTATTAATTTTTCGAGTTGCTGTAGAGGGTTTTCAATCCGGGCGGCAAGCATCGCCTGAGCGTGCAGTGGAATATCACTGCGACTGGAAGCCTCCGAAGCGGGCGAAAGATCATCGGTATTAGTCTCTCCCGGCACTTTAAAAACCGTCAACACTAACTCTTTAGATAACTTAGAGCGCGCCTTAAACCACTCCGCAGCCCCCCAGGATTCAAGCAGTAACTGCGCCCCCGGATGACCTTTTTTAAACTCTTCTACCACCCAGGCAAAAGCATCATAGACCAACAAGGTATGCTTTAAGGCATGAATTGCGGCAGCCGCCACTTCAGGTCTTTTATCATCCATAGTTTCAAGTAGCGGAGTCAGATTATAGCCACCCCGCATCGTCCCGAGCCATTGAACCGCCTCCAGAGCCGAGATCCCAACCCTATCAGAGCGCCCACTGATCACCTCAGCCAAAAAATCAGCCTTGACCCCGGCCGCCTCATCGACTCCCGGGTTAACCCTTTCACGCAATAAATAGAGAAGATTTTGGCGCTCATCTCCGGAGCTGAGCACCAAAGATTCAATGACTGCGGTAACCTGCACGCCACTCAAAGGCAGAGGCGGTACCCCCAAACGTTGCCGCTGCTCAGCGGCCTTGTGATACTCTTTTAAAATTTCCATATTTTTATACTCTCCTTAAAACTCATTTTATTTTCATCTCCACCTGACGGGCTTTTTCCGCTGCAACGGGATCTCCCTGCAAAACTTGTGGATCGACCAGAAAAAGACGCTGGCTCTCGACCGGTCCTTTTTTGCTTATATAATCCATAACTCCCCGCGCCCGATTGCGGGCCAGGAGAGTTAACTCATCATCACTGACTTTAACAAAATCACGGAGCAATCGCTCCTGTTCTACAGGCTCGATCTTTTTGACCATGCGCAGCAGATTTTTCTCTTTGGCAAAAGGTGCTGCCTTGTAAGCCTGCCAGAGATAACGGGCAAATTCATCATCTTTAACAACCACCTGATCAGGAGAATGCAGATCCTGGTTGCGGCCCACGACTTCCTTGAATTTCTGAACCTGCAAAAGCTTTTTGAAATGATCTTCATGCAAGGCCTGGCGATCACTTACGGCATCGGCCCGACCCGCGATCTCAACTTTCAAACCGGGCCGATCGTAGAGAACCCCGGCTAGCTTATCAAGCCGGGCAAGTGCAGTTTCATCAAGATTCACCTGACCTGCGGCAAAGGAGACAAGATTAAGCTCTTCGCCACCACCGGCAAGAGAGCCAATCAAGGCAAAAGGTGAAGTGATCGCCTTAGTTATAAGGTTGACAAACACCTTGACGATAATCCCGCCCAAACTGAACTTGGGATCATTCAGTTCACCTTTGACCGGCAGATTAAGATGAATCTCTCCCTGACGGTCACGCAAAAGAGCGACTGCCAGCTTAACCGGCAAATTGAAGGCATCCGGACTCTCAACCGCAGAACCAAAATCAAACTGATCCAGAAAAATGGCATTACTGGAGGTAAGCTTTTGTTGCTCAACTTTGCAAGTAAGATCAAGAGAAATTTTACCTTTACCGATAGCATAACCGATAAATTTTCCACTATAGGGGGTCAGATCGGTCATCCCGATGCCCTGACCGTCGATCTTCAGGTCAACGTAAAGATCCTCGGCCAGAGGATCGATAAAACCCACAACCGAGACCGGCGCCTGACCATTCAGCTTACCAGCAAGTTTAACCTCAGCCGGCTTTTCACCCAAAGAAGTGAGACCTACCACCTCACCTCCAAGATCATCCAGAGAGATTTTAAAAGATGGTGACAGGGAGCGGTCGATAAAGGCTATAGAACTTTCGTCCAAGGCTATTTTCTTAAACTCCAGAGCCATAGCTGGAGCTGACTTCACCTCAATTGCTGAGCCATTCGCTACCACAGGATCAATAATTTCGGGCTCCACATTTTTTTCTACCAGCAGCAACTCAAGGTTGCTGCGGCCGTCTACCTCCTTGACAAAGTTGGCCTGCAAACCATCAGCGCTACATTTCAACACAGATAAGGCAGGCGGCTGATTACGCAAAGAGATCCCAGCCAGTTTAAGATTCTGTAAACTTAAGATCTCAGTTCCGCTCCAGCCATCAACCGTCTTCAAATCAGCAATGGCGGCCTTACCGGAAAAATCAATAGAGGGGCCCACCGAAGCCTCCTGCCGAAAAGAGAACGCTCCTTTCAATGCAGCCTCACCTTTAACTAAAACTAAATCAAGATGTTCTCCGAGATATGACTGAAAAATTTTAAGCGGAACGTTGCGCAGATCAACAGCAAAATCCGCTTGTAAAGGAGCCAGACTCAGGGGTCCTTTGAGAGAGAGTTGACCCCTTTGGGCCAAGCGCAGATCGAGTTTAAAATCTCCGGACTCACCTTCAGCGGTTCCCAGTTGTTTAATTGCAAGATTAATCTTATCAACCTTAATCTCGGTTTTTGCGGCTGGAACCTGATCTTTGAAAATGACTTGAAAATCCAATAATCGCCCTTTTTCTAAAAAGAGATACCAGGCTGGTGTCACTTCGACAGAAACAACAGGTAAATTTTCAGGTAAAACCTCCTTAGCCGTACTCTCTTTGGCACTTACAGGAGGTATTAAATCTGTCAAATTAATAACATTATCGGGACGTCGCAGCAGATTCAAACTGCCTTTTTCCCCTTCCAAAAAGCCGATCACAAACTCTCTTTTATTAAGATCGATACGACTTTGCGCCATCAGGAGGCTCGGCAGAGCCAGAACCGGCTGCCCGTCAGGAGAACTAATTTTAATATCAGATAGGCCACACTCGAGATCTTGCAATTGCAGCTCAAGTTCGCCACCCTCTTTTTGCGCAAAAAACAGCTCTCCAGCAAGGCGTAAGCCCCCACCATCCAACTGTCCCGCAAAATATTTCTGATAGTAGGCCGCATAGCGCGCCAGAGGCAGATTATCCAGAGCAAAGTGGGTCATAAGATTTAGCGGATCAACTGAAAAATCCCCGTCCCCAAGGAGAGTCTCCCCGGCATCACTTTGCAGTTTCACATTATAGTGAGCCGAATGATCGCCAACATTACTGAAATTTTTCAATTCAAGCTCAACTGGAGCCATACGGGCGGAAAAAGGCGGCACCACGCGTTCATCACGAAGCCCGACAACCCCCTCCTCCAAACTCAGCCGGTCCAGTTTAAAAACAAACTTTTTAGACTCTCTGGATTGGGGTTCTGGATCGGACACACTTTTTAAATTCGACTCAGATGCGGGTCGAGTGCCATCTTCGGATACAGCAGCAACCAGCATCGGCAGATAAAAAACTCCGTCCGGCTTGAAAAAGAGATTAACCTCGGGTTTTCGAATAACTATTTCACTAAGAAAAAGTTCTCCATCAAGAAGGTTCCCCGGCCCAAAATCAACTTTAAGTTCAGGCAGAAAAACAAAGCGGTGCTGCTTCTCCTCACCCTGGCCACTAATCAAGACATTGTTGACTCTGGCAGTTCCGGAAAGAGTCAGACGGGGCACCTCATTTTCCGACTGGAGATAGGCTAGATTAAGACGGGTCGTCAAAGAGCCATCGGTGACCGTAAAGTTGCGATCCTGAGGCAGGTATGAGAGATAATAGGCAAGATCAAGTTCGTCTATATTGATGTCAAAAGAAGTCTCTAAGGTTTTCGCAAAAGGCTTGCTCTGACCGCCAACCACCAGTGGCGTACCGTTAACCACCGCGGCGAATGAAGGTTGGATATTAGTCTCAACAAGTTGCGGTAGGTTCGATATCTGCGGCAATCCAATAGTTATGTCATTGATCCAATGAAAAATATCCCGTGACTGGTCTGCAATTTCAACAATCCCACCCCCAACGCTGATATTATTGAGTGAAAAACGAAAGCCCTGCCCCTTTGTCTCAGGTTTTTCTTTAAGCTCTTCATCCGGCTTTGGCGTAGCTGGCAAGAGATCGGAAAAGTTAAAACTTGCGTCTTCATTTTTAACGATTTTTAGATAAGGTCCCTGAATATCGATCTTTTCCAACACTAAAGCTCGGTTACTTAACGAAAGAAAACCAGCACAGTCAGCGAGCAGAGAATCAACCTTTAACAAAGGTGCCTGTGATTGCCGACCATTAACCACAAAACCGTCAATCTGGAGCCGCAAAGTGAAGGGATTAAAACGCACCTGATCAATCGTTGCCGACCGCTGCAAAAATTCCGGCAACCTTTTTTCGGCCTGGGTCTTAAGTAACCAAGGCAGAAAAAAAAACCCGCTCAATGTGTAAATAAAAAGTACCAAGAAAACAGATAATAAAATTTTCCTGCGACCCGGCAACATCCTCTTTTTGGGTTTTTCCTGATCGCTCATCTAATTTCTCCATTAAAAGGGTGAGGAACAAAGACAAAACTTTAACTCATCATTCATCCTTCATCATTCATCATTCATTGTTCACTTTACACTACCGGATATAACTTTACAAGAGTTCGAGCGGGAATTCCAACATACACCAAAAAAAAAGAGGGCCCGCAAAACGGAACCCTCTCTTTTTTATTTTTTCTCTTTTAATAGAATTGCTAAAACAGAGCTTCACCCATTACCAAACGCGGAACCGTGAAACTAGGTTGCGATCCGTCAAGCCACTCGCCGGTGGTCACCTTTTCCCAGGCCTCAGTTTTAGCCAGGGCAGCCTGAACCAGTTTGTGATTTAAGGCGTGTCCGGTTTTGTTGGCCTCCAAAACTCCGATCAAAGGCATACCCAGGAGACTTATATCACCAAAACAGTCCAGGACTTTATGGCGGGCAAACTCATCAGCAAAGCGTAAACCATCATCATTCATAACCGAATATTCATCCAGCACTATAGCATTATCTAAAGACCCGCCCAATGCCAAATTATTGGACTTCAACCATTCAACTTCGTGAAGAAAACCGAAGGTCCGGGCCCGGCTGATCTGGCGGTCGTAGGAGACATCGGCAAAGGAAAAACTAAAACTTTGGGTACCGATCATGGGATGATCGAAATCGATATGGTTAATAATTGAGAGCGAGACATTGGAAGAGGGGGGCTGGGGTCCGAGACGAGCCCATTTGTCACCGTCACTGACAGTAACAGTTCCGGTCATACGCATGTAGCATTTGGCGTCAACCTGTCGCTTAACTCCAGCCGTTTTAATTAAGTAGACAAAGGGGTTGGCACTACCATCCATAATCGGAACTTCGGGCCCATGTACCTCAACCAAAGCGTTATCAACGCCAAGACCGGAGAAGGCCGAAAGTAGATGCTCAACCGTGCCAATGACAAAGCCATCACAGCCTAAAGTCGTAGCCATAGAGGTATCGACCACGAAATCAGATAAAGCTGGGATGGTTGTCAAGACCCGGCCCTGATCAAGGCGCTGCAGTTTTATGCCATGCCCCGCTGGGGCCGGCTTCAAAACCAGCTTAACCTTGACCCCGGAATGCAAACCTATACCAACACAAGAAATCTCTTTTTTTAATGTTCTTTGAAAAAACATAACTCTAAAAAATACTCCTAAGCAGGTCGCTTTCACAAAATAACGGTAGATACAATATCTTTTGATCTTGTTTAAGCGAACAGCATTATTCGAGCCATTCAAACATATCTAATAAAATCAATACCTAAAGTAGCTGACCTGATATAAAAAAACCCTTAAGAGACAAAACAGTCTCTAAAAATAGAGACAAAACAGTCCCATTTCATTTCGAGCACCGCCATCCCACAGCTTATCCAATTTTCTCTTTTAGCAATTGATTGACCATCTGGGGATTGGCCTGACCTTTGGTCTGCTTCATCACTTGCCCGACAAAGAAACCAAAAAGTTTGACTTTACCCTGCTGATACTCTTTAACCTTGTCACCATTGGCGGCAACAATCCCCTCCACCAGACTGGCAAGCTCCCCGGCATCAGACATCTGGGCCAAACCTTGCTTTTCAACTATCTGCCGAGGATCATCATCGGCGGCGCTATACATCTGCGAGAAAACCTGCTTACCGATCTTGCCGCTGATCGTATTATCATCAATAAGTTTTAAGAGATCAGCCAGACCCTGAGGCGTAATTGGACATTGAGTTATGCCTATCTTATCATCATTAAGATATTTCAGCAACTCAACCATGATCCAGTTGGCCACCGCTTTGGGCTGGGCAAAAAGTTTAACGACCTCCTCAAAATAGTCAGCCATCGCTCGATCTGCAGTCAACACTTCAGCGTCAGCTACGGGGATAGCATAGTCATCTACAAGCCGCCGACGCTTGGCGGCCGGGAGTTCGGGCAGACTTTGCCGAACCTTCTCAACCCAGGCCTTATCGACGACCACCGGCAGGAGATCAGGATCAGGGAAATAACGATAATCGTGCGCCTCCTCTTTACCGCGCATCGACATACTGACTCCGCGATCAACGTTCCACAAACGGGTCTCCTGCACAACCTGGCCGCCACCATCAAGGATCTCCTGCTGACGCTCAACCTCATATTCAATGGCCCGCTGGACATTACGAAAGGAGTTCATATTTTTAAGCTCAGCCCGAATCCCGAATTCCGGCACCCCCCAACGTCTGAGCGAAATATTGGCATCGCAACGAAAACTGCCCTCCTCCATATTACCATCGCAAACCCCTAAGTAGACGACAATATCACGCAAAGCCTTCAGATAGGCCACCGCTTCATCTGACGAACGCATATCGGGTTCACTAACAATCTCGATAAGCGGCACACAGGCACGGTTGTAATCAACATAACTGACACCATGTTCATTTTCGGGATGAACCAACTTACCGGCGTCCTCCTCCATATGAATCCGGGTTATACCGATGCGCTTGATCTCACCTTCGACCTCGATATCGAGATGGCCACCGACGCAGATGGGCAGTTCAAACTGAGAGATCTGATAACCTTTGGGAAGATCTGGATAAAAATAGTTTTTGCGCGCAAAAATACTATTCGGGGTAATCTGACAACCAATCGCGAGACCAGCCCGAATCGCAAAATCGACAACCTTGCGATTGAGAACCGGCAGCGCCCCGGGCATCCCGGTACATACCGGACAGCTGTTCTCATTGGGCGGATTACCGAAATGGGTCGAACAACCACAAAAAATCTTGGTTTCAGTCAGAAGCTGACAATGAACTTCCAAACCGATAACAATTTCATAATCCATGATCAAACCACCTCCCCTGCCAAAGTCGGCCGCCGGCCGGACCATCCAGCCAGCTGTTCATAATGCCAGGCGACCCGCAAAAGCGTCTCTTCAGCAAAAGGTTTGGCAATAATCTGCAAGCCGATCGGAAGCCCATTTTTCGTAAATCCACAAGGCACTGAAAGCGCCGGCAGACCGGCCAGGTTGACTGGAATCGTCAAGATATCAGTGAGGTACATCGACAGAGGGTCATCAACCTTCTCCCCAAAAGCAAAAGCTGGCGTCGGACAAACCGGGGCTACCAGCACGTCACAATCAGCAAAAACTTTATCAAAATCACGGGTAATCAGGGTCCTTACCTGCTGGGCTTTGCGATAGTAGGCATCGTAATATCCCGACGACAAAGCATAAGTCCCAAGCATGATCCGACGCTTGACCTCATCACCAAATCCTTGAGCCCGGGTTTTACGGTACATATCAAGCAAACCATCAGCATCATCCGCCCGAAAACCATATTTGA
>Ga0307990_1003561_pt1 | contig 11838 bp, 10 predicted proteins | sample EllFjometagen129_FD_203168 | JGI IMG/M metagenome (GOLD analysis project Ga0307990, IMG submission 203168) | Marine microbial communities from Ellis Fjord, Antarctic Ocean - #129 | ecosystem: Environmental > Aquatic > Marine > Unclassified | place: Southern Ocean | collected 2014-10-08
AAAGAGTTAATTGAGATTTTTGGTTATCCCTACGAAGGCGATATTGGGCCCTCTGGCACGTATAACCAGGATTATGACGGACCCGATCTCTATCACTATATGTGGATGGATCTGGAGCAATTTGGGTTTTCTTCGGTGGATCTCGAGCCGCGAACTAATTTGGTTTACGAACTGGAATCTGAGGTGTCCTTCCACTGGACGGGAATTGACGCGTTCGCGTTGACCGCGACGACCAGTTCGGTCCTTTTTGTTAATTATGCGTTAGGCAACAATGGCATGGTTCTGAAGCCGGATTCGATTTCCGGACGGCGGCGCGCACAGGGCCGGATGCAGGACGCGTATGTCGCCTATTTGCCAGCCTATCAGAGTTATAAGAAAGCGGAGCTGGTTTGTGACAAGGAGCTGGAGGCTCTCGAAGACGGTTTGGAATGGTTGAATACTGAAATGGAGAAGACGTGGGCGATTGCTGTGGCAAAGGATGCCTATAACATCTTCCGAGGATATCAATTATATAAAGAAGCTGTTTCGGAAGTCGTCTCAGAGGAGTTGGAGAGTACAGAAGAGGTTGTGGACGATGCCGAGGACACCGCCGTGGCGGTGACCCCTTCGGAAGTGATTGTCGGATTCTCCGAGGGGATCGATATCGGCGCTCCGATTAAGGCCGCCATTCTGGGCACCTTGACTCCTCTTGAGAGCGCTTCCGAAATTGCCGGGAGCCAAATCGAACTCGCTAATATTCTGTCGGGCATTGCCGGTGAACGAGTGAGTCTCGTAATCGACAGCCTAAAGAATGTCATTGATGCTGACTCAAAGGTGGCGGAGGCGAGCGCGAAAATTGCAAAACTGATCAAAGAGGTGGCGGTTTCCACCGCGGAACTGCGGATGACCGCCGGCACGCTGATTCAGGCGCAGGAGGCCTTTCTTTCCGTGCAGGCTGAGGGGGAACGTGTATTGGCTGAGCGCGAGCGGTTGCGTAAGCAGGCGGTGAATCGCATTGCCGCCGGGCGTTACAACGACATGGCATTCCGCATTTTCCGCAACGATGCGCTGGCTCAATACAGCTCGGCCTTTGATCTCGCTAAAAAATATACCTATCTGACGGCCAAGGCCTATGACTATGAAACCGGCCTGCTCTCCACGGACGAACAGGCGGGCGATCAGTTCCTCAAAGAAATTATCGGCACCCGCATGATCGGACACATGGAAAATGGCGAGCCGCAGCTCGGTGGATTGCAGGGCGATGGCGGTTTGGCCGATGTATTGGCCCGCATGAAAGGGAACTGGCTGGTGCTCGACGGACGGCTCGGGTTCAATAATCCTCAAAAAGAAACCGGTTGGATTTCCCTGCGTGAAGAATTGTTCCGCCTGCCGGCTTCTGCATCCGACGATGAATGGAAGCAAGTGCTGGAAAATTGTCGGGTCGATAACTTGCTCGATCATTCCGAATTCCGACGCTTCTGCCAGCCGTTTGAGAGTTCGACGGGGTTGGAGCCGCAGGAACCGGGGTTGGTGATTCCATTCAATACGACCATCGATTTTGCACAAAATGTATTCGGCTGGCCGCTGGCCGGGGGTGATAACGCGTTCGATTCCAGTCATTATGCAACCAAGATTCGCAACGTGGGCGTGCAGTTTATTGGTTATAATGATTCGACGGGGTCTTCCGTAGCGCTGGCCAATGAACCGCGCATCTATTTGATTCCGATCGGCAAGGACATTATGCGCACCCCAGGCTGTGATGACGATACGTTGCTGATGTATAATGTGGTCGATCAGGTGGTACCGCTTCCGTATGCTGTGGGCAGTACGCAGCTGGACGATCCCGACTGGATCCCGATGCTGGATGCCTACAGCTCCGACGGTGATTCGCTCGCAAAAATTCGCCGTTATCCCGCGATGCGCGCCTATCATGACCAGGGTAACTTCGATGAGAGTGAACTGATCTCGGACTCCCGGTTGGTCGGGCGCTCTGTTTGGAACACGCAGTGGCTGCTGATTATTCCCGCCGGCACCCTGCACGCTGACCGCGACTTCGCGCTCGATACGCTCATCAACGGGGCGGATCTGGATCACGACGGAACCATTGATCAACCCGGCATCAAAGATATCGAGCTCGGATTTAAAACCTATTCTCACTCTGGGAACTGAGGAGTCGTTATGAACAGAATCATGGATTGGATTGGGCTGGTTTTTCTGGTCGCAAATGTTGGGGTTGCATCGGAGATTCCATTGCCGCCGTTCACCTATCACGGAGAGGTCGTAAAGTGGAACGGAATGGCGTTTGGCTCGAATGATTCAGCCCAGGTGGTCGCCCGGTTGGGCTCAAACGTGGTGGACCGTTGTTCATTGGCCAGCGGTTTGTACCCCTCGACGAATTATCGGTTGACCATTCCTATGTCGGAATCCCCGCAGAGTGGTAAAGCGCAGCCCGGGGATACGGTGACATTTGAGGTCTATTACGACGGGACCGTTCATGCGGTGATCGATGATGCGCAACTGCCCGTCGTCGGGGCCCCGGCGACATTTGCTGTGTGCAATATGGTGGTCGGTACCGATTCCAATGCGAATGGCCTGCCGGATGAATACGAAGCGTTGCTGGAACCCTACTATCTCATGAAAGGTCGTGCGTTGGATGAAATTACGTCTTCCGATGATTTCGATGGCGATGGGTTTTCAAACCTGCAGGAATTTCTCGCAGGAACCGTTCCGGTGATGGGCGAAGATTTCCCGTCCATCCAAAAATGGACCCCACTGCCTGCGGGATGGTTTGCCTTCACGTTTATGACCGCTCCCGGCCGAACCTATACCGTTCAAGGGGCTGATCCGCACGAAATGCTGGAATGGTCCGCAGAGATCTTTTCGCGTGTAGCGGATCGAACGCCCGACGAGACGTTTCTGTCCACGCAGGATGACGGCGTCGTGACGCTGTATCTCTGTCCGACCAACCAGGCTCAACTCTATCAACTTCAGATCGACTAAGCCCATGGTGCGCTTATTCGTCATTCTCGTTCTTGGATGCCTTCCGGCCTGCTACGGAGGGTCGTGGACGAACAAGGCTGGGCACGCCGTTTCCGGCGATCTGATCGAGTTAAAGGGCAACCAGATAGCCATTCAGCTATCGAGCGGAACCGTTCGCAATTTCCCGCTGGCGGCCTTTCGGGCGGATCAACAGGATCGGATCAAGCTGGCGTGTGGCCAGCCGGATATTCCCGACGGACTGCGCGCAAGCCACGCGTTTGCCAAGCGCCAAATCAAGCGCGCCGGTCTCTTAAAGGAGCAAGGTCAGATGAACGCCGAAGAATACGAAAAACTTTGTTCCGAAGCTAAACGAGTCTTTCGGCTGTCAGCCGGAAAAAAGGTCCCCGATGCGGTCGCCGACGCATTATGCGAGCAGCTCTGAGCGGCCTTCATTTCGACCTTGTTATGAGCTTTAAATTTAACGGTATGCGCGTATGATGCTTCAATTATTTTCACTTTTGGGGGGTTGATATGGAAAAACTAGTTATCATCGGAACGGGACCGGCGGGATATACCGCCGCGATTTATGCAGCGCGAGCCAATCTGGCTCCGTTGGTGATTGAAGGTTTCCAGCCCGGCGGGCAGCTTACCACCACCTCGGAAATCGAAAACTATCCGGGGTTTCCGGAGGGGATCGACGGCACCACGCTGACCCAGCAGATGCGTCAGCAGGCTGAGCGCTTCGGCGCTCGCTTTAAAGAGGGCGAAGTGACGGAAGCCTGCTTGGATTGCCGCCCACTGACGCTGACGCTCAGCGACGGCGAAAAAATTGAGGCTCAAACCATCATTATTGCTACGGGCGCGAGCGCGCAGTATCTTGGAATCGAATCCGAACAAAAATTGATTGGCCGCGGGGTTTCCGGTTGTGCCACCTGCGACGGCGCGTTCTATCGCGACGTTCCCGTTGCGGTGCTGGGCGGCGGCGATACCGCCATGGAAGATGCGCTCTTCCTCACCCACTTTGCTTCAAAGGTCACCGTGATTCATCGCCGCGACCAGTTCCGCGCCTCGCAGATTATGGCGGCCCGTGTGCTGGCACACCCCAAAATCGAGGTGCTTTGGGATACGGTGGTTGAAGAGGTTCTCGACGCAGAGAAAAACGAAGTGACCGGCCTGAAGCTTCGCAACGTCAAAACAGAAGCCCTTTCCGAGCTCGCGATTACGGGACTCTTTGTGGCGATCGGGCATAAGCCGAACACCGGGCCGTTTGCCGGTCAGCTCGACACCGATCATACCGGCTATTTGATTACGAACAACACGCGCACCAACATTGACGGCGTTTTCGCCGCGGGAGATGTGCAGGATTCAATTTACCGTCAGGCGATTACCGCTGCGGGTTCGGGGTGTGCTGCTTCTATTGAAGCGGAACGTTATTTAGAGAGTGTGGAATCGAATTAACTAAGGAGAACAGACCATGGGTGAAATTAATTGGGGTTTAACAGAAGAGCAGATTGAAGTGCGCGATATGCTCGACGAATTCGGTCGGGAACGCATTCTTCCGGTTCGTGCCGAACTGGACGAAAAAGGAATTTTTCCAACAGACCTGCTCAAAGAGCTGGCGCAGATGGACATGATGGGCCTCTACATCGACGAAGCCTACGGCGGAATGCAATTCGGGCACCTCGGTTTCTGTGTCGCCGTGGAAACGCTCAGTAAATACTGTATTGGTGTTTCTGTTTCCTTCGCAGCCAACGCCCTCGGCGCCGACCCGATCATCATCGGCGGTTCTGAAGAGCAGAAGAAAAAATATCTCTCCCCGCTCGCCAGCGGCGAAAAATGGGCCGCTTTTGGTCTGACCGAGCCGAACGCCGGTTCCGATGCCGGTGGCATCGCCACGACGGCGGTTAAGAAGGGTGATAAATACATCCTCAATGGGACTAAACAGTGGATCACCAACGGGGGCGAAGCGGATACCTACACCGTGCTGGCTGTCACCAACAAATCCAAAGGTGCCCGCGGCGTATCCTGTTTCATCGTTGAAAAGGACACCCCCGGCTTCAGCTTCGGCAAAAAAGAAGACAAACTCGGCATCCGCGCTTCCGCCACCCGCGAGCTTGTTTTCGAAGATTGCGAAGTCCCGGCCGAAAACCTCATCGGCCGCGAAGGAATGGGCTTCTTGCTCGCCATGAAAACATTCGACATCTCCCGCCCGGGTATCGCCGCGCAGGGTGTGGGTCTTGCACAGGGTGCGCTCGACGAAGCCGTTAACTACGCTCGTGTTCGCGAACAGTTTGGCAAGCCGATCATCGCCAACCAAGGCTTGCAGTGGATGCTCGCCGATATGGCCATGAAAGTGGAAACCGCTCGTGCGATCACGTACGCCGCGTGTAACACCATCGATGCCGGAACTAAAGACGTTTCCAAAATCTCCGCCATGTGCAAATGCTATGCCGGTGATATCGCGATGTCCGTCACCACCGACGCGGTTCAGGTGCTCGGCGGCTACGGCTTTATGAAAGAGTATCCGGTCGAAAAAATGATGCGCGATGCCAAGATCCTTCAGATCTACGAAGGAACCAACCAGATCCAGCGCGACGTCATCGGCGCCTCGCTCATCAAAGAGTACGCCTCCAAGTCGAGATAAGCAGGCCTGCACCCTTCTTTTCCAAACATTGGAAAAAAGGGTGCGTGTTTATGCAATAGCCTTCCAAGGCTTGGAACTTATTGGCCCGGTTTTTCCAATCATTGGAAAAGCCGGGTTTTTCTTTGGGTAGGGACGGTTCTCCGAACAGTTCGAAAAGCCTTTGACTTTTGACCTTCGACCTTCGACGGATTACATTCCCCTTATGAAGCGCTGGCTCAAATATTGGAAACCGATTGCAATAGGGCTGGGGCTTCTTTACCTGCTGGTTCTTGTGCGGTGTCATCTGATTGCTCCGCCGATGCGGAAGGCCGATGCGGTGATCGAAATGAAAACCACCGGCTACTGCGCCTGCCGGAAATGCTGCGGGTGGAAAATCAGCTGGTACGGCATGCCGGTTTACGCCTCTGGGTCGCTCAAAGGAAAATTTAAAATCATCGGGCAGACCGCCAGTGGAAAAATAGCCCGGCCTGGCACGGTTGCGGTCGACCCCAAGCTCTTCCCGATGGGAACCAAATTCTATATTCCCGGCTATGGATGGGGCATCGCCCGCGACACCGGCGGCGACATCAAAGGCCGCCACCTCGACCTCTACTTCTGGCTTCACCAATCCGGAACCGATTGGGGCGTTCAGATGAAGTCTGTGAAGGTTTGGTATCCGAGAGATTAGGTTTTTACGAATCAAAACGCAGACCCCTCCTTTTCGGGAGCTACATATTTTTGTACAATCCGATTCCGAGGGTGTATTGAACGGCAAAAGGAGCCGCCGCATGTTGAAGATCAGGCTGAATGAACGATGGGTCGAGGCAGAGGAGGGCGTAACGCTCTTTGGGTTGCGTGCCGAGCTGAAGCCGGAGGCGGATATTATTATCCTCAATGGCGCGGCAATGGGTGCGGATTCCCTGCTGGTTGAGGGCGACGAAGTTTGTTTGATCCAACGCGGTGAAGCCCCGTCCGAAGAGGAGTTGGAGGCGCTGATGGCCGCTCGCCACACGCCCGGCGTGCACGCCAAGCTCAAAGCCGCGACCGTCGGCATCGCCGGACTCGGAGGCCTCGGATCTGCCATTGCTGTCGCGCTGGCCCGCGTGGGTGTGGGTAAGCTGATTCTAGCTGACTTCGATATTGTTGAGCCGAGCAACCTCAATCGCCAGCAGTATTTTGTCGATCAGCTAGGGCTTCTTAAAACCGAGGCGCTGGTGTCCAACCTTCGGAGAATTAACCCCTATGTGGAGCTTGAGGCACATGCTGTGAAGCTGACTCCCGACACTGTTTTTCCAATGTTTGGAAAAACCAATGTCATGATCGAAGCCTTTGATCGCGCAGATCAGAAAGCGATGCTCATGCAGGCATTCGTAGCACAGAAACCGGAGATCCCGTTCATTGGGGCCTCGGGCATGGCGGGATATTCCTCCGGCGAAACCATTGGCATTAAAAAGATGGGAGCCAACCTCTATGTGGTGGGCGATCTTGAAACCGAGGCGCAGCCAGGATGCGGCCTCATGGCTCCGCGCGTTGGCATCGCCGCCTCCATGCAGGCGAATCTTGCCCTTCGATTGATCGTAGAGGGAAACGCATCGTAAATGTGACCTTCCGCTGTCTTGCTAAAATCCGCTAGAGGGCGGGTCGGCAAGCTTTAGGCTTAGTGGCGGCGACTTGAGTGGCCGTGTTTGCGGCGGTGTCGGTGTTGTTTCTGGCTGTTGCCGTGCCGCCATAGATGGGGGTGCCACCATCGCCCCGTACCCACAAGCAGGGTAAAGAAGGAGAGCATGAGCGTGATGATCAGAGAAAGTTTCACCCGGTTTTGTGCTGCAAGATCGCCGGGGTCCGCCTGGACGTGGAAGGAGATCGTCAGCAATATTCCGGTCACGAGGACGAGAATCAGCAATGCCAGAATCGGCCCGTTGATGCGCAGTCTGAAGTTTGGAACCCCACCGTTTTGCGGTAACATATTTTCTCCTTTCTTTTTCTGCTACGTCAAGTGGCCTGCCATGAGCAAGACAGCGGCCCTTCGACTCTTTTCATTCGCTCAGGGCATTCTCCGCTGTCGCGTCGAATGGGCAAGGCGGGACTCGAACCCGCACGCCGTGAGGCACAAGATCCTAAATCTTGCGTGTCTACCAATTCCACCACATGCCCATAAAAGTTAGCGTTTCATCGCTTCCGCGATAGCCTCGCAGACGCCGTCCATATTTTTAGGCGTCAGGCCCGCGACGTTGATGCGGCCGGAACCGACAATATAAATCGCTTTTTCTTCACGTAAAAAATTCACCTGCTCTTTGTTGAGCCCGCTGAAAGAGAACATACCGTTCTGTTGCGTCATAAACGAGCAGTCCATGGAGACGCCGCGCGCGGTGAGGCCGTCGGCGAGTGCGGCGCGCATTCCGGCGATGCGCTCGCGCATGGTGTCGAGCTCGGTTTTCCAAACCTTGGAAAGTTCGGCGTCTTGTAAGAGCGTGGTCACAATGAGACCGCCATGTGCGGGCGGGTTGGAGTAGCTGACGCGCGCAGCGGCTTTCATATGGCTCATGGCCGTGGCGGCATCGGCGGCCGTGGCAGCCACGGCAGTCAGTGCGCCGGTGCGTTCGCGATAGAGCCCGAAGTTTTTGGAGAACGAGCTGGCAACGAAGAAGTCGACCCCTGCCGCGAGGAAGGTTTCGACGCTTTTGCGGTCGGCCTCGATGCTTTCGCCGAAGCCCTGATAGGCGAAGTCGATTAGTGCGGTCCAGCCGTTGGCTTTGGCGAGCGCGGCAACCCGATCCCATTGTGCGGCATTGAGGTCGACACCGGTTGGGTTGTGGCAGCAGGCGTGCAACAGCACGGCATCGCCCGCCGGAACGGCTTCGAGCGCGGCGAAGAAGGCTTCTTCGTCGAGGGTCTTGGTGTTCGCATCGTAATAGGGGTAGTCCTGAATGGTCAGGCTCGATGCATTGAAGATGTTTTTGTGGTTAGCCCAGGTCGGGTTGCTCACCCAAATGGTTTTACTGCTGAAGCTTTTGAGCAGTTCACCCGCGAGGCGCAAGGCCCCGGTTCCGCCGGGCGTATGAACGGTGGCAGCGCGGTCGCACACGTCGCCAAAGATCATTTTCTGCACTTCAATGCCATAGGCCGCTTCGCCTGCGATTGGCATATAAGATTTGGTGGTTTCGGCTTCGAGCAGTTTCCGCTCCGCCGCTTTGACAGAATTGAGAATCGGTGTAGCCCCCGTTTCATCTTTATAGACCCCGACGCCCAGATTCACCTTTTCGGGGCGGGCATCGCTTTTGAAGGCTTCGGTCAGCCCGAGGATGGCGTCGGCGGGCGCAGCTTGTACTTCATTCCACATAATTTAGTCTCCGTAATACAGATTAAACCACTTTTGCAGTGCGTTACGCTCCGGTTTTACAATTCCCATTTCGCGTTCGGCGCTTTCGGGCGAATCAGAGGCATGTGCGGCGTTAACCATAATGTCGCTGCCGTACTCTTTGCGCACGGAGCCGGGCTGTGCCTTGCTGGGGTCGGTCGGCCCGAGAATCGTGCGGATTTTATCCACTGCATTCACTCCGGCGTAGATGAGAACTAGGCAGCGAACTTTGCCATCGTCCTCCAGCTCGGCGTCCGGCACATCGGGGAGCCACCGGCCGGTCATGAATTGCATGATTCCAAAGAATTGGTGGTCGCCGTAGACCGGCCCCAAGGAATCACTAAGCGCTTGTTGCACCTCTTCCGGCATCGAAAAACCAAATTCCTTTTCGAGTACGCGGCAGGCCCTTTTTGTGGAGTGCCCCCGTAACTTCTCGCGCAAAATAGCCTGAACCGGGCCGTAAAACTCTTTGGCTTCGGCCATGCTCATGCGGTGGACCTGCGAACCGATAATCCGAAGGCCGGAGCGCGAGAAGAGATCAATGATGTTGCCGGGGCGTGAGCTGGGAAAGCGAAAGTTGTCCGGTTTAATGATAACCAGTGTCTTTTGAATCTCTCCTTCCGGGAGGCTGGCCGCGTTTTGAACCAGGCCGCCATCGTCTTCGGCATGCTGCAGCCAGAGCGAAAGTGTTTCTTTGGCTGAGGCCACGGAAGGGGCGACGAGCACGGAGGGCTCAAAATAGATAATGTCGCCGGCGGCATCGCGTACGTAGTCGCCGTACGTCCCGCGTACGGTGTCGGCCGATTCCTTGCTATCGTCGAAGCTTCCCGCAGCCGCATAAATTTTGGCAATGGCATCTTCGCCTTCGAACAGGAGCATCATGACTCGGTGTGGACGCCCCGTTTCTACGTCGGGGGCGAGTGCACGGGTCATGTAGTCAGCGAGAAGCGCACGTTTGTCTTCGTTGATGTCCGGATTGTTTTTCAGCCGCTGGACATAGACCTCGACCAACTCCTCGCTGGGCCCGAACATTCGTGCTGCCACAAACTCCAGCCCCTCAATGCGGCTGAACCGTCCGATAATCCCACCGGTACGCGATTTGCGCAGCGAATGCGGAGTAATCAAAACAAATCCAAGTTCTTTAGCCATGACAGCATCCTTTTTTAAATGCACTCTCTTTTTTACACCCTCGTTTGAAGGAGCTAGGATTATGCCCAACTTTAGAAACGAAAAAACACAAATCTTCATAGGAATGAACAAAAATGCTCTCTGAAAAAATACTGACCCGTCAACGCCAGCTCGTCACCACCATGATTGAGAGGCTCACCCCCTACGTCATCGACAAAGGGCACCCCGCCGATCGCGTCATCGCGCGCTTCTTCAAAGACCATCGCGAGCTGGGATCCCGCGACCGCCGCTTCCTCTCCGCCTGCTTCTTTTCGTACTTCCGCTGGCTCGGCTGGACGAAGCCGCTGGCGCTCAACACCCTCAAAACGATTACCCTTTCCGTGTATCTTGATCAGACCGAAATCCACCCCGCGCTTAGCGCCGCGAAAAACGACTGGGAACCCCTCGGCGGAAAAACCCTCGACGAAAAACTCGCCGCGGTCCGCGAATGGTTTCCCGACTTCCAAGGGTTGGAAAAATCGGACCTCCTGTTTCCAGAGTTTGGAAAAGCGAAGCAAGACCCGGATCAGCTCGAAGAGCCTCGACCCTTCGGGCCGGTTCCAGGGTTTGGAAAAAGTGTGGAGTTGCCAGAGGGCAAAGAAGAGATTTTCTACGAAACTCTGCAGACGCGCCCGCCCACATGGCTTCGCCTGCGAAAAGATGACTTTAAAAAAGCGCTGACAGATGCCGAGATTCCTTTTGAGGAACACCCCCTGATTCCTGGCGCGGTCTCCATCCCTGCCGGACGCTCCCTTGGCCCGCTGGGCAGCAGCGGTCAATTTGAAGTGCAGGATATCGCCTCGCAGGCCGTCGGTGTCGTCGCCGCTCCCGAAGCCGGTTCCGACTGGTGGGATGCCTGCGCCGGAGCCGGAGGGAAAGCGCTGCAACTCGCCGACGCCATGGGCCGCGACGGAAAAGTATTTGCCACCGATGTGCGTCCCGAAGCCTTGGCCAACTGCAAAAAACGGGCCCGCACCGATGGCGTTCGCAATGTTCGCCTGCAAGAGCACGACCTCGCGAAAGACGAACCCTTCACCAAAGAGTTCGATGGCGTACTCGTCGATGCCCCTTGCTCGGGGTGGGGCACCTGGAGCCGCAACCCAGATGCGCGCTGGCGTACCGACCCGCGCGACCCCGCACAGAAAAGAAATCTACAGCTTCGGATGCTCAACAATGCCGCGCAGTGCGTAAAATCCGGCGGCGTGCTGGTTTATGCGGTCTGCACCTTCACCACCGAAGAAACCACCGAAGTGCTCGAAGGGTTCCTCAAAGAACATGCCAACTTCGAACTCGATTCCTTTGCCCATCCGCTGAGTGGCGAGCCGACCGATGGCGCCATTCAGATTTGGCCGTGGAACGGCCCCGGCGATGCCATGTTCATCGCCCGCCTTCATAGGAAAGAAACAGCGTGAGGCATGAAAACATTAAATCATAGGACTGACCCCTTTCCTCAGACCCTTCTTTTTGTGTTTGACCGGGACCTCTAATGGGTGACCCGGTTTCTCCGTTTTAGAAGATCGCGAAGAGTGTTTGAAATCAGGAATGGATGACTACCTCTCCACGCCGGTGGATCGCAACAAGCTCGCCGCTATTCTGAGGAAATATTACGGTTCATCTCGGATTTGCGTTTATAGGAACAACTCATGTCCCACGGATGAAGAGCGTCCGGTTTTGTTGAGTTAAACGATTATCGACGAAATCAACCCAGCAAGGGCTTAAGACTTTTCAGTAG
>Ga0307990_1003563_pt1 | contig 11838 bp, 7 predicted proteins | sample EllFjometagen129_FD_203168 | JGI IMG/M metagenome (GOLD analysis project Ga0307990, IMG submission 203168) | Marine microbial communities from Ellis Fjord, Antarctic Ocean - #129 | ecosystem: Environmental > Aquatic > Marine > Unclassified | place: Southern Ocean | collected 2014-10-08
CCTGCTCGGCATCGCCCTCATTTGCGCCAAAGATATCCACTAGATTGTTATCCAAAAGAGCACGATTGCTCTTAAAATTCGACAGTCCCTCTTCAAAGGATGAATCGCCGTTTGCATCCCATAGAGCCCAGTTGGCAACAACACCTTTCAACGCCGATCCAGGAACGCAGGGCAAACCTGAAATACGCTCAAAGGCGAAGCCCACATTCTCCAGAACACAGGAGTGCCCCATGTCAACAAACAATCGGGTACGGTTTTCCAGATAGATTAAACGCATACCTTTTGTTTCCCGCAACATGCTGAACAAAGCATATTTCCGTTGCAACGAACTTTTCAGGAATTCCTGAGATTTATCATACTGCAAGATAACATTGTTAAGGATAGGCTCTTTCTTTGTACTATACCCCGAAAATTTGTCAAAATACAAACTCCATGAGTCACAGTTGCCTCCATTTGCTTGAAGAGCCTTTTCTACATTTCGATGACGGCAGGAAAAGAGAGGTCCCACATCCGCACTAGCGGAATGATTTCCGCCTCCTCGGCCTCTGCCAGATCCAGAATTTTTCCAATTTGAACTCATGATGCGAATCTCCTGAAATAATTCATAAAAGCCATAACCTCAGCATTCACCCGACGGAACTGCTCCGGTGTGCAGTCAACCAGAAATCCTATTAAATCTTCCGGTTTCTGTAGGTTTTTATTTCCGGTGACAGTGTAATCATACTCTGAGAGTTTGTTTAGATATTTGCAAATGAAATTTGCCATATCCTGTTCGGATTCATTCTTTGGCCCAAGATCTACCGATTTTTTTGTTTTCTTGTCGTATCTTGTTTTTCTTTCAACCGCATAAGCCAATGCACCAAGTAAACCGTTGTTTTGAATCATGGTGGGAAAGTTTTTTATTTTATCCCCACCTTCGTTGCCGCGGGTTATGTTCATTTTCGCTTTTAACGCGACTTCAACACGAATCTGATCAAGTGTTTTTCGGATCATAGCTTATTCCCTCCCTGCCATAGATTTTTTAACTTCGCAAAGCCCGAGACCGATTGTCTCGTTACCGCCGAATTGAATGATCGACTGACCGTCTTCAAACAACTTCTCGAATGTGGCGCAAGCTTCCCCTTCCGCACGTTCACCCAGATAGGTGCATACGGAGTAGTAGAGAGCTTCTGACGGGGTATTCTCCTGATTAAAGAGAGCTTTATCTACAGTTCTTGTTTCAGGATTAATAGCTATGCGAGCTACAATCTCTGTTGTAGTTGTGACAAAATGCTGAAAGTTTTCATCATTTACGATAACAAGCCTTTTCTGCAGCTCAGTTGTCCAGACCAGATCATCTGAAACTTCTTTCAGTTCTTCAATAATTCCTTTAATACTCTGGTCTTTCTGTGCAGTAAGTGGATACTCCTCCAGAACCACAAGATCACCTGAAATAACCGCAGCATCGGCAATACAGGAGTCTAAAGCGATATCAGGAACCTGTAAATCTTTACCCGTATCCCGCGCAAAGCGTTTTAAGGCAAGTGGACAGGTAATCCAAACAAAACACTCCTTTAAAGAACGAACGGGCCAGGCGAGCAGCTTTGCCTCACCGAAACTCATAGCGCCAGCATAAGCCGGTATTTTCTGGTTATCCGCATCCTTTTCGCCCCCATTTTCATTACCGAAGAGTGTATTCTCCTCCTGCGAGTCAATCCCGCAATCCCGCGCCCGCTGACGGAGAACCCCTTTAACTGCACTTCCGGGTATTACAGGATAATTTGTTATACGTTCGCGAGTTATCGGAAGATCAACAATATCCACCGACGTCCCCGAGCCCACATGCAGAGGACTCTTTGTATAAAACCCCAACAAATATGATTTACTGTTTGTCATTATCTTATCTCCTTTTCTTTTTCATTAATCAATTCAAGTTTCTCAATTATCGTCACACCGAAGCCAAAACCTTTTTCCGCCAGCATATCGGAACGGCATCTGTCATTTAAAGCCGAAGCGAGAGCCTGCGCACTAGTTTCATCCGGACATCTGAAGTAGTAGACTGCCCCGGCTGGTACTGCAAGAACGGAGGGCTTTGCCTGCCCTTCCAATGGGTCCCATCCTGAAAAAGGAATTGGATTACCCGTGCAGGCTGCCAACAAAGTGGAATTATCCAGATCCATCCTCTCCCCTTTGAACTTCGGTCTCAATTTCACACGTCCCTCGTGCACCCATCCGGGAGTGGAACCTCCCGCAAAAAGAGCCGGTGAAAGCAAAATCCATTTCACCAGATACCCTGATGATGTGGTCGCAACTGATGGTGATCGGGGAGTCCACTCCAGTTTTGTGAAATCACTTTCCTGTACGTCACACACCCTGCGTTCGCCACCTAATGTAACCGTATGGATTTTTGCCAACTCCTCGGCTTCCTGCAGACTGACATCAACAACAAAAGAGGCCGCATCATTCAAACGCATATACTCTCCAGCATAGAGCTGTCCCTCCTGATTGGCCTGAGTTTTAGGGACAATTTCAACCCCCACTTTCCACTCCGGCTGCCACACGTCATCAACAGAGACCGGAGTCATGTCAACACCGCTGCAATCACTCGCCAGATAAGAACGTATCTGGGTGACCGTCCAGAATCCTGCAACACGTTTTTTTGAGGGAGGAACTGTTGCGAGTGGCACAATTCGGCCACCGATGCGACCAAGCTTTGTAATACTCACTCCCGATTCGTCGGCTGTGAGAACATCGATTGGCAGAGGAAATAAAACACCATACTTTACATGCTTTACAAACATACTTTTTATCTGGAGTGAACCATATTTATCCACGCCAATACGCTTTGAAATACCGCTCTTAGCCGCTTTCCGCACATCACGACTGTGTCTTGTGTCAATTCGCTTTGAAGGAAGGGCATTCGCATTTTTCAGAATCGAGGTTCGTAATGCCGCATGAATAGAGGATGGGAAGGGCATTCGACACCCATTTCCATAGCCCTCTCCTGCACTCATCGGTTTAGCATCACGAAAAAACAAAACATCATAAGGTTTCAGTTCCAATTTCATTTTTACTCTCCCCCCTGTTTCATACGGTTGACAAATGCGTATGACATCCAAAAATTAAGGTAATTCTCCGGCGATACCTTGTTAAGATTTATCAAAACAATAATCTGTTCCGCTTTTATTCTGGCTTCATTGCTTTTCAACCCAGCTTGTCGCTCCAAAACAATAGCCAGAAATTCTAATGCGGCTAGTGATGTTGTTTTATCAAACGACTCCATATATTTTCCATAGTTATCCCGTAATAAAGGAGAAATATGCTGGGCGTAAATATAAGGGAGACGATTGCTCTTATCATCGAGTGAAGGATCATTGAATAGCGTATTCCATACCGCATACAGATTTGAACTCTCTGTATGATTCTCTTTCCACTGCTCATTTTCCGCTTGATGATTCCAATGCGCGAAGAAACCATTGCTCTCCCCTGAACGTTTTTTCAGCGAAAGGTAAAACCCATCTTTGCCAGCTTCTTTAGCAATGTGTTCAGCATCTCGCGCAGCATTAATTATATCCTGCATAGGTGATTTGAGATGGCCAATGGCCACACCTACAGAAACAGTTGCTCTGGGTCCCGGCATCAACATCAGCGCTTTTGTCCTTGCTGATCCTGGATTTCTGAATTTAAGAAATCCGTCGGCATGACGATTCTTGTTCGTCTCGGACCAGCCATAATCAAAAACTTTATTCATTACCGTAAAAACTTTGGAATTACAGTCGGCGGGTTTTAAACCACGAAACGCCAATTGAAGAGCTTCCGCGCACTCCAAAGCTTCCAACGCCGGCAATATCGCCATCACATCATCTCCACCGCTATAAACGACAAAACCGCCAAACTCGGAAACGATTGGTTCAACACAGTAGTTAGAGAAATTAGCCAACGCTTCAGAGAACATAGCATGATATGAGGGTGTCACACTTCGCAACATTTCTTTATCAGAGGCATTATCGTTAAAGAACTGCTTAATACCCTCGCCACATATCTGATCTTTAACGGGCATCGCATTTACGCCGGAAATCCACTTCCCTATATCATCGCCATCCAAACAAAGGACCGCATAATACTTGCAATCCGCATCTGTAAGTTCTTCATAGGTCTCGACTTTTTTTCCCGTAGCCACTTCATAAACCGACTTTATACGGTGTGATCCATGAACATCAAAATCATACACATCCTCCCGACTCAAATACGCTTTTGCAAAAAGACGTTTTATCACCGAAACAGCACCGTATCGCTGTGTTCCTCTAAAATACCTGCTGAGATTTTCATCCGCCTGAACAGTTTTCCAAAAATCTTTTTCCTTCTTACCACCAAGCACTTCATTCACGCCGTCAAGATGATCTTTTTCCACTTTGCGCATTGCATCCTGATAACCACGTTTCTGCAATAAAAATCGCTGTTCGAAGTTCCGACAGGCACGCACTCCACCAAAAAGCCATTCCATACGCATATATTGCAAAGCCCACGTCGCTCCAATGTTATCAACAACCGGTTTTTCATTTGTGGCGAGTTCATCGCCATTTTCATTCAGGAGAGTTGATGAACGGGAATTTTTATCATACCGGTTCTTGTAGTTACGCTTATCAAAAATGGGGTGATCTAGATCTGCATTAAATATATCATCCTTCGCCCATTTCAAGGCCTTTAACGTCGGATGCGCCTCAGGATTTTCATACGGAGGAGTGCCACTGTTAACAAACTCGTTTACCAGATCTTTGTTATTTTCAAAGGGAGTAATCAGACAATCGATACGAGGAAAACCTTTGACCTGCTCATTCCAGAGGCAGTCCCAATCGGGAAATTTTTGAAAACTGTCATCTTGAGCAAAGGCATTTTTCATGAAATCACGAACACTTCCTTCGATATCCTTCCAGGTAGCACGCACGGCAGATTCTAAATCAGCCTGAACTTTGGCCGCATCCTTATGTGGAATTATAGCAAGGAAACGATTCGGCAAGCTGGGGGTAAGTAATTGCTTAGCACACCACTGCCTGTATGCTTCATCGGTGAATTCCAATTCATTACCATACTCTGACCACAACATTCGGTCAATTATTGGATTACCTTTAATTTGAGGAAAAATGATGTGATCAGGACCGTATTCCTCCGCTATTCGACACATTGCCTTAGCATTTAAATAACTCAGGATATAACTTCCAGCCCATAAATCACGAGTAGTTTTAGCTTGAGCTATAAAAGCCTGTACCGGCCCTAGTTGAAACAAAAGAAAAGCCGGTTTTCTTCCGCAGCTCAGCATTGCCGCCACAAGGGCATTATGTTGCCAAATCGTATGATCGGGAATACGAGTATCAGCTACAAGGAATTGGAAATAAGCATTTGCTCCCTTACCATCGGCAATCAAACGTTTCTCCCATAATCTCCACATTTTCAGAAAATTATTCTTTGAGGGAACGGCATTTTCAATCACGCCGTTAAGAGCTCTTGACATCCAGTCCGCTGCCACATCTTTTGTGACTGGAAAAGCATGGGGAGTCAGCTTTGTTCCGCAAAAAGGATGGAAAAATGGCACGCCCTCCTCCAGCCAATCTGTCCGCAAGCAGTAATGCTCTTTCCATTTGCGTTGAGGAGACGGAAAGCAAAACCTATCAGCTGCGGAGGCAAAACTATCGGCAAAAAATTTATCAATACCAACATAGTCCTCTTTTGTAAGACCGAACAGTGTTAAATTACTTTGAATTGTATCCTCATGTCCAACAATACCATAAGGTTTATGCGGCGGATCATGCAGATACGCCAGCAATTTATCTTTCCAGTACTTTTCGTCATTTCGACTCATTGTTGATCTCCTTTTGAATTGTCTAAAATACCCATAATCTCTTTCAACTTACGTCCAAGCGCATTGAGCGCGGAACCTTCAATCACATTTATGCCGAGATCAGTGGCACGTTTTTTGTCGTATCCCTTCAACGAACGGAATGTCACGATAATCGGCCGCGTATACATACCAGCAAAATCTTTGAGTGAGTCGAGCTTATATAAAACATCCGCCCCCTTTTCTTTTAGCTGCGCCGTCTTCGCTTCGACCACATAAAGATTATTCTTATAGATAAAGGCTCCATCGAACTCATTCTTTGTGCCTGTAGAACTTTTAACCACCACCGAGGTGGCGTAGTCCTGCAGTCCCTCTCCAAGGCTCTCTTTTATATCCTGATTGATATCCTTGAACGTCTGATGTAAATGCGATTCCAACCACAGGCCCTTACAGAAGCTACGGTTTTCTTCTGTTCCAAACTCAACTTTTTTATCGTCAAAATATTTAATGAACCCATACCGATAGAAAAGTTCCAGAATATGCTCCTGCTCAGCTACAGTTTCAGTTCTGACCTTCAATGAGTACGCCTCTTCTGCTTTGGCAGCCAGCATATTAAGATAACCAATGTGTTTACTGTATGTACCCAGATCAGACAATAACTCTTTCGCGAGCTGCTCGGCCCTATGAACGAGTTTGTAGTCCCGCCCCTGCTTTGAGAGTACCTTATACCCGTGCACCAGAAAATAGTCGTTCAGCTTAATCTGATGGCGCAAAGCGACTGGCGGTGATCTTTCACCGGTAATTTCAACTATCTCATTCCTCTGCGGAATTGAATAAAAGCAGGTAAAACATCCTGCACCGAAAACATTTTGTGCGGCAATAGCCATCAGCTTGGTGCCACCGGTCAGATTGACAGCAACATCTGCTTCACATCCGTCATAACGTGCTGCCAGTTCAAGAAACCGCTCCTCTAGCGCATTAAAATCGTATGCTCCGCCCAGAGCAAAGGTCTCGCACTCGATACTCTTAGATTCGAAGAGATCTTTTAGCCGCTGACCAATACCCTTATGACACATGGCATCACTTTCGCAGAGAACTATATTTGCAGGGCTTATGGCAGCATCCAGCGCAGGCAGCACATTAGGCAGCACCTGATCGGAAAGCAAAACAATATGGGTCTTAATCTTTTTCATTCATTCTCCATTCTAACTTTTTAATTCTCCATCCATCAATTTGGTCAACTGGCACTTCCCTTCCGATATTCGGACGCAAATTACATACATAAATCGGCGATAGCACCCAGCACTCATCAAACTCCACACCATTCAGTACCGGTAGATTCCGCTCCGAGAGTGCCAACACCGGCCGACACACGGCTGGAGCCAGCTCCATGCCCGCGAAACGCTCCGCCGCCTCTAGTGTGTTGGCGTGCCCCCAAAACGAGTGGATCACACAACCGCAGATCTGTTGCAAAAATTCCTCCCGTTCCACCACCGTGATAATCGCGCGGCGGCTGATCAGGTTGAGCGGAAAGCTGTTGCCGATCAATACGTGTTGGTCTGCGTTCTCTCTTTGCATGCCCACACTGTAGTAAACAACGCTCCTCCAGGGGGCTCTGCGGATATCCGCGGATATCCGTGGATGCCCCCCTATAGTTCATCAACCAATAAAGGGTATCTTCCCTTTGATCTTAATTTTATTGTTTGGGTATGTCTGCGGCTTTCCCCGCTGGGGAACAAGTTCGGAAACAAATGGGTGCAACGGTGGAACATCCAGCAACTTTGTTCTGAGAGATGATATTATTTTACTGACTGCCTGTTTGCTTTTTTCCTCGTTTCCGGCACCGCTGACTCTATCATGTTCCTGAAAATCATCAAACCAGGGCATACTGAAGTCGGAAATGGAATCATCCTGTAATCGCTGGATCTCATCTACCAAATGGCTAATTTTGCACGTTTTATTATAGATCATATAAAAGACAGCAAACTCAATTGGAGTTGTTGGTAAAACCAATTTATCAACAATAATCTTCCCAACTTTCATATCGAGGGTTATTACCGGATATACCGTCGGCACCTGCTTCTGAATACCTGCCACAAGGCGTGAGTATTTGGGAGGAAATCTTTCAAACTTATCCATATACCAGCCAAGCATCCGAACAAAGGGAACGTCGGTCAGTTCAATCTCAGCTTTCATCGAACTGAACGTTTTATTTTCGCGGTTTTTATGTTTTAAGCCTTTTACAGGAAAGAGAAAAGGAGGAGTCAACGACCCATCGTAGGGAGGGTTTACAAGAACATGACATACCCGATCCTGTTCCCTGCCCAGCAGGCTCATACAGGAGATCATGAGGGCACTCATGGTTTTACGTCCCCCGGCAATGGAAGCAACCACGGTTGTTGCTGGATTTGAGGTGTAGCTTCTTAAATTCTTTAACATGAAATCGGCGGCAGCCTCATTATCTTGTGAGGTGGCTATATCAGAAAGTTCCTTTTTTCCGTAGAAGTCCGTAAACACCTTCAGCGAGTCACCGGTTAATCCAAACTTCAGCTTTCCCTCAACATCCAGCCCTTCGGAACTCAGCGTATTCAACAACCGATCCCACCCGGAGAGTTCCTTGCCATGAGAAATCAAGAGCTGCTCTTCAATTTTTTTCCGAGCAAATGTAGTTGTGAGAACCACCACCTCATCTGGAATCACCGGCACATTCTCATGCGCAAGGGCCCAAACCGTTTCAGTTAAGACTGCCGGAGACATACCGACAACAGCAAATAAGATGACATCGCCACCATCCCGTTTCATATCCATCCCAAGCTACTTCCTGTTTAATACTTTTTTAATTGTTATTTCGTTGGTAAAGTGGGCGTGTTTTGACATTGGTCCCTTCTACAAGATGCCCTCCAGCCGATCCCTTACCCCGTTACCAGGTTATCAACTTACAGGTATTCCTGATATCGCATTTACAACACATGCTTTGCCAAAACACCCTGCAGGTCATATATGCTCCCTTTGATTTCTAGCATATGACTGATGTTTCCTGTATCGAATACTTAAACCGTTAGATTTAGTTGATTTGAAAATTAAACATCATATACATCATTTTGGCTATAATAACTAGGGCGGTATGGAATGTCAAGCGGTGTTATGTATTAAATTGGAATATTTACTTAGTTGGTCCTTTTTGAACCTGACAGCCAGGATGAATTCCAAATAAGAGAGAATTGTTATCCGCAGATTGCGCAGATGACGCAGAGGGAGAGGTTGCTTTGTGCTTCAAGCTACAATGTCACGCTCTTTCAGGTTCGTTAGCGCAGATCTGAAAAGCGGAGTTGATTTTGCGCTAACTCGACTTACTCCAAAAACCGCAGCACTTTCTTTAAATAGCACATCATCGTTACAGTGATTATATTCCTTCATTACATAATACATTGCATTGGCTAACTCTTGTGTGGGTATATCTGCCAACACCCGAGGTGTGCCACTAGTGGCATTCGGGTATCTGAAGTGCAGATAATTCGCAGGATCAATGCTTTTAGGCCAGTACACTTTCCGCTCATCCTGAACAGTTACCGTCAGTTGCGAGGGCTCGCAATCTTTTAAAACTTTTCTAATATTATTGCCGGATCTTGAAAATCCCCACTGCTCACATATATGTTTATGGAGCAGGTTTTCAGGAATAGGCCCCTCGTCGGACACAATCTTTATGAGCTGTCGTTTTATAATTTTGCGACATCCTGGCTCGTAAAAATCATTTTGATTCGCGGAACAAGATGGATAATTGATAGCTGGGTATTCCATTGAGAATTCATAGTTTTCAAGAGTTAACTCGGTATTCTGCCGACTAACTTCAATGACAGGCTGCGATACACCTGCGAGAAGTGTTTTGTTATTACTGGCATCCTGAGTGTTTGTCTGGTGAGTCACATTGATTGACGAATCTTTTTCTGCCGACAGGACCGCAGCTTGAATAGCCTGCATTAGTTTTTTCTGAGCATATTTTCGATTGTGCCACCATGATGTTGACCATACCCGGTGTAACTTCCAGCCTAGATTCTCAAGCACTCCCTGTCGCAGCTGATCTCGATCCCTAGCCGATGCGGAACGATGATAAGTTGCACCATCGCACTCAATGCCAATAATATAGCGGCCTGGATTATTTGGCTGAGTCAGCGCTAAATCAATACGATATCCAGAGCAGCCAACCTGGGTATGTACCTCAAAACCTTTGTTTCTGATGAACTCAGCGACCTCTTGTTCAAAGACCGAATCGTAATCATCTAAACTGACTTTTTTTGCACTGATATTAAAGAGTGAACCAACTCCGTGCTCCGCATATTTGAGGTAGGCTTTAATATGCGATACGCCCATAGAGTTGGTTCGGGAAAGGTCAATATCTTCAGCATGCAATGAGCTGAAGACAACCACCTCTTCTCTGGCTCTTGTTATTGCAACATTTAAACGACGTTCTCCTCCATCACGGTTGAGTGGGCCAAAGTTCATTGAGAGCTTGCCAGCCTGATCTCTGGCATAACATATAGAAAAGAAGATTACATCTCTTTCATCACCTTGCACATTTTCCAAATTCTTCACAAAAACCGGTTCGGCAACGCTATCACAAAAATATTGTTCTATTTCCGGGCACTCTGATCTCGCGCCATCAAGAAGGTCCTCGATAAGGCTTTGCTGCGCCTGACTAAACGTGACAATTCCAATCGACCGACCAGCGGTAGCGGTACTTGAAAGTCGCGCCACAACTTCCGCTACCAATACATCGGCCTCTTTTTTGTTAGTCCTGGTTTTTCCCTTGTCGTAGATTCCTTCAGTAAACACAAATTTAGTTCCAAATCCGGATTCAAGTGCAGCGGGAAAGGTATATAAGCGATTTTCATAATAGTGATAGTTGCTGAATGATATCAAACTCTCGTGTCGGCTACGGTAATGCCAATTCAGATATGAATTTCCAAGACCCGCAGCGATGCACTCATCCAGAATGCTTTCCAGCTCATCAAAATTATCCTCATCAGCAGTGCTATCATCATCATCGCTTTCACTCCGCCCAAAGAAATTAGTCGGTGGTAGCTGCTTTGGGTCCCCTACAATAACACATTGTGAAGCTCGCGCAATCGCGCCAATAGCATCCCACACAGGAATCTGGGAGGCTTCATCAAATATCACAATGTCAAAATTATCCTGATTGGGTGGCAGATATTGTGCAATTGAGAGAGGACTCATCAGCATACAAGGCTTGAGGCTTTGCAAAATTGGCTGAACACTTTCCAATAGCTTTCGGACAGAGATATGCCGACTTTTCTTTTGACACTCCCTTTGTATTAAACCAATTGCGGTTCCTTTGGGAGCCGACTTACCACGTGCCCCCGGCAACTTAGATGCAAGCATGGAAATAACAAGCTGGGCTGAGAGATTTGAGTAACGATCACCAAGTGTCTTAAAGTTCTTAACCTGTAAATCATGCTCATCGCCAAGAAAATCCTTCAACACATGCACGTCGGTTAATATTTTTTCAAGGAACTCTTCCTGATAGCGCCATTCAAATGCCTCATAAATATTGGTCCGTAAAATACCACTTTCCATTCCATTAACGATGGATGTAAGTTCAATTTCCTGAGCTCTGGTTCTTGCTTTAATCCATAATGTCCAAGGACGTAATTTATCGCGTAACAGATTCACGCAATCACACTTTGCGACAACCGACTCTGTGAAATTATCACTATCCCGAAAGATCGATTGTGGTGATTCCGCAAGTTCATGGATATTGGAACACTCCGTTTGGCACTCAGTCAATGCAACCTCAAGCGCAGATGCATGTACGGAAAGCACGCCCCCCTTCTCAATAAAATCCAATCCCTTGCTCAGGATCGATCCAACCAGAGAACGAATATCACCCTCTACATCATTTTGTGTTTTAGCCAATTTTCTGATATTCGAGTGAAGTGTATTACCAAATATCACCAGATCTGATATTTCATTCCAATCAGGGTTACCCGCATTCCACCGAGAACCAAAGC
>Ga0307990_1003566_pt1 | contig 11831 bp, 3 predicted proteins | sample EllFjometagen129_FD_203168 | JGI IMG/M metagenome (GOLD analysis project Ga0307990, IMG submission 203168) | Marine microbial communities from Ellis Fjord, Antarctic Ocean - #129 | ecosystem: Environmental > Aquatic > Marine > Unclassified | place: Southern Ocean | collected 2014-10-08
AATAAAGCAGAAACTGTGGGCGTTTTAGCTACAAAAAATGAAGATGTGCGTTCTTTGCGTGAATTATTGGTTTACGGTCTCAAAGGCATCGCTGCTTATGCAGAACACGCTGCTATGCTCGGAAAAGAAGATGATAATATCTATAAATTCATCATAAATGCAATGGCATCAACATTGAAAGACCTTTCTGTTGATGAAATGGTCGCTATGGTATTGAAAGCCGGTGAATTTGCCGTTAATACGATGGCTCTTCTCGATGGTGCAAATACTGCCGCTTATGGTAATCCAGAAATTACTGAAGTAAACATCGGAGTCGGTACAAAACCAGGTATCCTCATCTCAGGACATGACCTCTTTGATATGGAAGAACTCCTGAAACAAACAGAAGGAACCGGTGTTGACGTTTATACTCATTCTGAAATGCTTCCCGCAAACTACTATCCTGCCTTTAAGAAGTATTCACACTTCGTGGGTAATTATGGTAATGCATGGTGGAAACAAAATGAAGAATTTAAGACTTTCAACGGACCGATATTGATGACTACAAATTGTATTACTCCGGTTCAACCTGAATATAAAGATCGCATATTCACTACTGGCATGGCTGGATATCCTGGTGTTCCTCACATCGCAGACCGTGCTGAAGGCAAATCAAAAGATTTCTCAAAAATCGTAGAACTCGCCAAAACCTGTGCACCTCCCATAGAAATAGAAAAAGGCTCAATCATTGGTGGATTTGCACATAGTCAGGTAATGGCATTGGCAGACAAAGTAGTGGCTGGCGTAAAATCGGGAGCTATCAAGCGTTTCGTAGTGATGGCAGGTTGTGATGGGCGTCATAAAACACGTTCATATTTCACTGAAGTTGCCGAAGAATTACCAAAAGATACGATTATTCTCACCGCAGGCTGTGCAAAATATCGTTATAATAAGCTGAATCTCGGTGATATAGGTGGAATTCCACGCGTTCTTGATGCAGGACAGTGTAATGACTCTTATTCTCTGGCAGTGATCGCACTCAAACTTAAAGAAGTATTTGAACTGGAAGATATCAATGATCTGCCCATATCTTATGATATTGCCTGGTATGAACAAAAAGCAGTTGCGGTTTTACTGGCTCTTTTATTCCTCGGTGTAAAAGGTATCAGATTAGGACCAACCCTGCCGGCATTCTTATCACCAAATGTAGTGAAAGTACTGGTAGAAAACTTTAACATCAAACCCACAGGCGACGTAAAAACTGATGTGGAAGCAATGATGCAGGGAAAATAGTCTTACAATAGATTAGATTTATGGCAGGCACAGGAAACTGTGTCTGTTTTTTTTTGTGCAAAAATACACCTAAAGTCCATTTGACTCTTTTTCTGAGCTATTATCAATAATTAACGTAAAGGTTAATAATTATACTTTCGATTAATCAGCCCTGTAGATGTCAAGATAGGTGATGCCATCAAATTCTTCTGATAATGTGAGCCAGCATTCTTCTAAAATAACATCGGAATTGATCTGTCGGGTTTCAGTATCGGGCAGGTTTCTCAAGCCATTGCTTAAAGAATTATTCTGCAATACATTTCTCAGTATCGTCTTCATATCTCGCTGAGGAAGTAATTTCACTTTCCTGGCTGCTATGATATTCAGTTCCGGGTATTCAACATCTTTTACATTAACTAACTTTTCCATTTCTGCCTCCTGTTATTTAATGAAACAATAATAAAAATTCTTAACTAATCAGTCAATATAAAAATTATCTAAAGGGTTAATCCCGTTGACAAATATTACAGCACCAACAATAATTCAACCACGAATTAACATTTCAACCCATCTTTCACGTCTATAAATAAACTCAACAGCTAATTTGATCACTTCTTTCCTGTTTTTGACATTTTCTGCTATAGCATTTGATGGATATAGGTGTCAAATGTCATTTTAAGAGAGAAGAGAAGATTTTTGAACCGCCATCCTCCGCATAAAGCTACATGATGGCAGGCTGGAAGGCGCGGATTACGCGGATGAAGAAAAAGATGATAAGAGAAAAAAGTTAATTTATATAGAAAGACACATAAAATTAATGAATGATGGATGATTTTGAGAAAAATGAGCCTGATAGCTTGTTGACACTATATTAAGTGGAGATCTTAAGATTCTTTTCATCTTTCATCTTTCATTTATAATCTTTAATCTCTTCCTGGGTTGATTTGGAGAAATTGATTGACAGTCAGTTGAAACTGCTGGTGACTCGATTTTATGATGTTAAATAGTGAAAAATACGATTAGGAGCTTAAAATGGTTGATGAAAGAAATAATGAAACAGTATCAGTTGGTGAGTGGTTTTTGAGTTTAGTTGTAGCGAGTATTCCTGTAATTGGTTTTATTGCCGTGCTTTTGTGGGCATTTGGTAAGGGTGCTGCAGTGAGTAAACGAAACTGGGCACAAGCTATGGTTATTATGTATTTAATTGGAGGAGCTATAAGTATATTGTTTTGGAGTAGCTTCGTTGCAGTTCTTGGTGCCATGTTTTTTGGAGCAAGTTAAAGAGGAGGTGTGGGAATATTGAAGAAGTTACTATTTTTAATATTAGTTTTGATTTATCTGCCAATGTATGGTGGCAGTGAATTGAGTGAACTTGACTGTGGTAGTTTCAGAGGTGAATTTCATTATTACATTGATCTATTTTCGGGATTTGGTGGCAGTAATGATGCTTCCGGTCAATTTCGAGAAAATCCTGTATTGTCATGTGATGGAACGTGGTCACAGGCGGAAGTGGGAATAAGTCCACATTTGAGCATGAAACTGAGCACTTTTGATAATTACATAGATGATGAGATTGCGGCAATGGTGGGAAGTATTGGATCTGATACGCTAAAAATCGGTTATCCTGAGAAAAACATCAGGGTTGGTCAAATAGGTGGTATCAGGGACTTGAATTTCCAATTTCAATCAGGTGAAGCAGGTTTTTGGGGAATATCATTTTGGCGACCGCTCGGATTAGATGGCAGCCTTACAGCTAATTCATTACAGATGACCATGAAGACTGATGCAGGACTTAGAGATGAAGAAACAAGAATAGTTTTGGGAAATGATATAATGGGTGAACTGGTAATCAGCCTTGATCAGAGCCGTTTTGCTTATGGCAGGAAATTTGCGAGCGGGATAAAGGCAGCGATTGGATTTGATGTATTGCATCTTAACGTCAGAGCAAATGCAGAAAGCCGCACAGAAGGATTTATCAGACAATATGGTGGAGATACCGACATCACGCAAGCATTTAATAATCCCATAGACAGTCAATATTTCCGCAATAGTCTTGATAATGAGTGGCATGCGGTTTTTGAAGAGGATATAATGGGCTGGAATTGTGGTATTTCATATCAGGTAAACGAGGAAGTATTGCTTGATCTGGGATTTTCACAACCTTTGCGGCAAAATATATCGGGAACCAGCGAAGCAGTTTTGCATGAAATTGGCGCAGTAAATTATGAAGCATTAATGGGCGAATCTGATGGTGAAATATTTGATGAATTACTGCTGGAACCGAGCAAAATGACCTATAGTAACGAGGTCGTGTATCAGTGTGAATCTTTGATACTCAATTATCCGGGGATAATACGGCTGGGAATGGGCTATGAGCATAGCAAAACGAGACAGCAATTCATTATGGCAACTTATCTGGGAGAACTATCTTTTAGATATCAGGGAACTGTTTGGGAAAATGGACGCAAGAAAACAGAGCGGGGTTTTGAGAATTATGAATCTATTGCGCAATCGGATTATACTTATGGTTTAGAGGTAAAATCAAAACTGGAATATAACGTGCAGCACGATTTTAATCAGAAGCTGGGGATATTTGCCAATATGCAGTATTTCACGATGGGAGAGGTTTTGGAAAATATCACAGAGGAAGATGGAGAAGCAGTGATACCGGAAGAAATGATCAACTTATTTACGATCACGTGCGGATTAAATTATCATTTTACAGAACAGCTGCGTTGGGATTTGAGATTATTTGGTTTTCCGGGAACATTTCTGGATTCACGGATAGTTTACCGATTTGGAGGTAGCTTATGATGAAGAAATATTTCTTAATAATGCTGCTATGGATTTATCTGGGAAATTTATCCTGTTCAGTGATATCATTTGGACCTCGCCTTGATAGAGGGATGGTTCAAAATAGTGAATTAGATGAAATCTCGGGATTAACTCTTTCGGGATGGGATAATGAAGTGCTGTGGGGGCATAATGACTCAGGCAATGAAACGGCAATCTATGCGCTGAGTAGTGGAGGAGAACATTTAGCGAAATATTTTCTGGAAAATATCGTATTCAGGGACGTGGAAGATATTGCCAGCGGAGAAATCAATGGTGTGAAATATCTGTATCTGGCAGATATTGGAGATAATAACGGCAGTTACGATGAAATTTATGTGTATAAAGCAATTGAGCCGGAAGTGGAATTTGGACAGCTGCCTGTGGAAGCAACAATATCAGATATCGAAACACTGATTTTGCAATATCCTGAAAATGCTCATTATGACGCTGAAACGATTTTTATTGATAATCAGAATGGTGATATTTATATCGTTACCAAGCGTAATCCTGATAATGATTATAGCGGCAGTAGTGATCTGGTTTTTAGAGCTGCATATCCGCAAAGTAATCAGAGTGTAAATATACTGGAAGAAATAGCAGAGATCGAGGTGGAAACGTACCTGAATTACGGTATAACTGGTGGCGAACTATCGCGAAGCGGCAGGGAACTATTGCTGAAAACATACAGCAGTGTGTATTATTGGGAAATTGACCCTGACATTGAAATATCAGAAGCTTTGGCAGCAAATCCACAGCCGGTAAATTATGAACTGGAACCGCAGGGTGAAGCGATTTGCTGGAGTGCTGATGCCGAGGGCTATTACTCAAGCAGTGAAGAGGTTGGCGGCTATCCGGCAAGATTGAGCTATTATGCGCGTTTAAGCAGTTATATACAGATAAGCTCTTTGCCTACGGGCTTGTATAAGTCTAATGAAGAGCTACAGATAATCTGGAATCCACCGGGATTATTTAATCAATTATATACCAGTTCAGCATCTGGTGGTGAAATATTGGAAAACTATAATGCCAGCGGGATTTGGGGCGAAGATATTTTAATAACAACGCCGGCAGAATTGGGTTTGAGTGTGGGAGTTTATCGCGGCATATTGCATAATACGGAATATAATTATCTTTCAATTGAATTTCCGATTATTGTGGAAGCAGACAATGCTACACAGATGGTATATCCTCCAAATGGCGGCATGATAACCAATCCGCTGCCAGTATTTCAGTGGGAAATAAATCCGGGAGTACCATATTATCTGGTGGCAGTATCAGATACGCCATTTATGATCGAACATGATGAAAACGGGGAAGCGATAGTAGCAGGAATTGAGACAGTCTGGCAGGCACTTACTTATGATACAGCTTTGATGTATGGCATGCCGGATCCATCAGGATATTTTGAAGGTGGTGCACCACCAATGATACCGGGAAATGAATATAACTGGATTGTAGTAAATAATTATGGCAATGACCCCCTGCTTTCCTCAAAGGTAGTGGGAAATCCGTATTCATTTTATTATTATTCCGATGAAACCATTCCTTCAGTGGAATTGCTGACGCCTGGATATTATGAACCAGTAAACAGTGTGGATATAAATTTTAGCTGGACTGATGTGGAAGAAGCTCTTTACTATCAGATCCAGGTGTTTGAGATCAGGCAGCAGGGAAGTAATACGGGAAATTATCTGGTATGGGATCAAGTGACTACTAACACGAGTATCGAGATGAATGCAGCTGCGATATTGATCAACGCAGATTATAACTGGAAAGTTTATGCCACAAATTCAGAAGAAGTAAGCTCCGTAAGTTCAGTAAGTGAGCAGGGACATTTTAGTTATGATATTGACGTGGGGCTGCTATCTTTGCACGTAAGGGATAATTATGGAAGTCCGGTACCTTTTGCCACTGCTGAAATTGACCCGATAACGGGCTCTTCCGATGATTTTCCGCTGGCAGTAAATGAAAATGGCAATGAAGATAAGACTATACCTGTGGGTGAATACCTTTTGCATATAACGAAGGAAGGCTTTGAACCGCAGGATAGGGTGTTTGTAATTGAAGAAGGAGTTACTACTAATCTTACGGTGGAAATGGTATATTCTCCCTCATATTTTTATGGGAGAGTAGTCGATAATTTTGGCTATGTGATCAATAATTCAGAGATTTTAGCCGAGTCAAATGACTATCAACAGAGAAATGTAACTGCTTTAAATGGAAATTATCTGATCTCCGTATTACCTGCAACCTGGACTTTGAAAGCAGGAAAATCGGGCTGGCTGCTGCAATCAGATCTGATAGCTGATATTGAATCTGGAGAAATGCTGCAATTGCCGGATCTGCAAATGACGGAAAGTGAAAAGACTATTCAGGGTTATGTGCTTAATAGTAACGCAATGCCCATGATGCGTGTGCGTGTTACTGCCAGAAATGATAATTCTGATTATGAGTCTATTACCGATACCAATGGTTTTTATTCCTTTACGGGAGTTGAGTTTGGGAGTTATGAGATATTTTCGGATAAACCCGGATATACCCCTCTAAACTCAATTAACATTGCCATTAGTATTGCTTCTCCTGCGATTACCAATGCAGATGATATAATCTTGCAGCCTGCGTCGATGATAAATGGCACAGCGCGAAACGGACAGGTTGGTTTGCAGGGTGTAACAATAACTGCAGTTCCGGTGATGGGAATGCCGGAAAGTACTCAGACAGATAATTATGGAGATTATCAGTTAAATCTGCTGGCAGGTACATATAATGTGGGTGCATATCGGGAGCATTATACCAATCAGACCACTTATCAGATCAGTCTGGCTACGGGAGAAACACTCGATAATCTGGATTTTGTGCTATTGCCAAATGATGCTCATATTACTGGAACAGTTACGAGCGAAGGCTCTGGGCTTGGTGATGTGATAATATCAGCAGGTGACAGTTATACTTATAGTGATGAAGATGGCAGTTATGTTCTGAGTATTTATCCGGGAACTTATGATGTGGAGGCATTTCTTTCGGGTTATACAGTAAACCATAATTACAGACTATCGCTTTCACCTGATGAGATAGTTTCAGATATTGATTTTGAGCTTTTTCCGAATGCAAGTGTGATCACTGGAATGACGCATTATGAAGGCACAATGATTGCAGGAGCTGAAGTATTTGCAGAGAAGCAATCAGAGGGTGAAATAAGCTATTCCACAATTTCTGATATTTTTGGAGAATACAGTTTTAGTCTTAATCACGGCAGCTATAAACTCTGGGCAGCAAAGCAGAATTTCGTCTGTATGCCGGAAGATACATTGCAGATAACAATCGCACCTGGGGAAAACTATTCAGGTGCTGATATCAATTTAACACCGGTGGAAGCATATATATCCGGCAGGATAATATCAAGTCAGGGAATTGGGATTGAAGGAGCAGAAATCCATGCAAGTTACGGAGAGTTATTCTATAGCACTTTGAGTGGAAATTATGGCAATTTTGCAATTACAGTTGAGCCAGAAAACGCTTACACAGTTAGTGCAACAAAGTTTGGCTACAATCAGAATCAGGTAATTACGGAAATGCTGGAGATTGGCGAAGAGATTTATGTGGAAATAATCCTCACGCAATTGCCATCCACGATTTCGGGTATGGTATATGATCAGGATGGGGAGACGATTTCAGGAGCTTCTGTGACAGCAGTTGGAGAGTCTGATTATAGCGTGCAAAGCGGAGTAAATGGAAGCTGGATCATAAGTTTATATGCGGGGAATTATACTGTTACTGCTGCTAAACCAGGTTATCTGGAGCAATATTTGGAGATTACATTGATACCCGGCAGTCAATTAGACTCATTGGATTTTTATCTTGAGGAAAACTTTGCTGCTCTGGAAGGATACGTGATGACAGCAGGCAGTGGAGAACCACTTGAGGGAGTGCTCATTAGTGCCAGTTATAGTGGCGGCGGCGGCAGCTCCACTTATACAGATATGGCGGGATATTATTTGCTGGATGAACTGATTGCAGGATTATATGAATCAATCACATATACCAGATCAGGATATTACAGTCATATAACATCAAATCAGATATTGCCCGGGAATTATACGACAGTAATTGATGTACAGCTGGAACCATTTGTGGCAGCCATCGAAGCAGAAGTTACTTATGAAGGTATCGGAATGGGTGGAGCTACTGTAATAGCAGAAAATCTGGTAAGTGGAGAAACTGTATATGCCGTAACAGATGATAATGGCTATGGATTTTTACCGGATGTAGCAAGTCTCGTGCCATATCAGGTAAGCGTAAGTCTTACCAATTATGCAGCTCGTGATACAATCGTTTATCCGGTTCCTGATGATACTGTATCGGTTAGTTTTGCTTTGATCCGCATTGACGGATTGATAAGTGGTGAGATACGGGATCAGAATGATAATCCGGTAAATGGAGTGCAGGTGAGAGCTTTGAGCGAAGATGGATATCTGGCTGAAATGATCACAGGCATGGATGGGGTTTACATTCTGGAAAATCTGGCAACCAATCGTGAATATGAATTGACGATATTGAAAGCGGGATATTCGCAGGGCAATGAAGTAATTGTTTTTTTGGAAGATGATCCTCTGGACATTGATATCATCATTTATGCTCATGATTATGAAGCAGTGGGGATATTGGTTGATCAGGAAGACGAAATTCTGGAAGGAATTCAGGTTTATTGCCAGGGTATGTTAACTGGCGCACAGGCAGAATCAGGCGAAGACGGAAGTTTTATATTGTCGCCGCTGGCACCATTTTCCACCTACAATTTCTGGACACTGGCAGTGGAAAATGGCTATGAAAACGTAAACTGGCAGGATACTCTGATAACTGAAGATCTGGATTTGGGAGAAGTGATAATTCCGGTTCATATAAGCCGTATTTTGGGAACTATATTTGATCTCAATACCGGAGAAGGTGTAGCAAGAGCGATTGTAACTGCTGAAAATCAGGAAACAGGTCAAACTACCGGAGCTGTATCACAACCAGATGGCAGTTATCGCATACGCTATCTGTATGCCGGATATTATGATTTACATGTTTATGCAGATAATTATGGCACCGCTATAGTTGACAGTGTTTATCTGGCACACAGACAGGATTTGTCGCTTGATGTGGAAATGCAATACATTGAACCTTTGGACGTTTCAGGTAACGTGCTGGATACAGATGGGAGAAGCTATCCAGGGATTCCAGTAAATCTTATCGCCGGATTGACCTCATATACCGTTTTTACAGAAACAGACGGCAGTTTCAGTTTTTCTCATGCACCATCTTACAGTGAATTGATCATTACCACTGATCTATCGGTAAATTATTATGACAATGACTGGCTGGAACTAATAACTGAGATTGAAGATATAAATGGACTTACATTGGTGATTGACCTGCATAACGCATCATTGAGCGGCATAGTGATGGACGAAAGAAGTAATCTGGCAAATGCGCAGGTATCACTGGCAACAACAGATACTCTGATCAGCGTGACAACTGATATCGAAGGGCATTATTCATTTAGCGAGCTTTATGAAGGGAACTATGAACTTGAGTGCTATAGCCCGGGATATAATATATCATCTCAGCTTATTGAGATCAATGACAGTGATATATTATTACAAGATATCATGTTGGAACATCTGGAAGATGCGATCAGCGGCATTGTACACAGTGATACAGAAACAGGTTTGGCAAATGCTGTAGTAACTGTCTGGTATGATAATATACCAATAGCAGCTGATACATCTCGCACTGGTGGTGCTTTTCAGGTGGAAGGTCTTTCCGATTTGGAAGAATATTCGCTAACTGTGAGTAAACTTGGTTTCCAGCAGTATTCACATCCGACAACAATAACCCCTAATGATTTGCTTGTGGATGTAAATCTGCAATTCATCATAAATAGTCTGAGCGGCAGCGTGTATTATGACAATCAGCCATATCCAGAGGCAGTGATAAAGATCAGAAATCTTGCAGGAGAATTACAGCAGACAGAAAGCAATGAATTTGCTGATTATCTCTTTAGTAACGTGAGCGGATATTATGATGTTTGGGCTGAGGCAGGTGATGAACTTACCAGTATTTCAGAGGGCGTGATAATTCCTTTCGGAGGAAGTGAGCGTTTTCATACCGTTTTAACGGAAGCTGCACAGATATCAGGACGCACGTTATATTTGCATGAACCTAAACCGGGTGTTACTGTTACGGCAACCAATGTGGCAAATGGAAGATGGGTGCAGGATATCACGGATGAAAATGGTATTTATGAATTAAGAGGACTGGCAGCAGGAACTTATGATATGGATTATTATTGCGAAGGCTACCAGTTGATTGATCCACCGCAGCAGATTACTGTAAATGCCGGAGAAACAGTAATTTTGCCAGATGTGGAATTGGTATTTATGCAAAATGCAATAAGCGGAGTGGTGCAGAGAGTAAATACGCGCATTGGAATTAGCGGAGCACTTGTAACCATATCCGATTCACTGCATATTCCACTGGATGTTTACGTTACTCCGGCTGACGGAACATTTCTATTTGAACCTCTAATTGACGGAGTATATTATCTGCTGGCGCAGCATCCTGCTTACGAGGAAATAGAGGAAATGGAAGTTATTTTAAGTGGCGGAACAGCATTACCTCCAACGGCAGATTTCAATATGAAACCGCGGAAGCTATATATTTATGGTTACGTTAACACTGACAATGATGAACCTGTTGCCGGAGCAGAAGTAACGGCAGTTTTGCAGCCGTGCTTCACTATGCAGACTTCAAGACAAAAAACCATTAACAGCCGCACATTTTGCGATACTACTGATGCTAATGGTTATTATGAAATTGTGGCAGATACGATAGGGGTTTGGCAGCTCAGTGTGCAATGCAGCGGATATTATGATGCTGATGATGTAAATGTTGCACTATCCTGGCAGCAAAACTGGTATCAGCAGAATTTTTATCTGCAGCCTGTGGTTCTTTATGCAGATATTGCCGGAACTGTAAAGATCATGGATCAGCAGTGGCGGGCATTTGATGAATACAATCTGAGACTGCAATCTGAGCAGGGCATTGACATGACGATAAACGGCTTTTCACCTGACAGTGCATATATATTTGAGCAGATGGTTATACCCGACGTATTTTCTCTGGAATTTGATGGCATATATAATGACCGCCAGTATCATGAACTGCGTACAGATATTACGATATCAGAAGAAATCATCATACAAGAAGATTTTATCTTTACCTGGATACCTGATACATGGAATTGGTGGGGATATATATATATGAAAGATAATGAATTAGTGGCACTTAATGATGTGGAACTGATTTTGACAGCGACCGGAGGAAATGAATTTATTCAGCATACTACGCAGGATGGTTTTTACTTATTTTCCAGTCTTTTGGAAGATGACTATACCTTGGGCATTCATGCTTTCTATGATAATGAGTTATTCAATTTTACTTCCCCAGCATTTCATCTGAGTGCTGACAGAGAATATGATCACTATTTTCAATATTTACTCTGTGAACTGGGAATTGATATATTGAATTCTGCTGAATATGGATTAGAAGGATTTTTGTTAAATGTTACAGGTGAAGATTTTTCTGAACTGCTGGAAACGGATGAATTTGGCAATTGTACAACTGGTGCTGTTTTGCATACAGGTTCCTATAACCTGCGAATTACTCCTAACCTAACCGATAGTTTACTATATATTGTACCA
>Ga0307990_1003567_pt1 | contig 11830 bp, 8 predicted proteins | sample EllFjometagen129_FD_203168 | JGI IMG/M metagenome (GOLD analysis project Ga0307990, IMG submission 203168) | Marine microbial communities from Ellis Fjord, Antarctic Ocean - #129 | ecosystem: Environmental > Aquatic > Marine > Unclassified | place: Southern Ocean | collected 2014-10-08
GATCGTAATTACAGACGGATCGCTCAGGAGCCTTGCCACACTGGAAAGCATTACCGGGATGGTTGATGAAGGACAGATTTTTGTAGTCCACAACATGACGGACGATCAAACTGCCGCCGGCGTTCCTGAAGGAACTGTATTTGCTGGAAACATTCCTGCAGATAACGAATTGAGGGAGTTCGACAGGGCTGGCAGGTCGCTCCGGGAACTGCCTGCTGAAAACGCTGCGGTGCTGGCGATGAAAGATATTGCAGCACGAATCATTGAATGGGAAACGATTGACGCGTGAACAGACCGTTTGAACAGGACATAAGAGAGCTTCTGGATGTTCCGGTTAACCGGCTCGTTGCAGAAGCACAGGCATCCGGCGCAAAAGCCATCGGGTATACGTGCAGTTATGTGCCTGAACCTCTGATCGGAGTCGCGGGTCTTGTCCCGGTCAGGCTTCGTGCGCCGGGGGTTGCGGGAACTCCTTTGGCAGACACCTATCTTTCGAGTGTGATCTGTCCGTATACCCGAAGCCTGCTCGAATTTGCACTGGATGGGAAGCTCGAACCATTGGATGGCTGGGTCCATACGGGAAGCTGTGATCACCTCCGGCGTTTTTACGACAACCTGGACTATCTGGTGAAGCCCGATTTCAATCACATGATCGACTTGCCGCACAAGATGGGAGCTGAGGCGCTCCAGTGGTTTGCTGATGAGCTGAAACAACTTGCACTCGGACTGGAAAGACATTTCGGTGTTGAGGTGGGTGATCAACAATTAAGCGATGCAATCAACACCCATAACCAGTGCGTTGATCTGCTGACATCCATCGGCGAATTGCGAAAAAGCAATGCACCGTCGATAACCGGAACCGATTTCCATACCCTGGTTACCGCCAGTTCTGTCTCCCCGAAAAAAGGAATGATCAAACGCATTGAAAAAATAAAAGCAGCGCTTACAGGCAGTCAGGAAATCCCGAAGCACAGAGCGCGGCTGATGCTGGCCGGGAGCCAACTGGATGATCCCGGTTATATTGGCGTCATTGAATCGATGGGCGGCCTCGTGGTCGCGGACCGGCTCTGCTTCGGAACGATCTCCGGCCTCGATCGAATCGAACTGACGAGTGACCCGATAACGGCTCTTGCCCGGCACTACCTGACGAAGGCTTCCTGCCCGCGAATGATGGAGAATTTCCGCGATCGGGTGAAGACCCTTATTGCAACGGCGAAGGAATATAGAGTCGATGGCATCGTGGTTCAGGTTATGAAATTCTGTGATTGCTGGGGCGTAGAGGCAAACCCTCTCGTGAAAGCACTCCGGGATGCCGGGCTCCCGGTTCTGAGAGTGGAACGCGAGTATGCTCTCACCGGTGAAGAACAATTGAAAACAAGGATTCAGGCGTTCCTTGAAAGTATCGGCAAATGACAGGAGAATTGTGAGTCGAATTTCTGACAGTGTAATACGTGCGAGCTACTGGGCCGGCAACTGGATGAAGCTCGGTCTGTTCGGCATAAGAAACGGACCGGCGGCCACACTTGCCGATCTAAAAAAATATCCCTGGATGCGGAATGTATTTCAATCCGGCAAACTGCTCAATACGATGACCGGCACCCGCACCGGGCCCTACGCGAAAGCGAACGCAATTGTAATTTCAAATATTGTGACCAGCATCCTGGATATGATCCGGGACATGAAAAAAAACCCGGACACACTCGTTTTGCATGAAGACCTTGTCCCGCCGGAAATCCTGTACGGGATGGGGTTGACCCCCTGGATGACCGAGTTCCTTAGCCTCGCCCTTCCGATGGTTAACAACACGTCGATGGAGCCGTACATCGATGCTGCCGAAAATGACGGGATACCGCCTGATATCTGCAGCCTGGTAAAAAGCACGATCGGTCTGGTTCTGCGGAATGAACTGCCGCAGCCCAGGGTGATCGTATCGTCGAATATGCCGTGTGACGGCGGAATGTCGTCATACACCTTAATTGAAAAACAACTCGGGGTTCCGATCTTCCGTCTGGATATCCCCTTTGATTTCTATAATGAGCGGGCCATTACCTATTTCGTGGGCGAACTGAAAAGGATGATCGCCTGGCTGGAAGAAACAACACCGGGTCGCATGGACTGGGACCGGATGCGTAAGGTCTGCGAGGAGCGCAACCGCTTCGTCGAGCTCGAAGTGGAGCTCTGGGATCTAGTGCGTCAGAAACCTGCCCCCATGGCCGGGGAGCCAATTTATCTTTCACATCTGATATACGGGATCTGCAACCCTGGCAGGCAACGTGGAACCCGGATGATGAAACGTGTGATCGAATGCGCAAAAGAACTGCAGAAAAAAGGGGCCGGAGCGATTCCAAATGAGAAATACAGAGTGGTCCTTTGGAACCCGCCGACAGTTGTGTTCCCCGACCTTTTTGTCTGGGCCGAGCAAGCCTACGGGGTGTCCATGGTGATGGATATGCTGACGTATAACCGTCATCCATTCATCGATACATCATCGCCAGACTCGATACTGCGTGGAATGGCCCAGGTGATCATGCAGGGCCCGATGGCCCGGCACACCCGGGGTCCGGCCGAAAATTTCTTTGGCGACCTATTCAATCTTTACGAACAGTTCGATCTGGATATGATTTGGATGGCTGGACATATCGGATGCAAAAACACTCAGGCTCTTAATGGCATGCTCCGGGAAAAATGCCGGGAGCGGAACATCCCTCTTCTCATTATTGACTACGACATGTCGGATCCCCGGGTCGTGTCTCCTGATGACATCCGCCGGCAGATAGAGCAGTTTATGGAGACGGTAATGAAAGCGGAAAGACTGGATGGAAAAGGAGCAGGGAATGACTGATTATTACGGCGGCTGTGACATCGGATCCGCGACAGGCAAGGCCGTCATTCTCGACGTAGCTGGAGAAATGGTTGCCAGCGTGATCATCGACCGGGAAATTGATCCTCAAGAAACAGCGATCATGGCCCTTGAGAAAGCCTGTGCTGAGGTTGATGGCCTGGACGGTTGTACCTCTCTAGCGTATATGATCGGTACAGGTTACGGCCGCAATGAAGTGCCGGGGGCCAATGAAAACGTGTCGGAGATAACCTGCCATGCGACGGGGGCTCACCATTGTAATCATGGAATACGCACCATCATTGATATCGGCGGCCAGGATGTTAAGGCCATATCGGTTAACGATGACGGAACCGTGCGTGAATTTGCGATGAACGATAAGTGCGCGGCCGGCACGGGCCGCTTCTTCGAGGCAATGGCTCGCACATTCAAGCTATCCCTTGAAGAGTTCTCGGAATTATCTCTCCGTGCCAGGAAACCGATCCCTGTGACCGCCCAATGCAGTGTATTTGCAGAAACAGAAGTAATTAGCCTGCTGGCGAAGAAAAATGCGCCGGAAGAGGTTGCAGCCGGAATTCAGGCTGCTGTGGCAAAACGGGTTTTTTCTCTAACACGAAGAGTGGGTTTCCAGCCGTTGGCTACCCTCACCGGCGGCTGCGCAAAGAATGCCGGCCTGGTGAAAGCGCTCGAAAAATTACTTCGCGAAAAGATTGTACCGCTCTCCATAAATCCTCAGCTCATGGGGGCCCTCGGCGCCGCGATTTTAGCAAGGAGAAAAGGTTCCAACTCAAAAAAAGAGCCAGCCCTGAATAGCACCGCGTTAAGCTGATGTTGAATGAAAGAACTCTGCCATAGTGGTACGGGATTGGTTAATCAACGTAGCCGAGTGCTTCCAGCCTCGTTCTGTTAAACAGTACGTATTATATGTGCAAACGAGGCTGGAAGCACTCGTCTACGTTAGAGAATCTGCCAAAAAACGGTGTGACAGGTTTCACCCAAGTCGTTCTAATAACCCTTAACTTAACACCATTCGGGTTAATTCTTGAAAAATAATATTTTAATTCTCCCAACCCTTGTAAAAACTCTTTGGTTGCGGCTTTGCCGCACGAGGTGCTCCGTGGTAAAAAGTTGCAGTAGCATTGCGGACGGCTCGGCGAAAACGCCTCGCCCTACCTCATGATTTTTCAATCAAAGGTGAAGCGAACCGTCTCGGCGAGAAGACAAAATAGATTGGAGCATCACGATGAAAAAAACCTTGTACGCTCTCCTGCTGATTTTTCTGGCTGGATCCAGCTTCGGAGATTTAGCCTCTTATGTTAACCCCTTTGCCGGTTCTCTATGCGCCGGCCATACGACACCAGCGGCGGTCAGGCCGTTCGGCATGATCAGCCCCGGCCCCACCACCGGCCCCATCACCGGAATGGGCGACTGGGAACGGTGCTCCGGTTATTATTATCCGGATAATACGATCAGAGGGTTTGCCCACACCCACCTGCTGGGAATCGGCGTCCCCTCCTACTGCTGTTTAGCCATCATGCCGGTTACCGGGGATGCGGCCATGGGATCCGAATCCAAGTTTTCTCACGATAACGAAACGGCGGAGCCTGGGTACTACAAAGTTAAATTGGACAGCTCCGACATCCTGGCCGAGATGACCTGCACTCAACGCGCCGCCATTCACAGGTTTACATTTCCATCATCCCCCTCCCCCCGCATTTTGATTGATCTGGAACAGGGTTCAGACCCGACAAAAGGAGAATTAACACAACTGGATAACAGCACGTTGCGGGGCCAGGTATATTGTGTGAGGCGCAAGAACCACTATCAGTATTTTTATATAGAGTTCAGTACTCCTTTCGCCTCTTATACCCGAACGCCGGAGGGTGCATATGTCAGCTGGCCCGAAGATGTAAATAAAACCATAACGGTAAAAGTGGCCCTATCGTTTGTCAGCGAAGAAAATGCGAAAGCCAACCTAGAGTCCGAGCTTCCCGGCTGGGACTTTGACGCCGTAAAGTCCGCAGCCAGAGAGGAGTGGAATCATGAGCTGTCTAAAGTGAAGGTCGAGGGAGGAACCGACAAACAGTTGCGGACATTTTACAGCAACCTATACTTTGCCTTCTGGCATCCGCAACTTTCCAGCGACGTCAACGGACAGTACAGAACGATGTCTGCTCCCAACACGCACGGGACGGTCAAGACCGCCCCGAACGGCCATTTCACATCCATGCCCATGTGGGATGTATTTCGATCCGAACATCCCCTGCTCATCCTGCTGCAACCCGACGTGGCCTCCACGATCGCCAGCACCATGTTGGCAGACTACGCCGATTACGGGGCCCTTCCGAAGTGGAAGTATGCCTATATCGAACATGGGGGGATGACGGGAAGACATGCGGTTCCGGTGCTTGCGGACGCACTGGCCAAAGGCATTCAGTTTGACCTGCAAAAGGCATCTGAAGCGGCCATCGCCGAGGGAACCAAACAAATGTCGGCCACCTACAGAACCAAAGGGTTCGATCGCAATACCGGCGAGACATTGGAGTGGGCCTATGACGACTGGAGTATTGCCCAGCTGGCGAAAGCTGCCGGAAATACAAACGGCTATAACCGTTTCATGGATCGCTCCATGAATTACACGAATCTGTTCAACCCCAAAGAGGGCTTTATGTGCCCGAGAGACCCGGATACAAAAGAGTGGATCCATGACCCATATGATCCCAGACGAGGCTACCGCGAATATGTGGAGGGCAATGGATGGCATTATACCTGGTCGGTGTTTCACGACATCCAGGGGCTGGCTAATCTCATGGGAGGAGATGCGGCTTTCGAAAAAAAACTGGATGGACTCTGGACCGCCAAGGGAACTCCGGACTGTCCTCCGGACGTGGTGCCCGAGGCTGGCAACTACGCGCATTCCAATGAACCCTGCCACCATATTCCGTATCTATATAATTACATCGGCAACCCCTGGAAGACACAGAAATGGGTGCGATTTATAACCAATATATACACACCGGATCCCCATTACGGCATCGACGGCAACAATGACGCGGGCGCGATCTCGTCATGGTATGTATTCAGCGCTCTAGGCTTTTATCCTGTAACACCAGGAACCTCCGAGTACGTGATTGGATGCCCCCTGTTTGAAAAAGCAACCCTGCATCTCGCAGGAGGAACCCTCACGGTGATTGCGAAAAATAACTCGGCCGCCAACATGTACATTCAAAGCATGACACTGAACGGACAGGACTGGAACAAGACCTACCTGCCCTATGATTCCATCAAGAACGGCGGAAACATTGTTTTCACAATGGGCCCCAATCCATCCCAGTGGGGAACAGCTCCTGATGCCCGGCCTTTTTCTGTCAGTTCCAACACAGACTTGCCGCATTGAGGTGAACGGCGCACTCGTTTGATCGTTAAACGGACTGGATCTCATTTTTTCCAAACATTGGAAAAAAATTTTCCAACCCCTGAAAAAAGCCTATAGTTAAATTCTTGTTTTTAACCAAAGGGAGAAAAACGTTATGGAACTCAAAGGAAGCCAGACCGAAACCAATCTGATGTGCGCGTTCGCAGGGGAATCGCAAGCCCGCAACCGCTACACCTACTATGCATCCGTTGCCAAAAAAGAGGGCTACATACAGATTTCCGATATTTTCACGGAAACCTCCGATCAGGAAAAAGAGCACGCCAAGCGTCTATTCAAACTGATGGAAGGCGGCGAGATTGAGATTCCCGCAAGCACCTTCCCTGCCGGCCCCGTTAAAGACACCCTGGCCAACCTGCTTGATGCCGCCGCTGGCGAAGAGCACGAATGGACCGATATGTATCCCTCCTTCGCGAAAATCGCAAAAGAAGAAGGTTTCATGCTGATTTCCGCAGTCTTCGGAGCCATTGCCGTGGCGGAAAAACAGCACGACAAACGCTACAAAGAACTGGCCGCCAACATTAAAGCCGGCACGGTATTCCAGCGCGGCAACACCGTCATCTGGCGCTGTCGCAACTGTGGATTCCTGCATGAAGGCACCAAAGCACTCAACAAATGCCCGGCCTGCGACCACCCGCAAGCGCACTTCGAAATTCTCGGCGAAAACTGGTAATTTTTATTTACCGACAAACCAAAGCCCCGGCCTCCGCCGGGGCTTTTTTGTTAACTTAAACCCGTTCCTCCTGTCTCTCCGTTGTTTTAGTCATTTTCTTCTCCCTTTGCGTCTTCGCGTCTTTGCGGTCAAAAGATGATCCCGTTGCATGTTATTTCAGCAGCAGAGATGCACGTTTCATAAAAGCGAACTGTTGCGTATTTTGGGTCATTCTCTCCGAAAACGAGAGTCCTGCTGCACCCGGGGCAACAACATCTATAAATATGCTTTAAACACACAGTTTAAGGATTCTGTGCGGAATTATTCTGACCCAAATTATTCTAGCTAAAAAATTTCCCCTTAGTTGCAGCTTGCCGTTTTTTTACAAACATTGGAAAATAATGGCTTATGAAAAAACTAATTCTACTTTTTCTACTGATCGCGCCGGCGCTGTTCGCACAAGAAAAAAATGACGAATGGATCACGCTCTACAACCAGACGATGGATCTGTTTGAGGCGGGGAATGGCGACATTGCGCTAGCCACTAACACGCTCGCCAAAGCGGAGATCGCTCTGGGAAAACAAGCTATCGATCTGCAACCGCTGCTGAACAATATGGGATTCCACTATTTTGATCACGGACAGTTTGAGTTGGCTGGCGACTGCTTTAAGCGGGTGGCTGACATTCAGGAGGCGCAAAAAAATACGAACGACCCGATTCTGGCCAACTGCCTGAACAACCTCGGTGAAGTGTGCAAACGACAGGGAAATACAGCCGAGGCGGAAAACCTATTCAACCGCGCACTGGAAATCCGCGAAAGCGCGCTCGGACCGGATCATTTTTTGACCGCTCAAAGCCTCAACAATCTAGCACAGCTCTATCGCAGTCAGGAACGTTTTGACGAATCCGGCCCGCTACTTAAACGTGCGCTGGCCATCCGCGAAAAAGAACTGGGGCCGGACCATCCCAATACGGCGCAGAGCCTAAACAATCTCGCGCTCTACCACATCTCGCAGGAGGAATACGAAGCCGCCGAGAAGCTCAGCCTTCGCGCACTGGGAATCTACGAAAATATCCCCGGCTGCCCCGACACCGTCACCACCCTCGACAACCTCGCCGAGCTTTACCGCGTCATGGGAAAAGACAGCAAAGCCAAAGAGATGGAGAAACGCGCCACCGCCCTTCGGTAGGGACGGCTGTCCCGCAGTCGCCCGCAGGTCACACCGCCCCCCGCTGCTTTTCCGCTGCTTACGCTTACCGGGAGCCTTTGCCTCCCCGATAACGATCCAGAACCTTCTGCAACTTCCTGACAATTTCAGGATATTCATCAATTACGTTATTTTCTTCCGACGGATCCTTTTCGAGATTATAAAGCGCAGGCACAGCCTCCTTGCGGAAATTTTTCTGCAAATTGGCCGGAGCGGTTTCAGGAAACTGCCCATCGATATATTTCCACTCGGCATCGCGGATATACTGGATTCCACCCGCATTGGTGCCCACCATCGGTTTGCGCGCAATCTGCTTTTTGCCCCGCAGCGTCGGAGCAAAACTGCTGCTGTCTTCGGCATCATAAAGGGTGGATGATTTCCCGTCCACCAACTCCGCTACCGTGGCAAAGATATCCACAACGTTTACCATACGATCGCTGACGTCCCCGGCCTTCACCTGGCCGTCCCAGCGGACCATCAGGGGAACCCGTCCACCGCCTTCATAAATGGTGTGTTTATCGCCGCGGAAAATACTGTTGGGGGAAAGACCCGCAGTGATCGACTGGCATTCCGGTCGCGATTTATCCTTGGGAATATCGCTTCCGTTATCCGCCGTGAAGAGGATCACGGTGTTGGTCATTACGCCCATGGTTTCCAACGTCTGGACAATCTGCCCGAAGGACCAGTCGAGATCCTGAATAAAGTCGCCATACGCACCGCAATTGCTTTTGCCGCGCATACGCTCGGAGGGCGAAATCGGATGATGGGTGGCCGGCGAGGCAAAATAGAGAAAGAACGGTTTGGTTTTGTCCTGTTCCTGTAACCACTCGACGGCTTTCTGTGTGAGGAATTCGCTGGCCTCTTCACGACAGCGCTGAGGCGCGTCAAATCCGAGATACGGTGACCCATAAAACGCTTTTGAATACGCACTGGTTTTCGCGGAACGCAATCCATACACTCCGTCGTTTTCAATCCAGACCCGAAGCATATCGTCGAGGTTCTGCGGCAGGCCAAAGTGGTAATCAAATCCGATATCATTTGGCCCCGGCGTCAGTTTTCCGGTAAAAACCGCCGGTTTCCGGTCGCCATAACCCAGATGCCATTTCCCAATTTGAGCGGTGGTGTAGCCCTGCTTCTTTAGATATTTCGGCAGCGTCATCCGGTCGGTCTCGACGATCATCGGATCGAACACATTCACAACCCCGTAAGGCAAAGAGCCACGCCATGCATAGCGGCCGGTCAAAAGCGCATAGCGCGTCGGCGAGCAGATGGACGCGGGGGTATTTGCGTTGGTAAAACGCATGCCGGACTTGGCCAGGCTGTTTAGATGCGGCGTTTGCACCAGATCCTCCGGTGCTCCATAAGCATTGATACACCCCGAACCAAAATCATCGGCCAAAAACACAACCACATTCGGCGCAGCCTCAAGCGTGCCTGCAAGCACCATCCCGACCCACAACAAACTGACTCGATTAAACATAAAAATCTCCTTCATTTATTCCACAATCTGACCCCTTTTTTCAAAAATGAATCAAAAAAAAAGGTGCTTTTTCTTCTCGCAGCCCCCTCCCTTTTGGGAGGAAGCCTTTATTTTTTGTCGAGAGATCGGCGGGTCTATTGCACAAAAACCGCATCGCGGTTTTTCACGCCTGCTGTATGTGGCGAATCCGTTTTTTCCAGCCATTGGACGAGCAGACTTTTCATGTATTCCGCCTGCTTGCGGTATTTCTCAGCCTTGGGATTCGTGCCGAGCAGATTGTTCATCTCGTACGGATCTTTTTCCAGGTTGTACAGCACATTCATGACCTTCGAATCTGCGGTATTGGGAATAAAATATTTCCACTCCTTTGTGCGAACCATCAGATTGGGCTGCACAGGACCGCGATAGTTCCATTCCGAAACCGCATACGGATCTTTAGACTGATCAGTGCCTTCGATATAGCGGCGCAAGCTTTCGCCATCCGATTCGGTTTTATCTATGCCGAGATAATCCTCGATCGTCGCGTAGAGATCGATGTGCGATACGGGCTCATCCACCACCGCCCCGACCTCGATCCGGCCAGGAAAACGCATCATGAGCGGAATGTGAACGGACTCCTCGTAGAAGACGTTCTTTTCGCGCATGCCGTGCGCGCCGAGCATTTCGCCGTGGTCGGAGGTGAAGATCACCAAGGTGTTGCCGGCCAGCCCCAGCTCGTCGAGCCGGTCAAGGATACGGCCCATCCAGACATCGATCTCCTTCACGAAGGCGTAATAGTTGGCGATCATGTATTTAATTTTTTCTGGATCGGCATACTGCGGCAAATGCGATCGCCCATTTTCATGGATGTAAGGCGTGTTGACCATGGGATCGCTGATGCTAACCGGCGGCACCATGTCCTCCGGTTTGTACATGGAGGCATAGGGTTCGGACGGTGTAATCGGCGAATGCGGGCAGTGGAACGAACAGTGCAGCGAAAAGGGCTCGCCCTTCTTCGCCAACCGATCCAGCGCCTCGAGTGTCATTTGGGCTTGGAATGCAGTGATGGTGTATTCCTCAGGAATTGTTGAAATACCGTGCTGATCGGGCTGTGAAACCTTTATTTTATTGCCGTTTTCATCGGTTTTTATACCTGGTTGCAGACCGTAGCGGCTATCGAGCGGGTTGGTTTTGTAGGGCCGCTGGTTAAAGGTTTGCTCCTGCATGCCGGAATTTTCCATTTCGGGATTGAGCCACAGCCGGGCCTTTTTCACATGCTTCGCAAGATATTCGTTGTACTGTTTGGCCATGCCGGGTCCGCGTTCCCATTCGCGTTCCCCGGCAGGGGTCACCGCGTTGTCATACTTCAATGCCCGACCCACCGGGGCGTGCCATTTGCCGTAGTATTCCGTGCGATAACCCGCATCCGCCAGGATTTCGTCGTAGCACGGCATCGAAGTTCGGTCCGCAATATTTGCGTCCCCGTTGGTGAAAACGGTTGTGTGCTCCACCGTGCGCCCGGTCATCAGGCAACTGCGCGCCGGCCCACAAACCGGACATTCGGAATTGGCTCGAGTAAAGAAGACGCCCTCGTTGCCGATCCGATCCATATTCGGGGTTTTGAGAACGGTGTTCCCCGCAATACTCGTCGCATTAAACTGCTGTTGATCGGTGATAATCACTAGCAAATTGGGCCGCGCCAAAGTACTCGCCGGCGGCGGGGTCTTCTCGCTGAGGGGAACGGCAGCAGCCTGTGTGTTCCCTCCCACAGCGCCGACCAGCAGCGCCAAAACAACCCCCTTATTCCACCATCCCTTAGTCTGCGTGTTTTCCTTCATTACCATTCTCTCCAGTATGAGGGGCGCACCCCTCCGATTTATTATTTTTTCTTGCGCGATTCTTTCTTCTGACGAAGCTGCTCTATAGCATTCTCTTTTTCCCATGCCATATACTTCGCGATGAGCTTTTTATTCAGCGGATCTTTCATTAGCTCAAGAGCCGGGTGATCGGTCTGTTCCATCCACTCAACCAGCAACTGCCGCATGGACTGCACACGCTGCTGATATTCTTCTTCGCCGGCCAGATTTACATAAGAGTTCGGGTCCTGCCGGACATTGTACAGCTCCTCCATAATCCGATATTTATGGAAGTTAACGCGTTTTTTAATCGAAGGAAAATATTCAGTTGCGGCCCACATCGCCAGCAAACTCGGGCTTCCCGTGTAATCGGAGTTATGCA
>Ga0307990_1003568_pt1 | contig 11825 bp, 8 predicted proteins | sample EllFjometagen129_FD_203168 | JGI IMG/M metagenome (GOLD analysis project Ga0307990, IMG submission 203168) | Marine microbial communities from Ellis Fjord, Antarctic Ocean - #129 | ecosystem: Environmental > Aquatic > Marine > Unclassified | place: Southern Ocean | collected 2014-10-08
GTCGGCGCTGCTTCATTTGGGTATGATTCAATATGTCAATGCGCTGCCGATTTCGGAAACATTGAGCAACGCAGAAACAAAGAGATTTATGATCAAAGTGACCGATGTGAAAATAACGGACATCCCGCCGGAAGAGGAGGTCTTGGAAGATAAGCCCCTGGGGGATGAGAAAGAAAAAGAAAAGAAGAAAGACGATAAAGGAAAAAAATCCAAGGCCGGAGGTTCCGGGAATGGCGAAGCTGAGGAAAAAGGAGTCGAAACCAAGGGTTTGCTGGCTCTGATAACTGCGGATTCAGGTTCCGGATCGGTGGCGAATCTGATTAATGAATTGGGGACGGATAGCGGTATTAAGGATATCGTTGGGAGGATATCAGGCATCAACGTGGCTAAGGCTGGCGATGCGCTGACGCGAAAAGGCGACGGAGGTTCGGGCGTATCCACCGTTGATGCGGGCAGTCTGGGCAGGACCGGGTCATCCAGCGGAGTCGGTACGGGAAAAAAGAAAACTCACATAGTTAAGGCCAAGGTTTCTTCATCGGGAGGCGTATCGGGTTCGCTGAGCGCAACGAGTGTTCGAGGCAAGATACGTCGGTACGTTGGTGGCATCAGGTATTGCTATGAGCGCGAGCTTAAAAGCGACCCCACTTTGAGCGGAAAGGTGTCTGTTTCTTTTTCCATTGATGGCTCAGGCGGCGTGGCCGGTTGCTCGGTATCGGCGAACACCCTCGGAAACGCCAGCGTCGGAAGTTGTGTTTGTCGCAGAATCAACCGCTGGAAATTTGACCCACCTGAAGACGGAGGTTCTTCCAGCGTCAATTATACATTCATCTTCACGCCGGCAGCTGGTTAATGAATTTGGCCATTGGTCTCGGGGCTTAACCGGAAGGGAGGATGCGTTATGGGAAAGTTTATCACAGGCTTAGTGGTTGTGTCGGCGCTGGTCGCTTTTTCGGCGCTGGTGTTCGCGCAATCGGATGATGGATCGGTCATCGACCAAACCGCGAAGGTTTTGGCGTATATGCGATCGACGATTAAAAGCATGAATTCGGACCTGGATCAGGCGCGGAAGGACAAGGATGCCAAGAAGGCGAGTTGCATGGATTCGCGTCTTGCGGATTTGCAGAGGATTCTGGCCGAATGCGAAAAAGCCGGTGAAAACCTTCGGAAAGCGGCTTTTGCAAAGAAGACCGACGTCATTCGACAGGAGTATGCGAAGATCACCGCAAATCAGCAGATTTTCGAACAGCAGGTAAAACTTGTTAACGATTGTTTTACCGGGATATATTTGGAAGGCGGTTTCACTGAGAGTTTGGAAATGTTTTTAGGAATGGAGTTACCCGCTAATGACGCCGACGTTCAGCCTGGGAATAAGGTTGATGCGCCTGAGCCTCGACCGCCCGAATACGACCCGGAGCCTGTGAGTACATCGGAGTGATTGCAACCGTTCTTTTGGCGTCGTGTTTATTTTAGAAAGTTGTTTTCGACCAGTTGTTTCATCGTGGAGAATGAATGAGGCAAGACTTTGCCGGATGGGCCATGCGCGCGGCGCTTTTTTTTATGGTCCTCAATCTGTCCGCAGTCGCCGCCGCATATGAGGAAACGGAAGGAATCAGATTCGGTTTCTTTTCTGTGCATCCGTCTGTTTATTCGGCGTTGCGCTATAACGACAACATCTATTTTGTCGCCGACGACTTCACGCCGACCGGTCCCGGAGAAGTTCCGCAGCAAAAGGAAACCGATCTGGTCGTCAACCTTCAGCCTGCTGTCGCCATGAGGATAAAAACCCCTCGACTCAATCTGGAGGCTGGTTATCGGTTCTATAACGACCATTATCTGGGATATGACGACCCTGACGACAGGCATGCCAAACTCGACTCATCGAACCACACCTTCAATGGCTTGATGAAGTACGAGGCGCCGGTCGGACTATTTATGTCCGTTGACGACACGTTCGTTGATCAGCAGGCCTTTGAAGAATCCGAAGATTATATCGATCAGATTCGCGGAGACCAGCAGCATAACGAGGCCCACGGCGTGATGGGACTAAAACGCGGGCCGGAAAACAACTTCTATTTGGCCGGCGGTTATACTTTGATCGACGACCGATACGAAAAAGTGGATGACTATGACCGCCAAGCCTGGTCGGCGGACGGCGATCTCAGATTAAAGTTTCTGCCCAGAACCGCACTACTGTTCCTGGGAGGTTACGGCGAAGTGAGTTATCCCAACCTGGAAGGCTTCGATTCCAATATGACCTATTATATGGGTGGTTTCGGCGGCCAGATCACCAATGTGATTCATTTGCGTTTGATGGGTGGATTTCAGCAAAACGAATACATGGAAGAAGAATCTTTTGAAGGACCTGTTGGGCTGGGGGAAATATCCGCGATTTGGGGGTCGGAGACAAACATCACTCTGGGCGTGCGACGCCGAATACTGGATTCCTCAACGACAAATTACTATACCTCCGATGAAGTATTTCTCCGGTTTTATCGCTTGTGGTTTCAGCGCCTGACCACTGAGGGTTTCGCGAGCTATCAGTCCAACGAATTTTCCGAGCCTTTCGCGCACACGGAGAATTTTGTCCAATTCAAATTCGATGCGATGCTGAGAATGATCTTCTGGATGCACGTCGGCGGGGGCTATCAGTACGATGGCGTAGATTTCAAAGACGATGTGGCAAGCACCACGACGACAAGAAACGTGCTTCTTGGCCAGATTATGGCTAAGTTCTGATCATCATGGCGAAAACCCTGAAATTTCTGATTTTTTTCATGGCTTGGGCCGGGCTGGTTTTTGCGTCTGAAGGGGCGTACCTGATTGGCGCGGGCGACGTATTGCTCATCAAGGTTTACGGAGATTCCCAACTCAGCAAGGAATATGAAGTCGGCAACGACGGCGCCATCCGAATGCCCTGGATTCGCGAAGTCATGGTAACCGGCAAAACGGCCCGGCAGGTTGAAGCGCAACTGGAGCAAATCCTGGGGAAAGACTACCTGGTCAATCCGCAGATCGCCGTAACGGTTAAGGAATACCAATCAAAAAAAATATATATCCTTGGGGCCGTAAAAAACCCAGGCCAGTATAGCCTGCGGGGATCCACGCGCATTCTTGAGGCGCTTGCCATGGCCGGAGGAATCGCGCCGGGCGGTGGGCAGGACTTTAAATTAATTCGCGGCGGGGATGCCATTTCCGGCAAAGATGTCGGCCAGTGGATGTCGGAAAAGAGTTCCAAAGGAACATTGACGACGACGGGAGATATTGACGGTGCAAAGGTCATGGCCGTCGACGGTCACAAGCTTTTGGAAAAGGGCGACTTGTCACAGAATGTTTTGCTGCGCGGCGGCGATATCCTTTTTGTCAATAAAACCGCCAGCGTGTATTTTGACGGTGAAGTGAAAAAGCCTGGTTCAATCCCTTTCGAGGAGGGATTGACCATGATGCGGGCGATTTCCCTGGCTGGCGGATTAACGCAAAACGCGTCCAAAAAAGTTATCATTACGCGCACATTGGAAGGGAAAAATCAGCGGATTGTTGTCAGTTTAAAGAAAATTTCAGATGATCCGAATGAAAACTTTTTCCTGGCCCCCGGCGATGTTGTGACAGTCAAAAGAAGTTTCTTTTAATATGCGCGGGATATTTCCCCGCCTGGATAGATGGATTACGATGATTTTTCGCCCCAGGCGCGATCATCGAAGGGAAAGCGGATGAGCGTCAAAATCTCCGGTCGCGGAATTGACATTCGCGAATATGGAAAGACTCTTTTTAAACGCCGGTGGACCATTGCGGCATTTTTCTTCATTGTTGTTGCGACGGTCACTTTAGGTTCTGTTCTGCAAACGTCGGTTTTTAGCGCTCAGACGACTCTTCAAATTCTTCCGGAAGCACCGAATGTTGTGAGCTTTAAAGAAGTCATTGCATTAGGCTCCAGCAATTATGGCGTTCTGAAGGATTATTACGAGACGCAATTTAGGATCATCCGGTCTCGGCCTGTTGCCGCGGAGGTCCTGGATAAACTCCATCTGCGCGAAAAAGCTCCCTATGTGGGAAAGGATGATCCCGAAGGTCTTTTGATGGATCAAATACATGTTGAGCCGATCAAAAATTCTCAACTTGTTTCCGTCCGAGTTGAACACCAGGATCCTCAACTGGCTGCGGAACTGGCCAATACTGTTGCCATGGTTTTCCAGTCGCAGAATCTCGGGCGATTTTCCGATGCATCAGAGCAAGCGCTGGACTGGCTTGACGGCGAAGGCGGGGAGATGAAGAAAAAGCTTCAGAAAAGCGAAGAGAAACTCCATAGCTTTATGAAGAAAAATCAAATCTATTCTTTTGACGAGAAGTACAATATCGCACTGCAGGATCTTGCTATGTTTTCAGAGGCCCTGGCCGAAGCCAGGAGAAAAAGATTGGTTAGCGAGACCCTGTACAGCCAGGCCGAGTTGCTGCGAAAAAGTGGCAAAGCGATGAAGATTCCTTCCGTCAACAGCAACAAACTGATTCTGGATTTAAAATCCGACCTCGTCACCGCCGAGAAAAAGGTGGCGGAACTGCTTTTTAAGAAAAAGGAAATGCATCCAGAGGTCCAGGAGCAAAAGAAACAGATTGCTTATTTGAAAACGAAGATCGATTACGAGATCGATATTATTGTTGGATCTCTGCGCGCCGAATATCTTCTGGCAAAAGCGCAGGAAAAAGAGATGGCAAAGGCTGTGGAATCGTCTCGTCTCAAAGCGCAGGACGTCAGTGAGAAAGAAACGGATTATAAAGTCCTCAAGCGTGAAGCAGACGCACTGAACATACTGTGGAAGGAGTTGCAGAAGCGGACCAAAGAAACGGAAATTACCGAGAATTCGACGGCCAACAACATCATCATTCTCGAAAAAGCACGAGTCCCCAAGTATCACATCAGGCCGAAGCGAAGAATCAATGTCATGCTGGGCGCGTTGCTGGGCCTTATCGGCGGATTGGGTCTCGCCTTTTTGCTGGAGTATCTCGATAACACCATCAGGACGAAAGAGGATATTGATCAGATAACGGATGCGCCCTTTCTGGGAATTGTGCCGAATTTCGACGGCGAGACGGAAAACGAACCCAAAGATCTGTTTACGCATCATCATCCAAAATCGAGCATTACAGAATCGTGTCGCTCAATCAGGACGAACATCCTTTACAGTTCACCGGGAAAGGAAATCAAGAAGCTTCTGGTCACCAGCGCCGGACCTCAGGAAGGCAAGTCGACTTCGGTTATTAACCTTGGCATTGTCTTCGCGCAAGGCGGGCGCAGAGTTTGCCTTGTAGATTCGGATTTACGCCGACCACGCCTTCATTCCGCTTTCAATGTGGAGCGTGAGCGTGGGTTGACGAACCTTGTTGTCGGCACGTTGGCCCTAAGTGATGTGATGGTCTCGACGCTGGTTCCGGGGTTGGATCTGCTGCCCTCCGGCCCCATACCGCCGAACCCTTCGGAACTGCTTGGCAGCGAAAGGATGCTCGAAGTGATCGACGAATTGCAACGGCAATACGATCTCGTCATTTTCGATTCCCCGCCGATCGTCGCCGTGACGGATGCGACGGTTATGTCCAGATCGGTTGACGGCGTGATTGTGATTGTTAAAGCCGGAAGAACAACGACCGACATTCTCGGGCACGCCATAAAACAGATTGAGGATGTCGGCTCGAACGTGATGGGCACTATTCTGAACGATTTTAACATTGCCAACGACGGTTATCGGTATTATTATCAGTATCATTATTATCGGGGAGAAGATAATTGCGGTGATTCGGGGCCTCGCGGAAAAAAGGACGAATTGAACGATAACGTAAAAGAAATTTAAAAAGTATTATCGATGGACAATTCGGATACCCTAAGAATCGACAAACTGATTGATGTTCTAGTGATATTCCTGCTGGTCTACCTGCCTTTGGCATTCGGCGGAGTCGCACTGCAATGGCGTGCTCCTTCTTTTATCGCCGGTGCCGCCCTCATGGTTTTTACAACAATCCGCCTTCTGAAAATCGGGCGATTGAATGAGGAAAAGACAAATTCGCAAAGCTCGTCAGGCACACAATGGGCGCTTGTTTTTATGGCCCTTTTTCTATTGCTCTTACTGTTTCAACAGTTGCCCGGCATCGGTAGGCATCCGGCGCCGCAAAAGGGATGGATTGCACTTTTTACATACATGACGGCGTTTGCTGTGTTTTTCGCCATAACGACGGCTGTGCAAAGTAAAGCTCGTTTGAACGTGATCATTTTTTGCATTGTGATCGTTGGCGTTTTTCAAGCATTATATGGATTGATTGAACAGATCAGCGGGCATCAACATATTTTTCTATTTTCCAAACGCGCATACAAGGACGTTGCGACAGGGACTTTTATCAATAGAAATCACTATGCTGCGTACCTGATGATGAGTCTGTCGCTGTGCATGGGGGTTTTTCTTAATACATGGTCACACCGCCTAAGCCGCGGACCGAAAACACGCTGGAGGCAAGGCTCCGCTTCAAAGTTGGCGATTGCCGGATTCATCCTGGTCCTTGGCCTGACTGCCATTTGGGCCAGCGCCTCTAGGGCCGCGCCGATCATGTTGGCCGGCGCACTTATCCTTGGGATTTTCATTTTTGCGCCGTCAAAATCCAACAAGTCGCTGATCATCATATTTGCCTGCGTCGTTGGTGCGGCAATCCTTTTCAGCCTTTGGCTTGGGATCAGTCCGGTCAGTCATCGCTACTTCTCCTTGATCGGCGATCTTGACGCAGCCGGCGGCAGACCTGGAGCATATGCGACGGCATGGCGAATGTGGCTGGCGGCCCCGATTTTCGGACATGGCGCCGGGCTTTTTGGCGATTTGTTTTATTGTTTCAGGTCGGCAGATATTAAAGTATTCTATGACCACGCGCACAATGACTATCTGGAAATTTGCGCCGAGACGGGAGTATTCGGTCTGATATTTTTCATCGGAGCGATCATTTCTTCATTAGCGGTTTCGCTAAAGCGCCGGCGGAGTAGAAAAAGTCATTTTGCCCTGGCATTTTCCTGGGCGTCCATGACGGGTGTTTTGGCGCTGATTTTTCACGGTTTGGTTGATTTTAATTTTCAAATACCTGCCAATTTGACGACCTTTTTTGCCTTGCTGGCCATCGCGCAAGTCGCGGCCATGCGACGCTTCGGGGATTAACCATGCTGCGCCGCGGATTATTGATCGGGATTCTGATTCTGGGCGCTTTGTTGATATCGAGAAAAGCTGTTTTTTGGACGGCAGGGTCTTTTGCTTTGTCGGCATATCGAGCGGATGCACGAAGCGCATTTACTGTCGACAATGTCGATGAAGCGACGAATCGCTCCAATCTCCTGGCGATGAGCGTTCGGTTTATGCCCGAAAGTGATTCGGCCTGGCGAGAATACGCGCGATTCGCCATGCATTACGCGGATCATGAGAATGAAGGATTGAAGCAAAGCATCATTGCCCAACTGACGGGTAAACCGGAAAACGGCGACGGCGACGCAAGCGGCGCAACGAGGCGGGCGACATTGCTCGATCTAGCCGCAAAAGCTTTTCAGCAAAGCGTGAAGGCCAATCGTTTGGATTCTCATGCCATGTTCTGGGGTTCCGTTGCCAGGCTGAATTGGTCAAAGGAAATCGGGCATACGGCGTCACCCGATCTCATAAACGAAGCCTACGCGCAGATGAAAAATGCACTGGAACTGGACCCGTGGCAGCCGAGTCGATTTTTTACGGCGGGGCGATTGGCGTTTTATGATGGCCGAATGGATGAAGCCTTAATTTTCTTTCAGCACGCCGTTGACCAGCGCATGGAGTATTTCCATGATGTTGCTGAACTGTTGTACTTTTCATCCGCAGGCCTGGACGCTTTGAAAACTTTGGCGGCGCGAGACTGGAAATTGCAACAACAACTGTATTTGTATCTGCTGGGTCGATGGCGTTTCGCTGAAGCCAATGACGCTTGGCTAAACTATCGCAGACTTGCGGGATTGCCATTGGCGCCGGAAGAAAGCCAACTCGTTTCAAACGGTTCTTTCCAAAACAAGATTGGCGAAATGTTTCATGGCTGGATGATTCAAAAAGTCTCTGGAGTCAGCGCCCTAGTCAAAAAGGAAAATTCTCTGAGCTTTCTGGATCTAACCATGAACGATGGCCCTGCAAATTATTTTCATGTACACCAGGATGTTCCTCTCAAGCCGGGAGCGCGTTATCAATTGAAGGCAAAAGTGATGGGCACAGGTTTTCGGGAAGGGACGCGTATTGGAATTGAAGCGATTCATCCGATGTCACCGGGCTTATTTTCCGCAGGCGACTATTGCGTTGTCACGTCCCATTCTCTGAATCAGAGTGAAAAAGATTGCCGAAATCATTTCGCTTGGCTCAGTGTGAATTTCACTGTTCCTGAAACGCTTCCTCTTTTGCGAATACGACTGCGCCGCCATGCGGAGGATGGTGAAACGAACAGCGGAAAGGGAACCGTGAGACTGACGGGCGTGTCTTTGAGCCTTCTTGAACCTGATCCTCCCGAGGAATTACTGGAATGAATGATGTCTGCGTGACGATACGCACGAAAAACGAAGCGCCTTATATACAAGAAGTTCTCGAACAAGTGTTTCGGCAACGGGATATTAGCTTCGAGGTGGTCGTCGTCGATTCCGGAAGCACAGATGAAACACTGGACATCGTTTCAAAATTCCCCGTTAAACTCATCCGTATTGACGCAAAAGACTTCTCGTATGGCAAGGCCTTAAACCTCGGCTTCAGCGCCGTAGAGTCAACGTTCTGCGTTGCGTTGTCGGCGCATGCATTGCCTCTGGATCGTCATTGGTTGAAAAATATTCTTAGCCCTTTTGAAGATGACCATGTATGCGGCGTCGTCGGCAAACAGATTCCGAAAGAAGACTGCAATCCCTTCGATGCCAGGGGATTGAAAAGAATCTATGGAACGCAAAAACTTTATCTTAGCCGCGATAGCCGCATCACATTTTCCAACGCCAACGCGGCGCTGCGCCGCATTGACTGGGAAAAGAATCCCTTTGATGAGCAATTGAATTACTCGGAAGATTTGCACTGGTCCTATGAAATGCTGCGCCGGGGCCGCCGCATCGTTTATGAGCCAACAGCCGTTGTTTTTCATAGCCACAACGAATCGCCTCGCCAATTATTTGATCGTTTTTACAACGAATCTAATGCCCGGACGGTGCTGGGATACGATGGAAATCGCTACGGCGTTTCGCGTCTTTTTTGGGATGCGAGCGCCGGAACGGTTTATGACCTTGTTACGGCGATTCGGCGGCGACAAAGGATGAAGTGGACTTTTTATGCGCCAATTCGCCGAACAGCTATAAATTTCGGTCGCTATTGCGGTTCCCGCTTGCTTCCGAGAAATTCCCGGATGGGTCCGGCGAGGCAGATTTTGTTGCGAATGGGCTTGATGTTTCTTGAAAAGGCGAATCGCTCTTTGCAGGGCATAGCTCCATTTCTTGTCAAAGCCACGCGAAAACATATCAGCGCCGTTCACCCTAAACATTTATTAAAGGACGACGGGACGCATTACTGGTATGGCGAATATCTGGCCAAAAATCATACGGTGCTGGATCTCGGCTGCAATCAGGGGATGCATACCATCTTCGCCTCGAAATTCGTCGAATCAGTCATCGGTATGGATATCGACAAGCAGGCGGTGTATGTCGCCGATTTCAACTCGAAATGGGAAAGACGCCGTAATGTCCAATTCCTCTTGGGAGACGCGCAGCGAACTCTGCCTTTTCACGACAGTGTTTTTGACGCGGTTATCGCTTTCGACATTATCGAGCATCTGGAGAATCGAAAGGAATTTCTGGATCAGATAAAGCGGGTTCTTAAACCCGATGGCGTGCTTCTTTTATCCGCGCCCAACTCACAAACGAGTTTTAAGGCCATGAAAAGGCTTGCCGGGCTGCCGACTTTCAGCGATCCGACGCACGTTGTCGAGTATCGGTCCGAAGAACTGGAAAAAGAGTGCCTGCGGAGCGGGTTTAAAATCCAAAGTCTTTCTCCAATCACTCTGGATTCTCCATTTTACGGGATTATTGATTTTCTGGGCAGCATTTCACTTTCGTTGTACAGTCGTTTGAATCAGAGCAAGCGGCGTGCCGTGAAAAACAGGCCCGCTGACAGCACGGGTTTTCGACTGGTTCTGCGTCCCGTATCTAATAACAACGACTAGGATCTGACTCCTGGACCTCTGGAGCAATGCGCATACTCTTTGTTAACGAGTATTTTGTCCCTTCGGCGCCTGGAGGCGCGGAGTGGAGCCTTTTCCATCTTGCCAGGAGCTTGGGGGAAAGAGGACACGCGGTCGCCGTTCTGACCTGCGCTCCGGCCGGCGAAGATGAGGAAAAAGTGAGGGAATACGATAGGCGACTGGCGGAATCGGGCGGTGTTTCCGTGAGGCGCTTTGCCGTTTCGAGAAAGGTGCAGGCCGACAATGCCGTATTCCCGTCCTATGTCTTTGGCAATCCTCTGTTTCATCGCCGATACGGCGCAGAGATCAAAAAGGAGATCAGGGCTTTTGGGCCCGATGTCGTGCACGCGCAAGGTTACGATTCCTATGAACCCGCGCTGAACGCGAGTCGTTCCAGTCGCCTTCCATGCGTCGCCACCGTTCGCGATTACAGGGCTTTATGCCCGGTGTCCATTTGCCTTCATTCCAACGACGAAGCGCCCGCTGGCTGTTCGTATGCGGATTTTCGAAGTTGTTGCCAAGAATATCTTGAAGACTATGAACTGGACCTGAAATATTTCAAGAAACAAAAACACGATCTGCGGCGTATGCTGGAGTGGCGAAACAGTCGCGAGGCCGGTCGGGCGCTTGCGTCGATGACGGGCGCGGTTTTTGTGTCGCATCGAATATTGGAAATCTACCGCGGCGCTGAGCTGGCTCCGAAAAATTCCCAGGTCATTTACAACCTGCCGGCGCCTCTGGAGCAGGGCGACAAATTGAATCCGCCGGACCGTGCGAAGGAATATTGTGCAAAACCCTATATCGCTTTCGCAGGACGGTATTCCATCGGCAAAGGGGCAAAAGTTTTGTCAGAGGCCATGAAAATCGTCGGCCTGTCGCGACCGGATATTCACTGTCTGGTGGCGGGACGCCGTGAGGCGCAGGTGCATTCGGAGAAAATGATGTTTTTGGGGACGCTTTCTCCATCGGCCCTGAGCGAAGTGTTTCAAAAAGCCGAGATGGTCGTTTTGCCTTCGCGCTGGCCGGAACCCCTGTCGCGCGTTTTGATTGAAGCATCCCTTCTCGGGACGCCCATTGTGGCGACGGATGCGGGAGGCAGTGCGGAGGTTATCGTTGACGGCTATAACGGGCGATTGGCGCCAAGAAACGATCCTCACGCGCTGGCCACGGCGATTTTGGAGATGCTCAATAGCAGCGAGGGGGATAAACGCCGGATGAAGCAGTCCGCGAAAAAACGTGCCCTGGAGATATTCGACTCCAATTCCATTCTCCAGCAGATGGAGAATTTCTATTTGCAATCGATGGATGAAATGCGGTGAAAAAAATGGAAGAGAAACATCGGATTTGTTCTCCGCAGATGTCCTTGTCCTCGGAAAATATTTATGGCGGCGGCATATATCACCTAAAATTGCTTGAGCACCTGGCGGATGCAGGCGTTGAATGCATCATACCGCTGGCCTTTAACGCCGAGTATGAACCGAGGAAAAATTGGGATGTTTTCTCTGCGCCGATCAGGCGCACCTATAAGCTTGGAGCCTTGATTAGCAATGCGGTATTCCTTTCCCAGCTGATCTGGATCTGGGTTATCGCCCGGC
>Ga0307990_1003569_pt1 | contig 11824 bp, 7 predicted proteins | sample EllFjometagen129_FD_203168 | JGI IMG/M metagenome (GOLD analysis project Ga0307990, IMG submission 203168) | Marine microbial communities from Ellis Fjord, Antarctic Ocean - #129 | ecosystem: Environmental > Aquatic > Marine > Unclassified | place: Southern Ocean | collected 2014-10-08
GCGCTTGGTGCTGAGTCAGCGCCTGACTTTGGTCTTGACTCAGGGATACCGTGCCAATGGGTTCAATGTCTGTACCCACCACTATTTCATCATATGCAATAATTGGTAATGTTGAGATCACGCGAGCCAACATGGAGGCCACGTTGGATCGTAGTCGGGAATCACACAGAAGCACTAGGTCGTCCAGGCCCTTATCGGTGGCTTCTTTCCAGGTTTCTGCAACCTGTTGACTAAACGCCATGGTGGTTTCTGAATCCAGCATCAGATTGAGACGATCCCCTTCCTGACGCAACTGATTTAACATGTGATACTCAAGATTTGGATCCAATGTGATGGCCAAGACCTTGCCTTGTTGATTTTTGTATTGATCTGTAATAGTGCGTTTGAGATCCTTGCGTGCCATTTCTGTGAGCACGTCTGCATTTTTTGTCTTTCCAGCATGTTCTCCCAACGATTCCAGGATGGTGCCTAGCTCACGCACTGGAATTCCGTGAGCTAGCAGATTCTTGAGAATGCGTTGCAGCATGCCCACGGATACGAATTCGCCGACGACATCACGCACCAGTGACGGTTGAGTGCCAGCCAAACGATCGACGAGCAATTGCACGTCTTCTCGTGTGATCAATTCGTGGGCATGTTTTCGCAGGGTTTCTGACAGGTGGGTGATAAACACGGACTCAGGATCGATGACTGTGTGACCACTGAGCTCGGCCTTTTCCCTGTCTGTTTCCGGGATCCATAGCGCGGGTAATCCGTATACCGGTTCAGAGGTTTCAATGCCATCCAGCTTGACAGGTGAATCACCTGAGTCCATGGCCAACAGCATGTTGGGTTCGAGTTGACCCGTGGCAATGGTGTGGTCAAACAGGCGAATTTCATAGGTGTTGGGCGGAAGGTTGACGTTGTCCCTGAGACGTACCAACGGCACGATGATTCCGAGCTCTTGGGCGAAGCGTCTGCGCAGGGCACCAATACGATCAAAAATTGTGCTTTCTTTGTTGGGGTCTACCAGACTGATCAGACGTAGGCCAACCTGTACGGACAAGCGATCCACGTCAAGGAGATCTTCAACAGGTTGTTTGGCAGGTTTGTTTTTGGTGGCCGGTGCCTTCTTGTCTGCTTCTTGTTCTTTGGACACGCGACCCGCAAGGCGACTTGTCAGGCCTGTACCTGCTGCAAGCAGTAGAAAGGGAATGGGTGGCAAACCTGGCACCAATGCCATGGCTGCAATAATAACCGAGGCAATCGTCAGGGGCTGAGCTGATTTTAGAAATTGCCCCGAGAGATCTTGGCCCACACTTTTGCTGGATGATATTTTTGTCACCAGAAAACCAGAACTGATGGAGATGATCATGGATGGGATTTGACTGACCAGACCATCACCAATCGATAGTATGGAGTAAGTCTCCATGGCCGTGGTAAGATTCATGCCGTCAGAATAGCCAATGCAGATACCGCCAATGACATTCACGATGGTGATGATGATGCCAGCCTTGGCATCACCGCGGATGAATTTACTGGCACCATCCATGGCCCCATAGAATTCACTTTCTTTGACAATCTTCAAGCGACGTTCATTGGCCTGGGTCTCAGTGATCATGCCAGCATTGAGATCGGCATCGATGGCCATTTGTTTACCGGGTGTGGCGTCCAGGGTAAAACGTGCAGATACTTCACTAATACGCTCAGCACCCTTGGTGACCACAATGAACTGAATCACAAACAAGATCAGGAAGATAACGAGGCCCACCACGAAGCTACCGCCGGCCACAAAGTCGCCAAAGGTCTGCACAATACGGCCTGCATCACCCTGGAGTAGGATAAGGCGGGTAGAAGCCACATTGAGTGATAATCTGAAGAGTGTGACAAACAGTAGCAGAGAAGGGAATGTGGACAGCTCCAAGGCTTCCTTGGCAGATAATGTGACTATTAGAACGGCAATGGATAAGGAAATACTACAGGCCAGAAGCATGTCGAGCAGAGGTGTGGGCATGCGAACCAGCAGGGTCGCCAGGACCGTGACAATACCCACAGCCATAATGACATTGCTTTGAGATGCCCCTTTTAGGCTTTCTGCGCTTTCAATTTCCTTGGCCATGAAGCCACGTGCTCCTGTTAACAGTTAGTATAATGGATTAATTGTTTTCTGGGGTACCCTCTGCTGTGGCCCCCAGAATTTCCTTGATTTTGATGGCAAATTTGTCTTCCACGACCACCACCTGACCTGTGGCAAATTTTGCATTCTTTATATATAGGTCAACAGGCTCGGCAATGGATTTGTCCAGTTTGATGACTGCGCCCGGGCTGAGTTTTAATAGCTTTTGAATGGAGATTTCAGTTTGCCCTACGGCCACAGTTACGGCGACGTCCATGTCAAGTAGGATGTCAAGACTGGAGGTTGCGCCTGAACCACCCCCTTCTTCGGCGGCGGGAAACTCAACGGCTTGAGCCTGAACCTTGTCGTCTGTGGCGGCTTCTCCGTCCACTTTGTCAGCAGTTTTTTTTGCAGCTTTCTTCGCCATATGGGCTGTTCCTTGTTTAAGAGTCGAGTGTTCCAAACGCGATCAGGCGTTCTGTGTCACTATGACGGCATATTGATCTTCACACTGAGCTGGTTTGCAGTAAAAAACCAGGCGATTATTTATTTTGAGTGTCATTGGGTCATCCAGCTCTTTGTCCAAGAGGAGGACATCTCCCACGTTCAAGCTCATGGCCTGTTCCAGGGTGAGCTGGGTGTGCCCAAACTCGGCGGTGATTTCAATGGCCACATTGTTGACATGTTCGCGCATGGCCTCAGATAGTTTGTTCTGAGAAGGGACCACCGGGAGAACAATACTTTTTAGCGTAGTTGCCAGTTGAATGCAGGGCATCATGAGTGTCACAGTTTGAATGGCTTCCTCAGTGGCCTCTTCTTCTTTATAGGAGAAAGTCAAGGTGGAGAGCTCCATTGTATCCTCGACCTGTGTGGATATTTCCCCAGGGGCCAACGGCGGTTGTGCATGAAGTGTGTACTCATTGGAGGAGGAAAATGCTTCAACAAAAGAGACCGCGATGTCTGAAAGGAGCGTAATCTCCAATTGAGACAAAGTTTTGCCTTCTCCGGAGCCCCCGAGAAGGCGTGAGACCCAGTCTTGCGTAGTGGCTTTGGGCAGAGCCAGAGCACCACATAGCTTCTTGTCTTCTGTTTCAAAGGTCATGAAGCTGTTCTGTTCAAGCGTTTTTTTCTTGTACTGCAAAAAAGTTGTCTGGTTGACCTGTGTGAGTTCAACCGAAAAATCAGTTCTGAAGGCTCGCTTTAGTGTGGCTGCAAAAAAAGGAGCGACCTTGTCACCCAAATCTTCCACGGCTTGGAGCTGAGGTGCGTCAAAGTATCTAACCTGATGCCAGTCATAGGCTTCATGGGAGATCTCATCGGCCTCGACATGTTCAGGCGAAGATCCGATTGCGGCCAGTATTTGCTGCATTTTAAGTCTGTTTTGCATAGGATTTAGAAGCTATTGAATCGCAAATTCATCAAGTAAAATTCGGCTGATTTGAGGTTGACCATCAGGAAACAGTTTTTGGTTAAAGGCGTCCAAGACGTCACTTTGAATACGTTTAATATTTTTTTCTCCTAGTGCGTCGTCTAAGGAGAGACTGGCAAGATAAATGGTGAGCCAGTTTCTTAGGTGTGGTGTCTTTGATTCCAGAAGAGTCCTTCCCTCTTTTTCATCCAGTGCATTAGAAATCTCCAAGGTGAGGGTTGTACGCACATATCTGGTCGCACCAGGTTCGTCCAGATTGGCAACCACGGCCTCCAGATCTTTATAGAACCAGGTTTTTTCAGATCCAATAATCGGTTGTTTTGGCTTGGGGGTTTCTGGCTGCGACTTCGTATTGCCCGCGATTTGAGCCGCCACAATCGGGACAGGTTTTAGAGTCTCAACGAGGATTTTGCCCAGGGAAAAACCGGCGAGGGCAAATACAAGAATAATACTGCCCATGATAGACCAGGTTATAATCTTCTCTTTTTTCTTGTGGGTCTTCTGATTGTCCTGACTATCCTCGCCCTCTTGCTCGGATGTCTTTTCTTCATGCTCTTCTGCCATGACTAGTTGCCTTTTTTTACGGTTTATATTTTCAGGTCTTAAGCAGGTTGTAAACTGCCTTGTTCTCGATATCGCTTGATTTTGACTCTTAATGTGCGATCACTGATGCCCAAAATCTTGGCAGCTTTGGTTTGGTTACCGCTGGTTTGATCGAGGGTATTCAAGATGGCATGTTTTTCTATATGCTCTAATGGCATGCCGCAGAGGGTTTGTAAGTCTGCGACTCGATCCTGTGGCTGCGGTGAATTGTTCTGTGGTATAGGTTGCAGTTCATCAAACAACCAGGATACATCTGCCAGCGACAAAATTTGGCCGGAGCCCAAAACCAAACTGGTGCGAATGACGTTTCTTAATTGTCTAACATTGCCAGGCCAATGGTATTTTGCAAATAGATCCATCATGCAGGGCGCTAGTTGTGTAATTTGTCGTTGTGACTGTTGGGCATACTGGTTGACAAAATACCATGTCAGGTCGGCCATATCTTCAAGGCGGTTCCTCAAGGGGGCCAGTAGAATACGTACACCACTGAGTCGATAATACAGATCTTGTCTGAATCGTCCCTCAGCAACTTCTTGAAGCAGATCCTTGTTGCTTGTGCTGATAATGCGCACATTGACCTGGATACTGGTGTTACCACCCACCCGCTCAAAATCCTGTTGCTCAAGCACGCGGAGTAGCTTGGCCTGGAAATTGAGTGGCGTTTCCGTTATTTCATCCAATAGCAGGGTGCCGGTGTGGGCCATTTCGAATCGGCCTTTGCGTTGTGTGTAGGCGCCAGTAAACGCCCCTTTTTCATGTCCAAACAATTCACTTTCCAGCAGAGTGTCACTAAGTGCTGCACAATTAACTCGGATATATGGGCCGTGATTTCTTTTGCTATACTGATGAATCAGATATGAGATTAGTTCTTTGCCAGTGCCGCTTTCACCGTTGATCAGGACTGGGATGGATGTGGGGGCAATTTTTTTGGCCAGATTGATGGTCTGGGCCAACTTGGGGCTTGCGCCGACCAGTGTGTTTTCAATGGCGTGATTACCAGTGTCGGTTGTCACGCAGTTGTGAACCGGATGGTTGGGCAGCGTCTTGTTAACCAGCTCAAGCACTTTGCTTTTTTGAAGTGGTTTTAGCAAGACATCGTTGAATCCTGCATGGAGGGCGTCCACAACACATTCGGACAATTGGTGGGGGGTGTGACCTTTCATGCATGCCATCAAAATGGTGACCACTTCTGGCGCTTGAGCTCGAATCGTCTTAAGCAATTTTACGCATTGCTGCCACTGAGCAAACCAGGATGAAGTTTCAGACAATACGCCAGAAAAAACCAGGTTATAACTATGCTTATTGAGTGAATCCTGAGCTTTGTCATAGTTAGAAGCCACTGTCGCACGGATGGATTGTTGGGCCATTATTCCCAGCAGTATTTGTGTGGCAGCTTGATCATGGTCAATTATTAAGACACTGCCATTGACAGCCCGGGTGGCTGAGATCCTATTGGTTTGCGTTGTTTGAGGCATTGTTGTCATGGTATTTGCCCGCTTTGTATTGTGCTTCACTTCTTGTTTGCTCTTGCCTTTATTTCGTTCACTAGTGTTTTGGGTTTGTCTCTGAGTTCCCAGGTGATCCATTGCCCCTTGACCCTGACCAACTCAGACCAAAGGCTGTGAGGGTATTCTAAAATGAGTTGCTTGTATATTCTCATGGCTTTTTGAGGATCCGACTGTGGGTAGCAATTGCCAATCTGAAATAGAAGCCACTCCTTGTCCTCAGATCCCGCAAGGGATTCAATGTTTAGACGTTTGAGTGCCTCTTCATAGCAGAGGGCTGCTTCTGAATAGGCCTTGCCCTGGAATAGTATTTGGCCCAGTGATTCCGGTTTTTGTAGTTTTTTCGGAGATTGTGCCAACTTAGTTAAGGCGTCCGTTGTTTGCTTGGTCAATCTTGAGTTGGGTGCGGGGACCGTGCTTATCGCGTCTGCAACGGCTTTTGGTGCTGGTGGTCTTATGATTATGATAGGTTTCTGGACGGTGGGTTCGGGCATGATATTGGCGTCTGTCTGGTCTGCAGTCTGAGCCGTGGCCAGCGTTTCTGGTTCTTCGAGATCTGCGAATCGTAGGGATTTCAACTTGTTCAATGTGTCTTGAAGCTTTTTTCTGCTCTGGGTTTCTGGGCCATGTTTTGGGGGTGGGCTGGTTCGGTCACGCCAGATGTCTCGAGTTGTTTGTGTGTTGGGCAGGTTGGAAAGTAGCATATCATTGCTTGCTGTCCGATCCTCAGGCGTGGGTTTTGCCTTTCCGAATCCAATGGACGACCCCATAAGGATCATGGCCAGCGTCAAAAGTCGCCAGGATCTCAAATGCCTATGTGTTTGGGTTCTGTTCATGGTGATTAGTTCCACTGTTCTATCAATGCCTGTGCTGCTTTGTCATAGTTCTGTTGGTTTGTATAGGCTTTCGCCAGAAGCTCCGCTGCCTTATGGGACAGCAGTGGATCAGATTCAAGTTGTAGGAGACTCTGACACACTGATACTGCTTGGTCTTCCTGTTTAAGATCCAGGCACACCTGCGCCAATGCCAATGCCACCTGATGTGCCAATTGACCTGACTCAACTTTGGTCAGCGTGAGGCTCAATTCCTTTTGGGCTTGAGCGAGTTCACCCTTTTCAATGAGGTTTAGGCTCAATTCAAAACTGAGCTTGGCATTCAGGTAGGGGTCAGAGACTGAGTTTTTGTTGTTTTGGAGCAGTTTAATGGCGCGATCCATAAGGCCAGCATGTCTCAGTGCCGCGCTCTTTAGAAGATTCAATTCAAGTATGTCGCTTGGTGTCAGTTGAGGATTGAAGGCATCCTCGAGTACATCAATGGCTTCCATCAGGTCTTGTTGTTTCATATAGCCTTGGACCAGGCTACCCATGGCGTCCAGGTAGTCTTCCTTGTCAAGTACACCTTTTAGTGCATTGCGAAGGGCTTGACAGGCCATTTTAGGTTTTCCTTGAGCCAGGAGACTTTTGCCAAGAATAAAAAACGCCGGGTAGATTTCCTTATTATTACTAGGATTGGATCCTTGTACCATTTGAATGTATTGTGTGAGCCACAGCTCGGCTGAAGCGTAATCTTGTGTTTCGTAGAAGCAGCGTCCTGCATTCAGGGCTGATGTGACCCGTGATTCTTCTGAAAGCTTCAAATAGAAGACTTTTCTGTAAAGTTTGGCAGCTTCCTTGTTATCCCCCGCTTGAGCGATTACGTTGGCAAGGCGTATATAGGCTTCAGTGATAATGGGAACGTCGGGGTACTGTTCTACCAACAATTTAAGGTCTTTTTCTACACCACCCGAATTCTTCAGCTCTTCATTCACCTGACTGGAATACAACAGGGCATAGGGCGCCAGATTGCTTCTGGAGTATCGAGCGGCTACCAGTTTGAATTCACTTAAGGCCTCGGCTTTGAGTGACATCTGTTTATATAGAAGGCCAGAGATAAAGTGGGCATAGGCAAAATTGGGTGATTCAGTGCTTGAGAATAAATATCGTTGCCACATGGTAGTGGCTTCTTGTGCCAACATGGCTATCTGTTCCGAGACCAATGCGGCGTTTACAGGATTCATGACATGGATCATCCGGTCGTCGCCAATTTGGGCCAAGAGTCCTGCACTTCCCGCAGCGAGGCTGATGACTGTCTGGTCTGTGACGTCCTTTATGTACAGAGAGATGGCCTTCTTTCTGTGCTCTGAAAAATTAGCTTCATCATGCCAGACCACCTCCAGATCGATGGTCGCTCCAAATCTTGCGAGTAATTCATCCAGGGCCATCCTGTGGCATGAGACAGACCAGGGGGTTTGGGGCATTTTTGGGTCAGATGAAATGGAGGGTGCCAAGAGAATAGAAGCCAATAGCCCGCTTCCTTTGGCCAAGGTATCACGAACCTGGGTTTCATCAAATTTGTACCATGGACTAGTGATCATAGGCAAGGCAGGGCAAAGATTGGAAGGCAACTCTTTGTCAGCATTGCGTAGAATCAGGGCCTGCTTGGACGTGGCTTGAGCAACGAGGTAGCAGCAGGTTTGTTTTAGTTTGCTCAGCCATTCAGGAGACTGTACAGGCAAGCCATCTAATAGGGCCAGGGCTTCACAGGCCCTGGATCGAGCCGCCATAAACTGATTTTGGCTCAATTCAAGTGTGCTTAAGTAATAGTTCGCCATGACGCGAATACCCGGTGTTTGGCTCTTGGTTGCCAATGCGAGGGATCGGCGGGCTTTAACCGAGTCTTGATTCATGATGAGGCAAAGTCCTTTTTGTAGCGTCAAATAATCATAAAAAGCGGTTTCAACATTATCAAGCGGAAGGTATTGTTGTATTTGGTGGTAGACCAGATAAGCACGCTGATATTGGCCAGCTTCAAACATGTCCTGAGCGATTTTCAATGAAAGGGGCGAGTCCAGGGGTAATTCTTCGTGTACGGGAGTCTTGGTGTTCGGCGGCGTTTGTGCGTTAGCTAGGTTATAGGCCAGCTCAATCTGATTCTCAGTTTGCTCATTGACTTCCAGTGCAGGTGGCAACTGGGAATTGATATCAATGGGCGGAGTCAGATTGGCATCTGCATATGAGTTTTTAGGTGTTTTAAATATGGCGAGTGACAAAATGATGACCACAAAAGAAATAGCTCCAAGTAAGACTTTCTGCAAAAGAGAAAACCTGGGAGTCGTCAACTGGGGCAGTTGGGCTTTTTTTAGATTGAGCCTCATGTCTTTTTGGCTCTTCGGTGCCGTGGGTGCCTGGACTTCTGGCGCTTCAACGCTCTTTTCTGTGGCTTGAGCCAAAGCTCGGTATAGTGAGTCGTCCCCTGCAAAGATATCTTGCGCGCTGTAGTCATTCTGTACGTCGCCGGCAAAAAGCTCCGCATCTGAGGGGACGGGCGAATTCGACCCAACATTGTTTTGTTTTTTATCTTTATGTGCCATTTTATTGTGTAAATCCCAAATCAATAGGATTTATCCGAAGGGATATTTCGATCCTAGATGGATTCAAAGACATATAGAGCAATAATTATGCCAGCTTCATGATTGTTTTAGGAAATGTGGGGAGAGAGGTTAAATCAGGGTGCATTTGTACGAAGGGTAATAGATGTGACTTTGTGAGATGTCTTAAGATTCTTGGATGTCGTGGCTTAAGAGAACTTCTAATTGGTTAAGACTGGGTTGTGTGTTTCGGATTCGTTCTGTGTATTCTCGATACTATGCTGTTTGACTTTTGAGTAAAGTGTGGCACGGCTGATGCCGAGCAGTTCTGCGGCTTTGGTCTTTTGCCACTTCGTCTTTTGAAGTGCCTTGGCAATGAGCTCACGCTCAGCTTTTTCCAAGGAGAAATCTTTGGCTTTGTCTTCTCGTTGCGACTCAAAAACTGGCATGGCCTGTTCCGCATTTATCACAATACTGCCAAGACCTATTTTGTCGGTCGGTTCCAGCAGAATCGCTCTTTCAATGACATTCTTAAGCTCTCTGACATTGCCGGGCCATTGGTGGGCTTGAAGCGCTTTTAATGCCATTCGCGTAAAGCCCTTAATGTGGCCTGTCTTTTCAGGGCAAATGGTTGAGGTTGTTAAGAAAAACTCAGATAGCAGGGCAATATCTTGGTGGCGTTGATCTGCTTTCAAGGGGGCCAGAGAAATGGGAAAAATATTTAAGCGATAATACAAATCTTTTCGGAATCGGTTGGCCTGAACTTCTTGATTTAGGTTTCGATTGGTGGAGGCTACAATCGTGGCCATGCAGCGTATTTCCTTGGTGCCACCCACCTTTCTGAAGGTTTTTTCCTGTATCACTCTCAAAAGTTTGGCCTGCATATCCAGAGGCATTTCACTGATCTCATCGAGAAACAAAGTGCCATCTTCCGCCAATTCCAACAACCCAGTTTTTTCTCTATCAGCACTGGTAAACGATCCCTTGGCGTGGCCAAAGAGTTCGCTTTCGAGAAGATTGGCTGTTAAGGCAGCGCAGTTCACTGCAATAAAGGGCTTGTCTGCATGACGATACATGTGAATAGCCTTGGCAATGACTTCCTTGCCAGTGCCAGTGTCGCCTACCAGCAATACAGGATTGCATTGACTTGATCCCACAATCTCAACCATTCTAAGTGTGTGACTCATGGCAGGGCTTTGACCTACTACGCCAGCACTGGAGGCAAGGTGATTGATGAAAAAGTTTCGTGGAACGGCATCACACTTGGGCGTCATCAAGGGTCTTGCCAGAGTTTCAAAGATCTGAAGGTCGTTGCAGTCATCAAGACAGGCTGCAGCACCAGCTTCCATATACAATGAGGTCAGGGTCGGATCTGGATTAACCACGATAACAGGTATGTCAGCAAGAGACGGATTATGATTCATGAAGCAAGCGAGATTGTCAGGTCCGAAAATCTGGTCGAAAATAATCAGATCAGGCGAGGCCACTTGAATTATATCCACGGCTTCAGCGAGATCATCAGCCATGTATACGGACTCAGCTATTTGTTGTGACAGTTTTTGGAGCCGGCAGTCCTTGCCTATTGCTACAATCCGTTGTCCCATTGACAATGCCCTCAATCTACCAGAGCTGGTTGTTTGATCCTAAAGTTGTTTTAACATTTACTTCTGAGGGAAGGAGTTTGACTCCACGTCTGCCAACCAGATGCACTGGCTATCGTTTTTAAAGAAGCTCGTGTTACAAGAACACAAGCAAATCCCCTCAAAAAACTCACACTTAATTCTGTTTTTATTCTGGCCTTTTTACCGTTTCAAGGGGGGCAGCAGATTCCTTGGAAAGCGATTTGGCACTGTCATCTCAACACGTGTTTTTTTGAATTAAGCATGCCAAATCTGTTTGTCATTAAAAAATGAAGCGTTGTTAATCGCTTCATTGTAGTAAGCATACCCCAAGTTTTTTGCACAATCATAAGCCAAACGATATTCATTCATTTAAGATAGTGTATGGTTCGGCAAACAAGCGAGAGCAACTTTAGCATTTATGGGACGATCCGATAATATTATTTTCAAAAATGTCACTTTATTGTCACTTTGTCCCCCCAAACTTTCTTCTTATTGTAGCGAGCGTGCGTTAGGGTGACATGCTAAGGCTTTTTTTCGGACCCTCTTTCCCTCGCTGTTTTTATTGAAAACTTAAGCGTTTTTTTTCTAAGCCCTCATTTTGGCGACTGGCCTGACTTGCCGGCCTGAGTTAAACAAGATTGTGTATGCCAGGGACCGTATGATTGCGGAAGAAATCTCCGTTTTCAGGAACACTTGTTCCAGATTTTATACACCCGGAGGCCCACTGGGGTGTTGTAAAAGTAAATGAGAAATGACCTTAAGTTGTGGGTTTTAAATTAGATAGGGTGAGTGATCTCTTTGTGAGGTGTTTATGTGGCATGGTAATTGCACTTGTTTCATGTTCACTTATAGAACGACAGTTCGTCAAAATTGCAGAGTTGATGGAGCAGACAATGGCCGTAACAGGGACTGACCAAGCTAGCCAAATTCAGATGGATTACATGAAGCTTCTGGTGACCCAGATGCAAAATCAGAATCCGTTGGAACCTATGGACAATGACCAAATGACGTCTCAGTTGACTCTAATTTCTCAGCTTCAGGAAATGGAAACACAGACCTCCACATTTGCAGACGTTCTTGAAACCACGGAAAGAAACTACGCCTCCTCGTTGCTCGGCAAGGAAGTGAGCTACTATCTGACAAGCGAGTCTGGTGAGTTGACCA
>Ga0307990_1003570_pt1 | contig 11821 bp, 10 predicted proteins | sample EllFjometagen129_FD_203168 | JGI IMG/M metagenome (GOLD analysis project Ga0307990, IMG submission 203168) | Marine microbial communities from Ellis Fjord, Antarctic Ocean - #129 | ecosystem: Environmental > Aquatic > Marine > Unclassified | place: Southern Ocean | collected 2014-10-08
TTGAAGGAACTTTCTCAAATCTTAAAAATAAAATAAGAGTTCATGCTGGTTTAAAAAAACACAGAAAAATGAAATTAATCAATGAATTACTTAAAAAATAGCAACCATGTTTTTTCAATTAGACCAAGAAAGACAATATTTTTAAGAATCTTTCCTATGTTTCCAGAAAAGTTAAAAGCAACAGCATTATATAAACTGGTATCGATTGTATAGATTTTTCGTTGATTAACAATTTGTTTTCGTATTGAAACAAATTTTTATTATATTTTTTTTTATTTAAAAAAGAATTTACTCCAAAGCCGAAATAAATCTATCAGCTTCCATAGCAGCCATGCAGCCACTTCCAGCAGCAGTAACCGCCTGACGGTATAATTTATCTTGAACATCGCCGGCAGCAAAAACTCCCTCAACATTTGTTTGTGTTGTTCCTGGAATAGTTTTTATATAACCGCTTTCATCAGTATCGAGCTGTCCTTTAAAAATCTCGCAATTTGGAGTATGCCCAACTGCAACAAAAAAACCATCTAAATCAATTTTTTTGTCTTCACCTGTTTTAACATTATTAAGAATTACGCCTGTAACACTTTTTGCAAAACCTTCGGTTTTACCGAGAATTTCTTTAGGAACATGGTTCCATAGAATTTCTATGTTTTCAGTTTTAAAAACTTTATTTTGCATAGCTGCAGAAGCTCTCAATTCATCTCTACGATGAATTAAATAAACTTTTTTACACAAATTAGAAAGATAAACAGCTTCTTCGGCAGCAGTGTCTCCACCACCTACAATTGCAACATCTTTGTTTTTATAAAAGAAGCCATCACAGGTAGCACAAGCAGAAACTCCAAATCCTTTGTATTCCATTTCTGATTCTAATCCAAGCCATCTTGCTGAAGCACCAGTAGCTATAATTACTGTTTCAGCCATTATAGTTTTTTCGTCATCGGCAATAATTTTAAAAGGTCTTTTGGAAAAATCAACTTCTGTAATCATTCCGTCCCTAATGTCAGCATCAAATCTTTCAGCTTGTTTTTTTAGGTCTTCCATCATTTCAGTACCTAAAACTCCTTCGGGATATCCCGGGAAATTATCAATTTCAGTAGTTATTGTTAATTGACCACCTGGTTGTAAACCTTGATAAAGCACAGGATGTAGGTCAGCTCTTGCAGTGTAGATAGCTGCTGTGTAGCCGGCAGGTCCTGAACCAATTATTAAACATTTTACTTTTTCAATTTCTTGATTCATTTTATTTTGATTTTAAATTTTATTATTAGATTTTATATATACTTTCAAAGCAATTTTTATTAAAGAAGTGTTTTAGCAAAATTACAAAAAATCTGTTTATTTAGCAATAACAGTATCATAAGTAGCACCATATCCTCCCCAAACTCCTATTCCGTCACCTTTAATATTTGTAACTACAGGAATATTAGTAGAAAAAGGATTTCCACCAGAGTAAATTTCGTTTTCAATAGTACGCCAAAAATCATAGTGTGCTTTATCTATTGAACAACTTCTAACAATAATTGTATCACCAAGTTTGAAGTATCCTATTTCATCATAATTATCTTCTTCAAATTGAGTTTCATCAGTCATAGTTTCAAATCCACGATACATATTAAAAGTAAGAGTTTTTCCATTGAAGTAAACATCATCATAAATAGAAAAAAAGATTGGAATAAATTTATTATCTTTATTTATTCTTTTGGTGAAAATCCTATAAAAATTTTTTGTTTCCGGTGGGTCGGAATATTGAGCCCAAACCAATCCTAAGGAATCTCCTTTTGGCTGATCTATCTCAAACCAAATACTATCATAAATAATAGGCTCTGGAATTGTTGTAAAAGCAGTCAATGTTTTCCCTTCAACCTCAATTGATAAATAATACGTTTTGCCAATTTCGCCTTTTAATGTACTTCCTGTATATACAAGTGGAGGAAAATAATTGGGATTTATTGTTAGTTTAAGTTCTTCGGAATTTTGCCCATCGCTGACAGTTACTTTTGCATCAGTGATAATTAATTTTGAGAGAGCAATAGAATCAACAACGGAAAAATAAGGTGAATTTTTTGTAAGAATTACCGAAGCATAATTATCTTGTTCTATCCATCCTTCAACAACGATTTTTTCTTCTGAATCGGGAAGGTCTATTGTTATATCTTTTTCACAAGACATAAAAAAAACTGTCATAATAATCACCATTAAAGGCAAAAATTGTTTTATAATTTGTTTTATATTTTTAAACATCATAATTTTAAAATTTAAAGTTCCAACTTATTGAAGGAATAATAGGAAAAAGAGAAACTTGTTTAGCTTGAATTTCCAAATCATAATCATTGATATTTCCGGTAGTTTCAAAATAAATATAATATGGATTATAGCGATTGTAAACATTATAAATTGATAGATTTATATTAGATTCATATCTTTTTCTTTTTTTAAGTTGATAAGTTAAAGATAAATCCATCCGATGATATGCCGGCATTCTAAAAGTGTTTTTTTCACTATATTCATTAATAATATTTCCTTCGATAACATAACGAGAAATCGGCAAAGTCATAGCATTTCCGGTAGCATAAACCCATATAGCTGAACATGACAATCTTTTGTTAAAATCATAACTTACAACAATAGAAACATCATGGCGTCTGTCGTACTTTGCAAAAAATTCTTTCCCCTGATTAATTTCAGGAAACTGTCTTGTTGTCCATGAAAGAGTATAGCCAATCCAACCAGTTAATTTCCCTTTTCTTTTTTTGAAAAATAATTCCCCTCCATAAGATTCGCCTTCACCAAAAGTAAAATTATTATCAGTATTGTTATTAATATTATCTTCGGGTAAAGCTCCTTCTTTATATTCAATTTGGTTTTTCAGTTCTTTGTAATAAATTTCGATATAAGATTCATAAATATTTTGCTTGAAATTTCTATAATATCCTAAAGAATATTGAGTACCAAATTGCGGTTTTACAAGAGATGAACTCGGCACCCAAATATCTGTAGGCAATGAAACAGAAGAGACTGATGCTAAGTGAATATATTGATAATTCTGAGTATAGGACAATTTTATCGACGACAATTCATTAACCTTAAATCTTAAAGAAAATCTTGGTTCTAAATGGTTATAAGTTTTAACATTTTCGTTTTTATCAAAATGAATGGTGTCAATTGTTTCACCTCTTTCATTTTTAATAAATCTGTCAAAGGGTCCGATTTGTTGAAAATATGTATATCGAAGTCCTGCATTGAATTTTATTCTTTCTGTTAATTCAAAATCATCACTAATGTATGCAGCAGCGTCGTGGGAATATAATTTTACTTCTTGTCCGAGGTCCAAATCAACATCAGAGACTTGAGAAGTTGCATTGTTTGGAGAAAAAGTATGGTGAATATAATTAGCACCAAATTTTATATTATGTTTAGTTGAAAGCAGATAAGTGTAATCAATTTTTGCATTCCAATCTCTTATTCCGGATTTGAGTTCCATTTCATATTGGTTTTGAAAACTTGAAGAACTAAATTGGTAATCATTGTAAATAATTGAAGTATTTGAAAAAAGTTTATCGTTGTAGAGATGATTCCAGCGGAAAGAAACTGTTGCATTTCCCCACGAAATAGAATTATCAAAAGATGATTCGGCACTTTTTATAGTAAAGACATCCCTGCCGAAATATCCACTTAAAAACACTCTGTCTTTATCAGAAAAAATGTAGTTTATTTTTGTGTTCAAATCATAGAAATAATATCCCGAGCCGCTAAATGAAGAAGATTCGTTCATAAATGGTTTCATCATAATATCAACATAAGTTCTTCTACCGGAAATAATAAACGAGCAAGTATCTTTTTTGATAGGTCCTTCAATAGTAAGACGTGAGGCTATAAGTCCAATTCCTCCATTGACTTTATATTTTTTGTTGTTTCCTTCTTTCATTGAAATATCCAAAACCGATGCAAGTCTGCCTCCATAATTCGCAGGCATTCCTGCTTTTGTCAATTCAACATTTTTCAAAGCATCGGCATTAAATACTGAGAAAAATCCAAAAAGATGAGATGCGTTATACACAACAGCTTCGTCTAAAAGAATGAGATTTTGGTCGGGGCCTCCCCCTCTGATATAAAATCCTGTGTTTCCTTCACCGGCTGATTGAACTCCTGGAGCTAATTGAATAGTTTTTAATACGTCAACTTCTCCCATAAATGCCGGTAGTGCTTTGACCTTTTCAATAGGCAATTCAAATGTACCAACTTTAGTGTTTTGAGTGTTTTTATCTTCCTTTTCGCCAGTAATAACAACTTCTTTAGTTAGAATCGCATTTAGTTTAAGAGAAACATTTATCTGATAATTTTTATTAAGATTAATAACTTTCTCATATTTTGAATAACCGATAAATGAAACAACAAAATGACAGTTTCCTTCAACATGTGTAAGTGAAAAAAAACCGTATCGATTTGTTGTCGTACCTTTTAATGTTTCCTTAATATAAACATTTGCTCCTATAAGAAATTCGCCTGTGCTTGCATCTTTAACATAACCGCTAATGGTATGTTTATTTGAATGTTGTTTCGGCTTATGTTGAGATTTGGCTTCATTAGTAAAAACAATACTAATAACTATAATTATTAATATGCAAAAATATTTTGGGGGATTTAATTTCATTTTATTGTAAAAATTTGGAGGGGTAAATATAAAACTATTTTTAATCTATCTAAATGCAAAATTATTTTAATTTTTTAGGAAATTAATTTTAGGCTATCTGCCATTTAAATAATTGTTTTCATTAATACAAAACTAAACTTTTATTAAAACAATAAACATTGAATTATAAAATTTATTGCTTTTAATCAACAATTAAAAAAATATCTTTCCGTTTGATAATTTTTTTCTAATTTTGCATCTTAATTATTCTGAAAAAAAATAGATTTAAAAATATTGAATATGGGCAAAGGAGACAAAAAAACAAAAAGAGGTAAAATTATTATGGGTTCTTATGGAGTTAAAAGACCCAGAAATAAGTCAAAAAATAAATTCGTTGTTGTAAAAAAAGAAGTTGCTGTAGTGGAAGAAACACCGAAAGAAGTTGTTGTTGTTAAAGAAACTCCAAAAGAAATTGTTGCAGTTGAAAAAACTCCAAAAGAAGTTGTTGCTGTAAAAGAAACACCGAAAGATGTTAAATCAGAAGATAAAGCTCCGGCTGTTAAGGAAAAAGTAATTGCTGAAAAGAAAGAAAAGAAAGTTGCTAAAAAAACTGAAGTAAAAAAGAAACCAGCAACAAAAAAACCTGCAAGCGATTCTAAAGCCAAAGAAAAAAAGGAAGCACAAAAAAAAGCAACAAAACCAGCAGTTAAAAAAACAACTGCGAAAAAAGAAAAATCTGCGGAATAAATAAATTAAATATTCCTCACAATATTTTTGAAGATATTTCCTCTCTGCTCAAAATTTTTGAACATATCGTAGCTTGCCGCTGCAGGCGACAATAAACAAATTGTTTTTGGCTTAGTGTTTTCTATTACAATTTCAATTATTTCATCAAAACTGTTAATCGAGAAATATTTTTTGCCTACTGTTTTCTTTTTTCTCAAACCATCTAGCAATCTTTTTCCTACATCACCAATAAAAATAAAATTTTTAATTTTTGAATTGCTTAAATATTCTATAAATTTTTCATAATTAATCCCCCTGTCAAATCCACCAAGAATTATTGTGTCAACCATTTTCAAAGTTTTAATTGCTTGAATTGTTGCTTCCGGGATTGTTGCTATTGAATCATTATAAAAATAAATATTAGAGAATTCACCAACATATTCAAGTCTATGCTGCAAACCTTTAAAAGATAAAATACCTTCAATAATTAAATCGTTTGGTATTTTCAAAATTTTGCATGTTGCGATAACCGAAAGAATATTCATCAAATTATGCTCTCCAAATAATTTCCTTTTTATTTTGGTTTCACAAATTTCTTCTGATTTCTTTTTATTAGAAAACATTATTTTTTCATCAATAATAAAAGCACCAATTATTTTTTTTCCTGATAAAGAAAATCTTAAATAATTTCTTTTAAAATCAAATTTCTCAACTAATTTACTAATATTTTTATCATCAGCATTGTAAATAAAATAGTCGTCTTTATCTTGAAATTTAGTAATATTAAATTTTGCCAATTTATAATCATAAAACATTTTATAATGGTCGAGATGTTCCTGAAAGATATTTAGCAAAATTGAAATATGCGGCGATTTTGAAATATATTCTAACTGATGTGATGATAATTCAAAAATGATTTTCGTACCGGATGAAATATTTTCAATAATTTCAAATGCAGGTTTGCCAATATTTCCAATCAAAATAACATCATTATAAAATGATGATAAAATATGTTTTAGCAAACTGGCAGTTGTGCTTTTGCCTTTAGTTCCCGTAACACCGATTATTTGTTTATGATAAAATTGAAGGAAAATATCAGTTTGTGAAGTAATTTTTTCCGAACTAATCGTGTTTTTTAAATCTTTAAAAGATATCCCGGGAGATTTTATAACAACATCAAAATCGTTAATTTTCTCAAGATAACTTCCTCCCAACATAAGTTCAAGATATTTATCTTCAGACAGAAATTTATTTTGTTTCAACAAATCAGGATTTCTGTCAGCAATAGTTAATTTTTGTTCGGTAAAATATTTTCTCAAGAATTTATAGGTAGAGAATCCTTCCTTACCAAAACCAAGAATTAATACTTTTTTGTTGTTTATCAGATTATGAAAAAAATCAATCATATATTTTCTTTTACTTAAATTTAACTTTTTATGAATTCTTCAAATTCTCTATCTAAATGGTTTTTATCATTGAAATTTCCCAATAATACATTTATATCAATATTTTTTGTTTGTTCAAATTGTTCGAGTTTTAAATAATACTTTAATAAATACGGCAAATTTTGTGAATCATATTTTTTTATTGCCGAACCCAAAGCAAGATTAACTTCGTCAACAGTTCCGACACATTCAAAAGGTTTTAATTTTTCTTTTCCAATTAATTGATTGAAATATAGCATTAATTCTTCATCTTCAAAAAGATTCTTCCCAAATATTTCAATAAGTTTTTTTTGCGAAACAAAAGGTGAAAGAATTATATAAACAAACAAACATTTTGGGCATTTTCCACACCATTGATTTGTCTTGCTTCCAACATTACAACTTCTAAAAACATTAAAATATTGCGAAAATCCTGAGAATAATTTTGCTATTTGCAACTCATTTAATGGTCTTAAAAAGCTAAAATAATTAAAATCGGGCGAAATAAATTTTTTCACATAATTCCTAAAATCCGTTTCAAACTCGAAAGATTTTGAGTATTGATGGTTCACCTTAGAATTTTTCAATGTAGGTTCGTTGGCACTCGATTCATTCGACAGAGCGATGTTTTTCCTGCCTGTCAAAAAGGCAGTAAGAAGCGACACAAAAGCTAATAATGCAGAAAAAGGAGTATGACCATTTAAAAAACCTTCATCATTAAGTTCCAAAAGTTTTGGGAAAATTGTTCGTTGAACTTCAATAATACTTTTTCTTGAAAATCCGGCAATTTCAATTGTTCCGAGAGTTGCTTTGTTTGGATTTATTATCATTGGCAAAACATCCATTTTATTCTTTGAAAATATTTCCAATGTTACAACAGAGTCTTTCCCCCCTCCTATCGGAACAATAACAGAATCGTAAGTTTTAAATTCCAAAGCATTTATTTTCTTTTCTGATTCTGACTTTATTTTTACAAAATCATCAATTTCAGCGTCGATAGAATTCAAATAAAAGAATTCGCCGAGTCCATGAAAATATATTTTTTTCCACCATGATATTTGTTCATCATCCAAAAAATATGGTTTAATAATTATCAATGGAGGGCAAGCACACTTCCAGTAGCTAATTAACTCAATCATTCCAATATTAAAAATAATATTCTCAAAAACATTCTTTTGAATACAATTTTTAAATTGATAAAATTCTTTGTTTGGAATATTTATTACAGGTTTGAAAAAATATTTATCAGATAAATTGAAACAAAACTCTATTTTCAAACCATCTGAATTTATTGAAGTTGTGAAACTTTCATAAATAAAAAACGGGAATTTATTTCGTAATAATTTATATTTATTTGAATTATTGTTCATTTTTATATTAATGCGTGGTATTATATTTGATAAGCTATAATCCTAAAAGTTTTCAAAAGTACTAATTTGTTTTAAATTAATAAAAAATGACAGACCTTGATAAAATATTTTCGGTAAAACCTACCAACCTAAAACCTGCTCAAGGAAAATTATTGATTTCCGAACCTTTTTCAAAAGACTTCTTTTTTAAACGCTCGGTTGTTTTGCTCGCAGAACATAACGAAGAAGGCTCATTCGGCATCATAATGAATAAACCAATAGAATTCAAACTAAACGATGTTATTAGCGACTTCCCCGAATTTGATGCAAAGATTTATATTGGTGGACCAGTAAAAACCGATAGTATATTTTTTATACACAAACTTGGATATTTAGTCGAAGATAGTATGAAAATTATGGATGGACTTTATTGGGGCGGAAATATCGAAACCATCAAAGAAATGATTATTGCCAATACTTTATCAAAAGACGATATTCGTTTCTTTTTAGGATATTCAGGATGGGAACCGGAGCAATTAGAAAAAGAAATAAATCGAAATTCATGGATTATTGCAGATACAAATTCTTCTCAAATCATGCACAAAAGCCCAACAAGTCTTTGGAAAGAAATTATTAAAGGTCTTGGTGATGATTATCAATTATTAATGAATCTGCCTTCTGACGCTTTGATGAATTAATTTTATTCACCAATAATTTTTACTAAAACTCTTTTTCTTCTTTTACCATCGAATTCACCATAAAAAATTTGTTCCCAAGGTCCAAAGTCAAAATTACCATTTGTTATTGCAACAACAACTTCTCGTCCCATTACAGTTCTTTTAAGATGAGCATCGGCATTGTCTTCATAACCATTATGCCTGTATTGAGAATATGGTTTTTCGGGAGCAAGTTTTTCTAACCATAATTCGTAATCGTGGTGAAGTCCGCTTTCATCATCATTGATAAAAACACTTGCCGTGATATGCATAGCATTTACAAGGCAAAGTCCTTCTTTTACTCCACTTTCGATAACACATTCCAAAACATCGGGAGTGATATTAATCAATTCCCTTCTTGAATGAGTTTCAAACCAAAGTTCTTTTCTATAAGATATCATTGTATAATAATTTAGATTTTACTGTTATTCTAATGAAAGTTAAAATATTCTAATATTCAATAAATTCCAAAAGACAAAGAAACAAAAAACAAATAAAAATCAAATTCCAATTTTTAAAAACTCAAACAACTCTAGGACGAAATCAACACAATGTCTTAATATTTATTATTTTAAAGCGTTTTGGTTTTACGTTCAATATTTACAAACTCGATTTTTAAAAGTATATAATTAGTTTTGGAAATTGATTTTTTCAAAATTGGTGCTTATTTGTTTTTTGGTGCTTGTTTTTTGGTGCTTGAAATTTATTTTGTTACAAATTTCTATTCAATATTCACAATCTTAATACTAACAATCGCTTGCACTTAAATCAATTGAAACTCCTTCGCAAATTGTAGTATCATTAGATATAATAATCACCGGCAAAGGATTTACTAAAATAACTGCATCGGCAGTATCAGTGCAACCAAGTGTATCAATTACAATCACTGTATAAGTTGTAGTTGTTGAAGGATTATCGCTAAAAGTTGCCTGTCATTATAATATTCTTAACAAAAATATAAAATATTTTTAGATGTATAAATAAAAAAATTATCTTTGCTATCGAATTTTAAAAAAAACTATTATGAATCATGTAAAAGAATATATTGAAGCTAATAAAGACAGATTCTTAGAAGAGTTATTTGAACTTATTAGAATACCGTCTATTAGCTCGTTATCTGAACACAAAGGCGATATGCTGAAAACTGCTGAGCATTACAAAAAAGCAATTATTGCAGCTGGAGCAGATAAAGCAGAAGTATTACCAACAATAGGAAACCCTGTTGTCTATGGTGAGAAAATTATTAATCCCGAATTACCAACAGTATTGGTTTATGCTCATTACGATGTGATGCCTGTTGACCCAATTGAACTTTGGAATTCAAAACCATTTGAACCTGTTGTAAAAGACGGAAAAATTTGGGCAAGAGGTGCCGATGATGATAAAGGACAAGGATTTATGCATGTTAAAGCTTTTGAACTAATGGTTCAAACTGATACTCTTCCTTGTAACGTTAAATTTATGATTGAAGGTGAAGAAGAAATTGGTTCACCAAGCCTTGGAAAATTCTGTGAAGAAAACAAAGAACTTTTAAAAGCTGATATAATTCTTGTTTCCGATACAGGAATGATAGCACCTGATGTTCCTTCAATCACTACCGGACTTAGAGGATTAAGTTTTATGGAAGTAACTGTTACAGGACCAAATAAAGACCTTCACTCAGGAATTTTTGGCGGAGCTGTAGCAAATCCTGCAAACATCCTTTGTAAAATGATTGACTCATTATTGGATGAAAATAATAAAGTTACTATTCCCGGATTCTACGATGATGTTATGTTGGTTTCTGATGATGAAAGAAAAGAAATGGCAAAAGCTCCTTTCAATCTTGATGAGTATAAAAAAGCTATTGACATTGACGAAGAATGGGGAGAAAAAGGATATTCTACAAACGAAAGAACCGGTATGCGTCCTTCATTAGATGTAAACGGAATTTGGGGTGGATATACAGGCGAAGGTGCAAAAACAGTTTTACCTTCGAAAGCTAATGCAAAAATTTCTATGCGTTTAGTTCCAAATCAGGATAATCATAAAATCAGTGAATTATTCGAAAAACATTTCAAAGCAATTGCTCCACCTTACGTAAAAGTTGAAGTTAAATCTCTTCACGGTGGACAAGGCTATGTTTCTCCAACTGATATGATTGCTTATAAAGCAGCCGATAAAGCTTATACAGAAGTTTATGGCAGAAAACCTGTTCCTGTCCGTAGTGGTGGAAGTATTCCTATCATCTCAACCTTTGAGGAAGTTCTTGGAATTAAATCAATATTGATGGGATTTGGATTGGAATCTGATGCCATTCATTCTCCAAACGAAAATTATCCTCTTGAGCAATTTTATAATGGAATTAATACTATTCCTTATTTCTATAAATATTTTACTGAAATGATGAAATAGTAATAAAAATAGATAAAAAAAAACTGCATCGAATTTCGTTGCAGTTTTTTTTTGTATATTAATCATCGTAATAACCCTTCCAGAGTTTCAAACTCTGGAAGGGTTTAGTTTCAAATCCTTGTAGGGATTAGTAATTAGTTAATACCTAACAGATTTTCAAAACCTGTTAAGTATCGCAGGATTAATATTTCTCAAATATTTTCATTTTTCAGAATTTTTTTATTATATTGCAAAATTCTATGAATATAAGGTGAAGCAAAACTGTGTATGAAATGTATTTAAAATATTGGGCAAATGAAATATTTGAAATGAGTTCACAGGATTCCGTATTATTGAATTATGAAGCTTATAAAAACCCAATTTATGCCGGCGAAGATGTATATCTTGCAAGAAATATGCTGGGTCTTTATCTTGTTAATCTTCCTGCAAGTTTCAATAGCAGAATTGCAGGTACAAAAGCATTTGTTAGCGATATTAATGTATATCCTAACCCTGCCAAGACTCAAATAACATTAGAATTCAAAAACGAAGTATCAGCAGGAAGTCGTTTTGTATTATATTCGCTTGAAGGAAAAATGT
>Ga0307990_1003571_pt1 | contig 11819 bp, 8 predicted proteins | sample EllFjometagen129_FD_203168 | JGI IMG/M metagenome (GOLD analysis project Ga0307990, IMG submission 203168) | Marine microbial communities from Ellis Fjord, Antarctic Ocean - #129 | ecosystem: Environmental > Aquatic > Marine > Unclassified | place: Southern Ocean | collected 2014-10-08
TTCCTAACATTGATCACGGCAAATTATCTGGTAAATTTCTGGGTCGTCGGGATAACAGGTTTCCTGACTATGTTGACATTCTGGAATTCAAACCGTTTTTCCTTGCAGATTACTCTTTTCTTTTTGAGTGTCATCATTGTCATCTTCGGTTTAGTCGCGATTCGAAAGACAAAGATGCCTGGGAACAACCGGTTGGCAAAAATTATCAATACCGCACTTGATGGATGGGATCTTATCAAAAACGATAAATTGCTGCTGGTCAAGCTTATTATATACTGTCTCATCAACATCATACTAAATGGGTTTCTATTCCTTGTGGCTTATAACGCAGCAGGGTGCACAGTACCTTTAACAGCAGCTCTTCTCGTCAGTCTGCTTTCGAGTTTTTCTCTCTTCGTGAAGATAACCCCCGGCAACTTCGGCATTCAGGAAGCGATCATCAGCCTGAGTTCAGAGATGGTGGGAGCAGGAGCGGGCATAGGATTACTTGTCTCCCTGCTCATCAGGGCGGCTTCCCTGATTCCGATCTTTACCCTGGGACCGATCTTCAGCTTTGTCCTCACCCGGGAATTAACAGGTAAGAAAAAATGATAACGAAAGACAACGGATTTGATCTGGATATCAAACAGCGCTTCCCCGACGGAAGAAGATACATCTTTGCCTTTGTCACCCTTTTTGTGTTTTTGATCATCATCTATGCGAACAGTTTTCACGGCGCGTGGCAATTCGACGACACGCCCAATATCGTTGAAAACAAGCATATATTTCTGAAGACGCTTAACTGGCCCGATATCAAAAAAACGTTTTATGCTCCAAGGGAAGACAAAATCTCCCGGCCCCTGTCATATCTCAGCTTTGCCCTGAATTATTATTTCGACGAGCTTAATGTTTTCGGTTATCATCTTCTCAATTTTATTATCCATTATCTGTCGTCCGTCTTTCTATTCCTCTTTATATATAACACTCTCAGGCTTCCAGCGGTTCGGGAACGGTACGGGCCCGCCTCTTACGCTATAGCCCTTATGGCCACATTTTTCTGGGCCACCAGCCCGGTGCAGACAACCGCGGTGACCTACATAGTCCAGCGGATGGCAAGCATGGCCGGCCTGTTGTATATCATGACCCTGTACTTCTACCTCAAGGGGAGAACTACTGATAGGACATGGAAACAGGTGTTCTTCCTGGGGATATGCGCTTTTTCGGCCGCGGCATCGCTCGCCACGAAGGAGAATGCCGCCATGCTCCCCGTCAGTATATGGCTCTATGACCTGCTTCTGATCCAGGGCGTGACACGGGAAAAGATCATAAAGAATGTGAAACTGCTCATCCCCATATTTCTCGTCGTACTGGTACTTGGTCTCTTCTATACGGACATTTCAAGCCTTCTGGACGGTTACAAGAACAGGCCTTTTACGCTGAGCGAGAGGCTCCTGACGGAACCCAGGGTCATCATCTTTTACATAACGATCCTTCTCTACCCTATCAGCTCCCGCCTGACGCTCATTCACGATATTGAGATATCACGATCGCTCCTGACACCATGGAGCACCCTTCCGGCTATCGCTGGTATCATTATACTGATTGCCCTCGCCCTATATATCGCCCGGAGAAGGCCGTTCATCTCTTTTTGCATCCTTTTCTTCTTTGTAAATCACGTTATTGAAAGTTCATTTCTCCCGCTTGAATTGATTTATGAACACAGAAACTATATCCCGTCGATGTTCTTCTTTGTCCCGGCGGTCATCTTCATGCTGTACGTGATAGATTACTTTTCGTATACAAAGACGATCCAGTTTACGATGGTTATCGTTTTTATCTTTCTCCTCTCGGCACAGGGGCATACCGTCTTTATCCGCAATACCCTCTTTGAGCATCCGCTGCTTCTCTGGTCAGACAATGCAAAAAAAACTCCCACACTCAGCCGCTCATATAACAATCTGGGGGGCGCTTACTGGGATCTGGGGTTTTATGATGAGGCCCATGAATCATATGCAAAAGCGCTGTCCCTCAACAGGCAGACAAATCTTTCTAATCGGGGTGTTGCTCTGTTCAATCTCGGCATGTACCACCTCTATAGAACGGGAGAATATGACAAGGCGCTCAATCTTTTTCAATCGGCTATAAAGGCCTATCCGGGATATTGGCCCGCGTATCGCGATAGGGCACTATGTCTTATCCATAAGGGTGACATAACCGAGGCCGAAAAAGCCCTTAGGGAAGCCCTGTCGTTATGGCCAGACAATGCCGATCTGCATCATACCTTGAGCTTCGCCCTCCTTAAGAAAGAAAAATATGATCAGGCGATAGAAGAGGCGCAGCGGGCCCTCTCGATCAACCCGGAACTTTCTAACCCCCTGTGCGTACTGGGAGAGGCCTTTCGCAGTAAAGGCAACGACAGGATGGCTGCTATCTACTGGAAGAGATATATCGAGAAAAACCCGGATGACCTTGAGGGAAATCTCGCGTTAATTGAGCTGTACTCCAACGGAGGCAACAAAGACGATCTTTCCAAGACCATAGGAAAGCTGATGCGCATGAAGGGATCAAAATACTGGTGTGAATTTATCGAGCAACATTTATGCGATACTAACATTGCAGTTTATAGACCTGAGCCGGAAGAAATTATTTCCATAATTGCCAACAATTGTAATGATCAGTTAGGAGATTACCACAACAAATAGTGGGTGTCACCGGACGGACAAGAGGGCAAAAGATTTAACGGAAGGTTTTGCGGATGGTTCGGCACGGACACCCTGCCGGAATCGAACATTGACCCATTTTTTCTCCACTCGATGGACAATACCGGGCAAAGCGATATTCCTTCAAAAAAACAGTTGTTACACCCACTCAATATAATGCCCTGCGGTTTCCCGCAGGGCAATGTACTTCATACAATATGTTACTCAACAACTGAATAACCATCTTCTATAAATCAATGGATTCAGCGGTCGTTTCGAGTAAACTCGACTTCTATGCGACCGCTTTATCAAACAGCTGTAGTGGCTCGTCCCTTTGGGACTTCGCCGAACTTCTTTTCGCTTGAAGGCGATGGGTTCCAACCATCCCCGGTGACACTATTTCTAATTCGGCGTGGTCCAAGTGTCGGTAGCTGATCCACCCGCTGCTGGAGAACCAGCTAGACCATTTGATTCGATACTTATCGAACCCGTAGCTGCTGTTAATTTAATGCTGAAATCGCCATTTGCGAATGCTGTTCCAGAGGCATGTCCCGCCTTGATTATTATCGCAGCTTCAGCCGGGATTGCGCCATTATTAGACAACATCAGTTGCGCACAGGCGAGGCTACACTGCGACATGCCCTCGGCAACGCCCTGTATACATGCCTTGTTCGCAGCATCCGCCGTCAGATCCATATACTTCGGCACTGCCACTGCCGCCAGAATGCCTAAAATGATCAGGACCGCGATGATCTCGATCAGTGTAAAACCCTTCTGGTTCTTTAAGGTATTGCTCATTATAAACCCCTCCTTTTGATGTTTCGCTTTCGTCATTACTATCGAACAACTACTTGTCACGCTACAATATATTGAGCATTTACGCAACAACTTATCTCCAACTTATCTCCAACTTATCTCCTTTCTTATCTCCTTTCATGTCTAAAATTATGTTACCCGACCATCTTTGTGAGATCCCACATGGGGAGAAATATGGCCATGGCAAAAAACCCGACTATCGCCGCAAGAGAAATAATCAGGATTGGTCCTATTGCTTCCGCCAGCCCCTTCACGGCATATTCCACCTCGTCATCATAATGGGTCGAGATAACCTGAAGCATCTGTTCAAGCTCCCCCGATTCTTCACCCACCGCCACCATGTCCACAACCATGGGGGGAAAGTATTCTGATGCCTTCAAGGGGGCCGATATGCCTCTTCCCTCTTGAATTTTGTCCTTCAATCGCGAAAATTCCCTGCTTATGGCAACATTGCCGATGGTACCGGAGAGAATATCAAGAGAGCTCAGGACGGCAACGCCGCTTGCCTGCAGGATTGAAAAAATACTTGCAAAGCGGGACATGGCGGCCTTGAGAAAGAGGGCTCCTACCAGGGGAATCTTTAGAATGAACTTGTCTCGTACATACTCCCCCTGCTTGGTCCTGAACCAGTATCTCAAAGCCAGAACAGCAAGGACAAGGCCACTCAGCAGCAGGTGCCAGTAATTCTGTAAAAACTGGTATAGATGCAGGCATATCAGGGTTGGCAGGGGAAGATCCAGACCGGCTTTTTGAAATATACCCACGAACTTGGGAATAACAAAGGTAAGGAGCACAAAAAAGGCTATGACCAGGGCAACTACAACCATGATCGGATATTGCAGCGCCGCTTTGATATCCGATCGTACCTTGTGTTCGTGCCCTAGTATATAAACCAGGCGGTCGAGAACGTCAGCAAGCGTACCGCTGGATTCCCCAGCCTCAATCATGCTGATATAGAGGGGAGAGAAAATGCCCGGGTGTTTCCCGAAGGCCTCATTCAGAGAAAACCCCTCTTTTATGTCCACCGTCAGAGAAACCAGGGCTTTTTTGAGTTTCGGGTTCTGGGTCTGACGCTCCAATATCTCCAGCACCTTGAGGATAGGAAGCCCGGCCATGAGCATGGTCCTGAACTGCTTGGTAAAGATTATAATTTCTTTCATGGTGACAGAGGCAAGTTTCGCCTGTATTCCGCCCAGAAAGTTGCCGGATTGAGACTTTTCTCCCTTCACAGCGGAGGGGATAAGTCCCTGTTCGCTCAGCAAGCTTTGGACAGCCTCAACCGATTTGGCTTCAACAACACCGGAAATCTCCGCCCCACTCTGATTGATGGCCTTGTAAGAAAACTGTGGCATCCCTCTCCCCTTCTATACCACCATAACCGTGGATGCCGCCTCTTCAAGGGTCGTGATCCCCCTGATTACCTTGTCCGCGGCATCATCTTTGAGAGTTTGGAATTTCCCCGTCTTTTTCATTTCCCGCGTAATTTCCTGTGCTGTTTTTCCCTTCAGGATCATCTCCTGAATCTCCTCATTAATCTCCAGAACCTCAAAGACACCGGTGCGTCCCTTATACCCGGTATTCATGCATTGGGCACACCCCCTGCCACGCTGAAAATGGGCACCTTTAATCTCGTCGAGACCCCATGCCCTGATCGCATCCATCGGCGGCGTGTACGGCTCTTTGCAGTAGGGACAAATGGTCCTCATGAGACGCTGGGCAAATGAAACCAGGAGGACTGAAGATATAAGGAACGGTTCCAGCCCCATCTCTATGAGTCGCGTAACGGCTCCAGCCGAATCATTCGTGTGAAGGGTACTGAGAACCCTGTGTCCGGTAAGGGCGGCCTGCACGGCGAGGCTGGCCGTCTCACTATCCCTGATCTCGCCCAGCAGCATGACATCAGGGTCCTGGCGAAGTATCGATCTGAGCCCACTGGCGAAGGTCATACCCGCCTTTCGGTTAAGCTGAACCTGGCGTATATGATCAACCCGATATTCGACAGGATCTTCCAGGGTAATAATATTGGTATCGGGTTTATTGAGTTCCCTCAGGATCGCGTAGAGGCTGGTGCTCTTGCCGCTGCCCGTCGGCCCGGTACTGAGAACCATGCCATACGGTTTGACGATAGCCGCCTCTATCTTTGCCTGGTCTCCCTCAGACATCCCAAGCTGCTTAAGCGAATAGACCCCAGCGCCCATATCAAGGAGACGCAGGACGATATTTTCCCCATAGATCGTGGGGAGTGAGGATGCCCTGACATTAATCTCCTTCTTGTCCATCTTGACGGTGAATCGCCCGTCTTGAGGAATCCTCGATATGGATATATCCATATTTGAAAGGATCTTTATCCGCGAGACGATGGGGAGCATAAGGGCTTTGGGGGGTGACGGGACTTCACGGAGCTTACCGTCAACACGAAACCGAAGTTGGGTCTTGTCCGCCTCCGGGCTGATATGTATATCGCTTGCGCCTTCGCGAATGGCCTGTGCGATCACCGAATTCACTATACGGACGACAGGGGCCTCTTCGGCCATATCCTGGAGAGAACTGACGCGGACATCTGTATCCTCCGAAGAGATATCTTTCTCGACGGTAAGAGACACAGCTTCCACCCCGTCCAGGACCTGTTGCAGTCCCCCCGCCTGAGTCCCGTACGTAAGGATTATCAGCTGACTTATCTCCTTTTCCGAGCAGACAAGCGGCATGACCTCCATATTGGTGAGCACTTCCGCGGAACCGATGGCATTGATGTCCATTGGATCGGCCATAGCCACGGTGAGGAGATGCATTTTTTTCCTCAGGGGAACGATCTGATTTTTCTGAGCCATATTGAAGGGGATCAGGTTCACCAGACTCTGGTCTATCGGATATTGCGTAGGGTCATATTTTTCAATCTTCAATTGTTCGCTGATCTGGTCTATAATCTGATCCTCCCTGACCACCCCCTCGCGGATCAGGTACTGCCCGAGCTTCAGGCCTGTCCCCTTCTGGTTGGTCAGAGCCTGCTGCAGTTGATCTTCAGTCAACAGATCAGCGCTTATAAGCATCTCCCCCAGTCTTTTCCGTATCCTCACATTCAGATCCTTCCTTGTTGCACCACAACCCGCTCGCCAATACCGTTGTCACCACGGAACTGACCGACTACGCTCCCACTAATCGAGTGCTGCGGTGGAAAAGAAAACCGTGTCTTTGCCCCAATCCTTAAGAATTCGCGCCCCCGAAGAGATGGATGGCGGCAATTCGGCAATGGCAATGTGTGCAGACTGCTCAGTAGTAAAATTCTTCTTAAGGATAACATCAAACTGCATGCCTTCACGTTCGTTCCAGTGAGAAAATACCTGAATCGGAGGCAGCTGAGCGAGATATTGTTTGTACAATCCGTAAACGTCTTCAAGGTTATCTCTCCGAGCCACCGCTACCCGGTAGGCCCCAGGCGCGGGCCGAAAATCGGAAGAGACCGCCGGAAGATTCAACATGGTTCCCGGTGCAACCCTGTCCGGATTTTGTATATGGGGGTTCGCCTTCCGTATCAATGCAATGCGATCCGGGGTACATTCAACCCCATATACACCTCTGATTATTTTGCAAATCGTCCCGTCCCTCTTGACGGTAAGCCACCCCAGCGACTCCGGGCACCTCTCCGCGCGACGCGGCTCCTCTTCGGCAGGCGAGACCACGCGGGGAGGATCATCTTCGACTGGAGAGGCCACATGGAGAGTGGGTTCCTCTTCGACAGGAGCGACAGCCCCCTGAGGCAGAACTTTCGCATGAATGGCAACCGCACCCACCGGCTGCAGGGCAACACCGCTTCCCAACCTTTTCTGCACCTCGGGGAAGAAGAAATTATGTCCAAAATCAAATCCGATCAAGGTAATCAACACACTCCCGAGAACGGCAGCAAGGGCCACCTTCCACGACATTCTGTGCGTCTCTCCTGTGCGGGTGCAGAAACGGACCAGGGCAAATCCGGCCTTCGATCGATCCTGAATAATCAGCGCAAGAATAATGCGGTGGCACAGTCCGACGATCTTCCGCGGATATCCTCCCGTCGCACGATATATTGCCCACAGGGCCGGGAAGGTGAAGCGGATATCTTTCCCGGCGTCCTCTTCTTTGGCGGTATCGAGACGAAAGCGTATCATCGCCCGGGTATCGGTGAAATTCATGGGTCGAAGGTCATGGGAAAAGTTGATACGATCCGCAAACCCCGTATGTGCCTCAAGCACCCGATAAAACTCTTTCTGGGCAAAGATGATGATCTGGAGCAGCTTGTGCTCATTTGTCTCATAATTGAGAAATTCTCTCAGGATCTCAAGGCAGAAGTCCGATATCTTCTGCCCTTCGTCTATGATCAGGACAAGGGTCTTCCCCTCGCCTACCCCTTTATCAAAGAGATGGTTCTTGATCTTCTCTTTCAAGTGCCATTCCGTAACATCCGGGTTGCCGCCCGGGATACCCAGTATATCGACGATGGCACGGAGAAACTCTATCGGGCTGCCGAAGCAGGGATCGAGCATCAGGTATGTCTCAATGTCTTTATCATCGGCAAACCTGCGTATAATCTGTCGGCAGATCGTTGTCTTGCCAACCCCCACATCCCCGATGACGGTATTCAGCCCGCGGCGCAGGCGCACCGCCAGCTCCAGTTTCTGCAGACACTCTACATGCTGCGGAGACTGGTAGAAAAACTCGGGCTCGGGAGAATTTGAAAAAGGCTCCCTGCTCAGATCTAACACTCTGAAATAATCCATATCGTACGCATTCCGTCCCTTAAAAAAATGTCTCTACCGGGGGTTATCCATCTTCTCCCGCACAACCTCCGGCCCCAGGATGTGAGGTGTAATAAAGATCAGCACCTCTTCCATCGTTTCAGCCCTGCTGTCACTCTTGAACAGATAGCCTAAAGCAGTAATATCCTTGAGCCCCGGGATACCACTGTCGCCTCCGGAGTTTCTTTGTTTGCTAAGACCTGATATCACGATTGTTTCTCCATCCTTGACTATCAATGTCGTATCGGTCTGTTTCTTGATAATATACGGATTCCCCGAGACGTTGCGTGATGTATCGACCTCATCCTTCTTGATCAGTATCTTCATCTTCATGTTTTCGCCATCAATGACATGCGGCGTGATTTCCAGGCGCAGGACCGCATCCTCCCAGCTGACCTCCTGTTCACCGTCTGAATAAGAGACAAAAGGCACCCTCTCGCCATTCTCGGTAAATGCCATCTGATTGTCCAGCGTCGTTATAGAGGGACTGGACAGGATATTCAGTTTTCCATCCGATTGCAGTGCGTTCAACTGCATATTGAGAATATTCCCCGCCACGGTTCCAAAGGTCAGACCAAGCGCCCCCAATCCGCCGGCTGTCGTTATGGCGTCTGTACCTACCGGAAAGTTAACAGCTGCATTAGCAATGTCACTAATGATGGTACCACTGGTGGCAGCGCTGGTGGTAGAACTTCCCCCCAAGACCGAATAAGGATAACTTCCCGCTGTTCCGCCATATGAGCCCCCCCATTGTATCCCGAGCTCTCGGGCGGTATCCTTGGTCGTCTCAACAATATTCGCCTCAATCCGAATCTGGGGAGTAGGCTTGTCGATCTTGGCGACCATGGGGATAATCCTCTCAAAATCACTCCTGGTCGCCTGCATAACCAGTGAATTCGTGTGTTCGTCCACCTGTATCGACCCATATGGGGTCCCTTCGCCGTCCTTGGTCAGGAAATTCTCGAGGTTCCCCCTGAGCTTGTCGGGGTCCGCGTAATTAACGGGGACAACCATCGTCAACAACGGAGACATCCTGCCCTTTATGATCTGTTGTTCTCTTCGCTCTCTTCCAATCTTTTCGAGCGCCAGATCGTTTTGCAGATCTGCCGCTGTCGTTATCCGTATAATATCACCATCCCATACGTATGTGAGCATTTTGGACCGCATAATACTGAGAAATGCCTCGTCCCACCGAACCCTTCTGAAATCCACATTGATTTTACCCTGTATATCCGACTTGATCAGGATGTTCTGCCCGGCCGCTTTGGCGAGCGTGCGAAGGGCGACACCGACTTCGGTATCGCGCATGACAAGGGTGACCCTCATGGTGGGGAGGGCCTTTTGCTCTATCGTGGCATCTGTCGCGCCCGGCTCATCCGGTATCTTCAGTGAGCGAACCCTGGCAACCGGTGATGTGCCCACGGATTCCTTCGCCTTGAGATTCCATTTCTCAAAGAATGGATCCTTTTTCACCTCTTTCGCGCCGGCGCAACCGAAGACGAGGACACCGGCCATGATCACCAGGGCCGCCTGTGCCAGTCTTTTCCTTCTGATTACTTTCAACACGCTATATCCTCCATGAAAGACTACTCCTCCAATAAGGAAACTGTGATGTCTTTTCCCGTTCCTTTGTCCTCAATCACGACTGCGGAAGGCCCTATACGTTTCACAAGATATCCCCCCATCTCCAGCTCATCCCCGGTTTCATAGCTCACACCAGCTATAACGGCTATTCTCTTCGTACCGATCTCCAGATATCCGGTATACTCTACAGAGCCCAGATTAGAGGTGCTCACCACGGGTGTTTTGTCTACGTAGAAGGGGCCTTCCCCCCAGTCGGCCTCAGCCCCGTCAACAATAGCAGCATAGGCCGGATAGCCCCCCCCTTCCTCCAGGACCTTTGACGCCTCTGCGATAAGAGTGTCTATCTGTGCCACAGCTTCTCCGGCTACCGCATCCGCCGGTTTCGATGATGAGGCAACGAATAAGTCATGCACACTATACAGAACGACAACCAGCATAACAGCCACCACTACAATCTCCCGTGTTGACACCTTGATTTTTTTCATGATCCCCGTCTGCTCAACTAACCGTCGCCAGGCACACCGCCTGTTATGTATTACCCGATTGCCAGCCGCACCGTAAGGTAAATTTCTTCGCGCCCGTTCTCCTGCTTAATCTCTATCGCTTCCACCCGCTTGAGGGAAGGGACCCCCCCCACCCCTACCAGAAATTTTCTGAAGTCGAGAAACCTTCCCCCCAAGTGAAGCGCGACCATCATATCGTCAGATTCCTCTGTCAAGGTCAACACATCCGGCCGGATGGAGATAACGTGCAGGCCGCTCTCGTCAGCTATTTTCTTAAACAACTGAGAGGGGATATCTATATCCCTCCTGGAAAGTGCCTTCGTATCGGGTACCGGCAATTTTCCCAGAAATTTGTTCTCCCCCCTTTTTACCATCTCTTCATAGAGGGATCGCAGGACCTTTTGTTTTTCTATGAGAGCCTTCACCTGTACCGTCTTCGCTTCGATGGCACCCAGGGACCGCTGATACGGATACAGGGCGGCAAAGTAGAAGATGACAAGGATCACGACACACAGCACAAGATACATCACGCTCCGGCCGGGAATCTTGCTCATATACATCGAAATATTTTTCATCTTATACCCTAGAATAAATCAACAGTTATGCTAAAAAGGAGCGCTTCACCTGCGTGAAAGGGCGCTCTGGTATTGTTATCAATCACAACCTTTCTAACCATCCGCGACTGTTTGAGATCAAACACATATCTCGCCAGGACAGATTCAAAGGAGCCGGGGTCGCCCGTAACAACTCCACTGATAGTAGCAACGCCGTTGGCAGCTTTGTTGGCATCTTTTCCTTCTCCCCCTAGCATCGCCTTAATGGTCAAGAGGTGCATGTCTTGGGGGATCAGTTTCGATAATTCCCCTATAACCGCCATGCCAAAATACCTTTTTTTGAAACTTTGCATGACAAGGCGGTTTTTCTTGATCTCAGGAACCATCGCACGGGCGGGTTCCTCTACCGTCTGCGTGCCCTTTCTCAACTGCTGATCAAGCTTTGCCAGTGCGGCCTCTTCCCGGTCAACGACATTCCCCATCCAGAAAAAAAGTCCCACAAAAATCAACATAACCACCGCAAAGGCGGAAATGATCACACGATTGACCCGGCGGATACTCGCGAGCTTTTCCTTTTCACTATAGGTAAATATGAGATTAGGAGTACGAAGCAGGCTTGACAGCGCCAGGCTCAGGGCAAGCGTAAGGGAAGCCCTCTGGGATGTGGATGTGTGTGCCGTGATACGGCTGGAAGAGGGGGTTCCCGGGGCAAGAGGATCCAGCACGTCGCTCTCGACCCTGAGCTGCCCGCCGATGTAATCAACGACAGGTCGGCCAACTCCCGTATCGGAAAAAACATATATGAAATTTATACCTTCATTACCCAGGATAACGGTGTAGTGTTCAAGGGTTCTTTCCACCTGTCGCACAAGCCGCTCAAGGGCAGGATCAATCATTCCGAATATCTCTTCCTTG
>Ga0307990_1003573_pt1 | contig 11814 bp, 7 predicted proteins | sample EllFjometagen129_FD_203168 | JGI IMG/M metagenome (GOLD analysis project Ga0307990, IMG submission 203168) | Marine microbial communities from Ellis Fjord, Antarctic Ocean - #129 | ecosystem: Environmental > Aquatic > Marine > Unclassified | place: Southern Ocean | collected 2014-10-08
CGGTAGATTGATCTTTTCCTGATTCCAACCGGCGTACTCCAGATCATGCCAGTGTCTCGCATCCTCTTGAGGGAACGATTTGGGATCATCGGGACGCGGGGGAATCGTCTTGGACTCCATGGGCAGGAGCAGGGGCTGACCATCGCCAGAGGTAAACTTCCACACATCCGCAGCAACCTCTGGCTCGAAGGTCACCACCTGAGGAGAGCCCGTCATCATAATGGGCTGAGCCCCCTTTTGCATGGCCATAAAAAACATGGCAAAGATGGCAACAATAGCCACGCAACCGGTCACAGCAATGGCACAAACAGTAACGAGGGTGTGATCCTTTTGAACCATAGTCAAACTCCCTTGCTCAAAATGGGTTTCCAATTCTGCCAGCAATTCTTGACGCTGTCCCTTGGTACGTCTTCGTAAGACCAGGGCATAAGCATCCAAAACAATGACCCCGGCCAAGACCAGACCGCTGGCAATCTGACGTATTTCATAGCCGGCCCCCATACAACTGAGACCGTTAAAAAGGGAGCACAACACCAGGAGGGCTATCATGCTCTTAAAGACACTACCGCGTCCGCCGGCCATGGAGGTGCCGCCAATGATCACAGCAGCCACTACAATCATCAGCGTACTAACACCCATGGTGGGAGGAGCGGAATTAATGGTAATGGCAAAAAGTGCGCCCCCCAAACCGGCCAGCAACCCGGAAAGCATGAAGGCCACAATGGTCATGCCGTCCACAGCAAGACCGGCATGCCAGGCCGTATCACGATTACCACCAATCATGTAGAATGTACGGCCCGGGGGCGTGCGCTGCAGAAACAATTCAACACCCAATATCATCATAAAGGTGATAAGTACACGGGGACTGAGAATACCGAGAATCGTCTTTTCCAGCAACATACCCAGGGAAAAGTCATCGATGGTCAGTGTACGTCCGCCACTGATTCGCAGGACCAACCCCTGGACAATGATCATAGTCCCCAGAGTAACAATAAAGGAATTTACCTTGGCCTTGGTGACCAATAGTCCATTGACAGCCCCCACCGACATGCCTGCCAGGGCCGCCAGAAGGATGCTGCCTGTCCATCCCACGTGGGCCTGTAATCCAATAGTCACCAGCCCACCCAAAGTCACAACCGATCCCACTGAAAGGTCCAACTGGCCACAGATCATGACCACGGTAAAACCCGCCGCCACCAGCGCATACAGACTGGTCGCCTTGAGAATCGAGATAACATTGTTCGTCGTGGTAAAGTTGGGCGCGACACAGGCCAGCAGGCCAAATACGGCAATCAGCATGAAATAGATGCGGTAACGCGTAAGCCAGTGAGACAAGGAAGATCGGTTATTCATGGGATTGACCTCCACGTCGTGCCAGCAGCGTCATCAGTGCCACCACCAGGACAAAGATCACACCCCGTGCCACCATCTGATCAAAGGAGCCCCAACCGGCCAGGGTCATGATATTGCCGATCAGACCGATGACCAGAACCCCGCCCAATACACCGAACACAGATCCCACGCCTCCGGACAGGGCCACGCCCCCGACAACCACGGCCGTGATCGCATTAAAATCATAGCCCATCCCATTGGTAAAGGTCCCCTGCTTACTCAGTGAGGCCAACAGAATGCCGGCGCACGCCGTTAACAGAGAAGATATAAAAAAGCTCAACAGGATGATGCGCCGCACCGGCACACCACTCGTGGCAGCCACGTCATAGGCAGCGCCGGTCAATTGGAGCTGTTGGCCAAAACCCGTGCGTCTGACCAGCCAGGCCGCCAGTACCGACAATCCCAGCCAGAACCAGGTTATCCCTGGCACGCCTCCCAACTCACCCCGTGACAGCTGAACAAACATCGCCCCGGTTGGCGTGCTATAGTCGGGATAGACCTGAACCCCACCTGTGAACCAACGCAACAGACCATCGAGCATGAAGTTCATGGCCAGTGTCCAGATGATGGGATTCAGACGCAGGTAGCCGATGAGAAAACCATTGATCAAACCGATCGTCATTCCGGCCCCCAGACCACAGAGGACAGACCCCACGAGACCCAATCCCTGAGCAGCAACAGCCACCATGCCAGACATCGCCATAATCGCGGGAATGGATAGATCGACAAAGTGACCACCGTAGGTAATGAACATAACCCCTAAAGCCACAATCCCCAAGAGCGTGACAGGTCGGATGATATTGAAAAGATTGTCTGTACTCAAGAAATCCGGAGACACCACCCTGCCCACCAGCACCAGCAGCACAATGACCACAGAGATTCCCATGGCACTGAAACAACGTCTCAACAGGGAAATCTCCAACTCACGGCCCTGATCACGGTTGGCCTGTGGTTTAGTCATGGGCCAATGCCTCCGGATCACGGCTCGCCGCAAGGAGCACTGTATTCTCAGACAGTTGGTCCTTCCCGATTTCCCCCACAAAATGTCCTTTGCGCATAATAACCACGCGATCAGACAGGGTGACAAGCTCTGGCAGGTCCGATGAAATTAGGAGCACACACTTGCCCACATCGACCAGGTTTACGATGGCTTCATGAATGATCTGCTTGGCACCGACATCCACACCCCGTGTGGGTTCATCCAGAATGAGAACCTCCGGTGCAGTCGCCAGCCACTTGCCCAGGAGAATCTTCTGCTGATTCCCGCCGGAAAACTGTGTCACCTGACGTTTGGGTTGGGCGGGATAGAGCTGAAGTTGTTCGGCATGACTGACAAACGAATCTCGCTGCTTGCGAGCACCAAGCAATCCACCTCGCTTGATATGCAGGGCACTGAGCAGGTTGTTCTGCGCCGTCAACTGGAGGGCCAGACCCTGCAACTTGCGGTCTTCAGTGAGATAGGCCAGGCCCTGTTTCATGGTTCGGCGCATGGAACGGTGGTCCAGGACACGTCCATCCAGAAGGATATCCCCGGCCTCATACGGATCAATACCGCAGAGCACACGTGCCAACTCAGTACGTCCGGCCCCGGCCAGGCCACCGATGCCCAGAATCTCTCCCGCACGAATATGAAAACGAATGTCGTGAAAAAAACCGCGACGGGTCAGGTGGCGAACGCGAAACCTTTTTTTTCCAGGCACACATCGCCTTTGAATGCAGGCCTGACCTACCGGCTTTCCGATCATCATCTCCACGAGTGTGGCCGGATCAACCTGCTGGGTAGGAACGGTGACAATCTTGCGTCCGTCTCGCATGACTGTCATGCGGTCTGCAATCATAAAGACTTCTGCCAGATGATGGGAAATATAAATGATCGTGACGCCCCGCTGTTTAAGCTGATCAATGATGGCAAAAAGCCGTTTGACTTCGGAACGGCTCAGGGCCGAGGTGGGTTCATCCATGACCAGAACAGAGGGATTATTGCCCAGGGCCTTGGCGATCTCCACCAGTTGAGCCTCATGTTGGCTAAGCATGTCAACAGGCTGCCCCGGATCCACGTTCAACCCCACCTGCGACAAGCAGCGTCGAGCTTCGCGTTCCATGGCTCGCTTGTCAATGAACAGACCTCGCCTGGGCAATCGCCCTACAAGGATGTTCTCTCCCACGCTCAGAGCCCCGGCCAGGCTTAATTCCTGGTAGATCATCTCCACGCCCTGTGACTTGGCCAATGAGGGAGAATGCATCCTTGCCTTTTGACCATTGATGAAAATGTCACCCGTGTAATCATCAAACGACCCGGCCAGAATCTTCATGAGCGTGGATTTGCCCGCACCATTCTCTCCCATGATCGCATGGACCTCGCCCCGCCGCACGGCCAAATCCACCCGGTCTACAGCCAGAGTGCCTGGGTAACGCTTTGTCAGCTTTCGAAGTTCCAGAATGTTTTCGTGCTTCATGGTCTAGTCAAGATGAAAAACATCTTCCATATGCGTCACCAGGCGTTTGACAGGACTTGTACATAGCCGATCCTGCCTGGGACTTCGGATACGCAGCATTTTAGCCGTATACAGGGTAAAACCTCAACCAAGATATATCAGATAACTGAATAAAATGGCTTTTTTCATCCCCCAATCGCTGCAAACACATGGAATAGTCCTGAATGAGTAGATCCTAGGGAGTGTGTCGGAGAACCCGGCGTTAAGGCCCGAGAGCGAGCAATTTTAGTCTCTGGCAAGGACGGCGAAGCAGCCTATGTAGGTTTTATAGGCGATACAGCCAGACGCAGTTCAGAGATTAAAAGGGCCGCTCGAAGCCAGTCCGGTTCTCCAACAGACTCCTAAGTTGCAGATAGAAAAAGGACAACACCCAGAATCGCAGCAAGGACCCACCCCAAAACTGCGATCCAGAATAAGGGCATGGTGAATAATGAATGAAAACAGCTGTTCATACTATGATGTGTGCCACAATTCATCGTGCTATCACTCAGACGGTTTTCTCCCGTAGCAGGATCATTCGGAAAGATTTTTTCGCGGTTCACACTTCAAGGCCTGCTCGACGCATCTGCCTTCTATGCGGAAATATTCGTCAAAGTCGGGCAGGTGCACATTCAGGAGTGCCTTGATGGAGCCCAGGGTTTCCGGTGAATAAGCGGACATGCGCTTTGCCTGAGCCTCCAAGGCGACATCTAATGTCTCAGCTGACACCGTCTGATCCAGGAGCCCCCAAGCCAAGGCCTTTTTTGTATCCATTTTCTCTGTCATGGTCACCAAGGACTGGGCCCGGCCAAAGCCTACATAGGCTGGCAAGAAATAAAGCAACCCGAGCCCCGGCGGTATATCGAGAATTCGGGCATCGTTACAAAAGACGGTATCAGATGTGGCCACCCGGTAATCGCAGGCCAAACCAATGCCCAAGAACGGCAGGATGATCACCTCTCCCTTTAAGCCTTATGCTTCTTGCCATTCTTCCTGGTGAAGAGGTCATAGAGAATTGGCATCACGATCAGGGTCAAGAGACCGGAGACCAGGATTCCCCCGACTGACGCAATGCCCACACCATTACGCATCTCTGCGCCGATCCCGCGGCCCAGGGCCAGGGGCAGCATACCCAGGACAGCAGCCATGGTGATCATGATGATGGGACGGAAGCGTTCACAGGCCGCACTGATCATGGCCTTGTGCCGGGGGACGCCCTCGGTGACATGTACGTTGAACTGGTCCATGATGAGAATGGCGTTGTTGACCACGATCCCAATCATCATGACAATGCCCAGGATCACAAACATATCAAGACTCTGGCCGCCAATGGCCAGGGCCCACATCACGCCAATCAAGGCCAGGGGCAAAGTCACAAGAATCAGCCAGGGTTGCTTAAAAGATTCGAGGATCGCGGCCAGGGTCAAGATAACCAGAACAATAGCGGTCAACATGGCATTTCCGAATTCTTCCTGCATTTCGCCCATCATTTCATAGACACCGGTAAATTTAAAATCATAGCCGGGTGGGAAGGAACCATTCTCCACAATCTCCTCGGTTAGACGATCCACAGCGGTTCCCAACGGAAGGCCAGGGCCCAGGTTGGCAAATAGTTTGACCGCACGACGTTTGTCTTCACGGGTAATCTGGATGGGCGCAATGCGTTCTTCAATATGACCCATATTCGTCAGGAGATTGGGCTTGCCTGGTACGCCGGGCAGCAAGAACTGCGCCACCTGCTCCTTGCCGGGACGATCCTTGAATTCAACCACGATATCATAGTTGCGGTCACCGCGTTTGAAGGTCCCTGCATCGAGTCCCTCAAGATTGCCACGCAGGATCATGCCCAGACCCACGGCCGGGGCGCCCATGTCTCCCAGGATAGCACGATCAGGAATAATGGCCAACTCGGGCTTGCCAGCACGTACGGTGGTATCCGCATCCAGCAGGCCCGTGATACCCTTCGCAGACGTTCTTGTTTCCAGGGCCAGACGATCCAAGGTGTCCAATTCGCTACCGGAAATCTCCAATTCAATATCCGAACTTTGACCACCGATCATGCTGGGCTGCGTGACTGTAAGGATGCATTCTGGATAGCCTTCCAGACGTGAGCGCACCTCGGTGGCCAATTCGTCGATGGTGAGGGAACGCTGATCACGATCCGTAAAACTCAGAAGCACCTGTGCTAAATAGACCCCCTGGGTGGATTGCCCCACCATACCCTCTACCTTACCCACAGAACTGAGAATATGCAGCAGTTCCGGTACATCTTGAAGACGGTTTTCGATGTGATGAACTCTTTCAACCGTACGCTCCAGGTTGTATTGCGTAGGATATTCCAATTTTACATACAGGGTCGCCTTGTCGGGAGCGGGAAACATATCAAATCCAACGATCCCTCCCAGGGACATGGCATGTACAAGCATCAATACGATAACTGCCAAGATCCCCAGGGCCACCATACGATGACGTTCGGTAACACCAAGGATCCATCGATACCCGGTAATGAGTCGGTCTAAACCACCGTTAAATCGGGCTTCCATGCGGTGGAGCAGCCCTTGCCGTTGCCTGTTCACAGGCTTTAACATGAGGGAGCAGAGAAGCGGCGTTAAGGTAAAGGAGATGAACAGAGACACGGCCGTCATAATGAGCATACTCCAGGCCAAAGGCCGCAAAAAGTTTCCCACCATACTGCCCATCAGGGCAATGGGAAAGAGCACCACAATGTTGGTCCCGGCACTGGCCAAGACCGCAATGGTAACTTCCTTGGCTCCGAGGCGCGCCGCCTCCTTCGGATTCCCCGTGGCTTCCAGACGTTTGACAACGGCCTCCAGCACGACAATGGAGTTAGTCACCAGGATACCCACGGACATGCCGACAGCGATGAGCGTCGAGGTATTGAGTGTGTAACCCGCCATTTGCATGAAGAACAGGCCGATCAAAATGGTCAAGGGCATGGTGATGGCCACCACCAGAGTCGAACGAACGTTGTACAGAAAGAAGAAAAGAATGACGGCTGTCAAAAAAACGCCCTGGCCCACATTGATCCAGGCACTCTGGACTGAGGCCTCGATAAAACGACCGTCGTCCGTGATCCACACCAGGTCCATGCCTCCCGGCAAATCCTGATTGAGCGACTCCATGGCAGCCCGTATCTGATTGACGACCTTCACAGCGTTGGCATCGGCTTTTTTAATGATCTTGATATAGATAGCGGGCCGTCCATCCACACGCGCCTTCTGACGCAATTCTTCGGTCGTCATAACGACATGGCCCACGTCATTAATGGTGCAACGTCGTCCGTCTTGGTTGGCAATTTCCAGTGTTCCAATGGCCTCCACAGAGCCATATTCCGCGTCGAACTTAACGCTATACTCCTGGCCATGATCCTGCACACGTCCTGCGGGTATATTACGGATTCCATTTTGCACTGCCTGCGTAACGTCCAGGCTGGTCAACCCCTTGGCCGCCAAACGATCACGATCGAGCATCACATGGACTTCACGCTCGGCCCCGCCAATGAGTTCGACGTCGGCGACACCGGCAATGACCGTAATGCGGTCACGCAGGGTATTGTCGGCGTAGTCGTAGAGTTCATCCAAGGGGACATTGCCGGTCAGCGCTATGTGGATGATTGGCGTGGCATTGATGTCAAACTTGGAGATGATGGGATCTTCCACATCCAGAGGAAGATCGGCCTTGACCAAGTCCAGCTTCTCACGTACGTCGGTGGCGGCAATATCGACATCCACGTCCAGCTCAAACTCCAGGAAGGTCAGGCACATATTTTCCATACAAGCCGAACTGACATGTTTGAGCCCATCCAGGGTCATGACCTTATCTTCAATACGCTTGGCCACATCGGTTTCAATCTGTTCGGGACTGGCCCCGGGATAAATCGTGGTCACGGTGATAAAGGGCGCATCCATCTTGGGCATGAGTTCCAGGCCCATGGTACGCCAGGCATTGAGGCCCAGCAGGGTCAGGCCAATGATGAGGCAGCCCATAGCAATAGGCCTCTTTACAGAGGCGTCGGATAGAAACATTATTTTTCCCCCTGTTGAATGGATACGGGCGCACCGTCGTCCAGTTGATACTGTCCCAAGGTCACAACCGAATGCGAGTCTGTGATGTCCCCCTGGGTCAGCGAGATCCAACCGTTTTGTGTGTAACCCGTTTCAACGACCTTCTTACGAACACTCTGTCCCTCTACCACAAATATCACAGACTGGCCATTGCGTATCTGTACGGCTTGAACGGGAACCCCCCATGTTTCTCGCCCATCCAAAACCACAGCAATCTGCGTCATGGCACCGGGCGCAACACCAACCGGAGGATCCTGCATCAGAGACTTGACCTCAAAGGTACGCAGTCTGGAATCAATCGTAGGGCTCTTATAGGCAATCGTTTGCTCACCCAGATCAATACCCAACACCGTGACACGCATTTTGGTTTGCCCAACAATCACTTCGCGATAAGCCGTGGCCGGCAAAAAAGCACAGACTTCCACCAGGGATGTATCTTCAATTTTTATAACCTCTTTGCCTGGCGTCCCCATCTCGCCGGGCTCTCGAAAACGCTCACTTACCACACCGCTAATCGGCGCAATAACTGTCGTGTCTGACAAATCCTTTTGCGCGATTGTTAACGCCGCTTCAGCTTGATGCAGCTGTGCCACAACCAGCGCCACCTGGGCCTGAGCCAGCTTGTGCATGGCCTGTTGTTGCTGATAGCGTGACTCTTGCTGTTCAAAGACATCTTGTGTGGTGGCTTTATGGGTCATCAGGCGTTCAAATCGTTTGTAGTCCAATTCTCCCTTGTGCAGATCCGCGACCACCTTTTCAAGGTTTGCTTCCGCTTGACGTTGAGCACAGCGTACCACAGAGAGATCGTGCTCCGCAATAAGCACAGCCTGTTCAAGCTTCACCGCATCTGTCTGAAACAGCAGGGTATGGCCGGCAATCACAACGTCCCCTTCCTCCACAGCAATGTTTTCCAGAATGCCCGGGATCCTCGGCGAAACCAGGGCCACGTATTTGGCCTCAACATTGCCCTGTGTGACCAGAGTACGTTCAAACAGACGCTTTTCAGGATGGGTGATCACCACGGGGATGCATTCAACGGTCTCAGTAGGTTCCGAATCTTCAGCCTGTCCCGAACTGGAACGTACAAAATACAGGCCAACAGCGACCATCACAAGGACAAGCCCCCCGCCCATAATCCACGGCATACGCCGGACTTTTTTGCCCGGTTGTTTGTCAGTACTAGCTTGCGTCATCTGAGGACTCCTTAAACTCGGTCTGGGTCTTGCCCATCACATTCAATAACATGGCCACAGTTGTTTGGTATTTCATCTGAGCCAACAGATGTTGGGTGCGGGCCTGATTCTCATCGGCCACCAGCGAAAGCAGGTCACTGGTCTGCACTAGGCCCTGGGCATGCTGATGTCTCAGTTCACTCAAATGGTCACGAACCACGCGTCCTGCCAGTTCGGTCAAGGCCACCTGCTCACTGGCGGTTTGAACCTGATCCCATGCACGAATGACCTGAATCATCAGGGTCAGTGTGGACTGCTCACGCTGAATAAAGGCATCCTCCTGTTGCTGCTTGGCTGCCTTGTACTGGTTGATGTTGGCAAAGCCATTGAACACGGTCATGGCCCCGCCGAGACCTCCCAGCCAGTAATTGGAAAATACCTGGTGTGAGTCGGTGGTGTCAACCCGCTGGGCGAATCCCATCACCTGGGGCAAGAAACTGGCAAAAGCCAGCTTGACCTTTTCTCGGTCGATAGCCACCTGACGGTCTGCGATCGCCAGGGAGGGATGCGTCAATAGCGCTTCAGTTATCACATCCTCTAACGCCCCACCTGGCATGGTCAGTGCCACATCCCACGCCAATCGAATCTTGCTGAAGGGTGATAGCCCCATGGCCGCCAGCAACTCCGACCGAGCCTGTGCCGTGGCACGTTGGTATTGCTGCAATTCAGTCCGGTAATTCAAGACCAACACCTGTCCCTGATCTGCCTGCCAGGCCGCAATGAGGTCTTCCTCACGCATGGCCTTCAGTTCCTTGTGAATGGTCTCGGCTGCCGTCAATTGGCTTTTTACCGCTTCAACTGTTTTTTCCAAAGACAAGACTTGAAAATACAGACCTGTGACCTGAAGTGCAATGGCTTGACGCGTGGTCTCGTTCACGAGCGAGGCGATTTCATATCCATGTGAGTGCATGGCATAGAGATTCCAGGTCGCAGGATTAAACAGTGCCAATTCGATGTTCCAGGTCACCTCACGAAACTCCTTGTCGTGCATGACGATGCCACTGCCACCAATAAAATTGACTTCAGGGTTCGGATCAAACCGCGTGTGCTGCGCCTCCAGGCGTACGGCCGGCAGAAAATTGGCAAAAGAGGTCTTTTTGTTCAGTTTAGCGATACGTTGCTGGATGTCTGCACTACGAATCTCCAGGCTGTGATCCATGGCCAGACTGATGCAGTCATTTAAATTCAGCTCGGAATAATTGGCCAACAGATGAGAACTTTTCTCCGTCAGTTCTTGGGAAAAACTCTCGACATGGTCCTGTCGGATTTTGACGCGATCAAATTTGCGACATCCGCATATCGTACCGGTCATCAACATAAAAATGAGTAACACTCGAAAACGCATCATGAGACTCCCCCAACGGCCACTAAACCCTCTAAGAAGAGTTGCTCGACCTTCTGTGTTTTGTCTATGGCTTCCTCCTTGTTGAAGTGACCAGCCATCTCGAATGCCAGTGTTTCAGTGATAGCCCCCAGTGTCTGGGCCGCAACCAAGGCATCCACATGACGAAATTGTCCTTGAGAAATACCGGCCGCAATTATTTCCGCCAACCGGGCATTCATAACAGCGTTAAAATCATCATCCAGCTTGGCGGCCCTGGACCCTTTGTGCCCCAATTCCGAGACATGCACCTTCACAAAGGTGGCATACTTCTCCAACATATCAGGCATACTGAGAATGAAATGACGAAGACTCTCCACAGGCTCCAAAGGGGCATCCAGTATGACAAACAGATCCGCATGAATGCGGTCCTTGTTACTCACCAGTAATTCATCAAACAAAGCATCCTTGTTCTCAAACAGGTTATAGAGCGTGCCCACCGAATACTCAACATTCGTCGCAATCTCCTGCATGGACACCTCGTGAAACCCCTTTTCCGCAAACAGAGCCAAGGCCACATGCATCACATCCTGCTTACGGGCCTCCCGCTCTCGTTCTTTTCGCGTCTCATTTTTCGCTGACATCCTGGGTCTCCAAGTTGTTATTGAATACTTATTCTTTTATTGAATCCTTATTCAGATTATGATTACATATTCATTTTAAGCAAGTAAAATGACAAATATCCGCTCAGACAACAGGAGATAAAATACCGTATCCACTTAAATCAAAACAACTTACACTGCTTCTATTATTTTTATCGAAGAGAATAAAAATCACAGGAAGAGGTGATACGATCGACTATTTGATAGGGTACTTGCAAGTTGAACGCCTCTTGCAGCAAACCAAATAAAAAAGCGACTCATCCGGGATTCGCATGAACCAACCAGATATCGCAACGGCCCTGCCCATGAATTCTGCTCACCGAAACGAATTGGGCACGCCCACGAGATCCCAGTCATTCACGCTAATCTTCACGAATGGTCTGGCGCAACTTCCGCTTTCACACCTCACACCTCCGACTTCACACTTCAATCTCGCGCCCGCTCACAGGATTCGCTCAAGACGCCAAGCCGCAAAGAACCAACAAGGGTTGTGTCTTTCCGGCAAGCCTGTATGAAATAATTTTCCCCAGGTGCTATCCTATCTGTCGTCAGCAATAACTTTTTAGAATGAGGACGACCTATGAAGAAGCTACAGAAAGCACCGTTGCCAACCAAGCTGGTCCAAGGACGTAAATTCTTTGAACAATG
>Ga0307990_1003577_pt1 | contig 11807 bp, 17 predicted proteins | sample EllFjometagen129_FD_203168 | JGI IMG/M metagenome (GOLD analysis project Ga0307990, IMG submission 203168) | Marine microbial communities from Ellis Fjord, Antarctic Ocean - #129 | ecosystem: Environmental > Aquatic > Marine > Unclassified | place: Southern Ocean | collected 2014-10-08
AGCAGAGATTCATGTGTATGTTCCTGGCAATTTACTCCAGGTACTTCCGCAATCCACCCAATCCACCAATCACCATCTTGTTTTGTTACTGCTGTATAGTTATTTCTCATACTATCTCCATATGTGTTAATAATATTACCACCTCTATTTTGGGTTGTCGATTAAGATATTTCAGAACGTCGCAAATCAGCGGCGCGGTTTACCGCGTACGCTGGATTTGTCTTGTTCGACACCCTCCATCGTTTTGCCGTATTGTCTCTTGCGATCATCAAGAGCCACCCGAAGACCCCGTAATTTCTTCTCTCGCTCTCCGGCTGGAAGGGCTTGCACGGTCAGCGTCATCGGGTACTCGGCGGGATCGTTGTCAAGTACGCCACCTTGAATGTAAACGTTCAGCCGTATTTGCAGTCCACGTGTACCGATGAATCGGAAGTGGACCGTGTTGGTCCCCAGTGTGCGACCGAGATACAAGAGACCATGTGTCCGGAAGCTTCGCCGCGACAGGCTTGTTTCCATCCCTTGACCAAAGTCCCAGTGATAGCCCCAAGGCCCGTCGGGCCTTGGCAACGCGATCGAAAACTCCGTTTGTTCATCGACTGTGATCGCCAGCGCGTCATGGAGTGTGGGGGAGAACATGGTTTCTTGCTTCGGAACGCCGACTGACTTCAGGATGGCGACCTGTGTCGAGATTTCGTCATATCTTTCCTGGACCTCCAGATGCTTAGCGAACACGCCAAGCACTTCCGATACGGCGGATTCGTCTCTCCCCCAACCTCCGTATACGTGGAAGCGGACGATCTGCTGGATAGCCCACTCGGGATTGGTCCCGAGTGTTCCCGCATTCCGAACAGCATCAAGTACATGGGCAAGTGTCTTAAGGTAGCCTGAGCCCTGAGCGAGAGAGTGAAATAGGCAGTCTCTCTCAGTTTCGTTCGTGACCTCCAGAAAACGCTCAAGCAGGGCTTTCTCGGCATCCTCGCCTACACGTTTGCACACAGCGGAAAGGGCGTCTCGAATGTAACCTGGGGAAATCCATATCTCGTCGTTAGGCTTGGCCCGTGCGAGCTGACCAAGGTAGTCCATCAGCGGAGCGAGGGATGAAAGACCAATCTCGGCGAGCGCTTCGCTCGCCGCTTTCTTCGCTTTGACCGATGGATCCGTACGGATGGCGAAGATGTGCCTAGCGATCGTCTCATCCTGGGTGTCAGCACTCGTCGCTAGCGGACAAAGCAACGCAGCGACTAGCATGAATATGAGTCTTCTCCTCATCATTGTGCTCACGCTCCGACGGAGCGAGGAACGAGCGATCAGGAGGTAGCGTGGAGCAGCCTTGTTATCCTCTTTTATAAGTGTTGACAAAGTCATCAACACTGATAGATGCCTGCCTTATCGCACTTCTGAGTGTGCCAACAGCAAGCTCTTTATGGATTGGTACACCACAACCTTTATCAAGCCTTCGCAGGACAACATGACTTCCTTTTTGCCTCACCGCCTTAAATCCTAGCTTTTCAAAAACCTTGATGGCCTGTGCTCCAGAGATTCGAGGTAGTTCAGGCATATTCAGGAACCTCAAATGTCGTTAAAATTGGATGAGAAACCGACTTTAATGGAAATTCTTCCAAATATAGCTCAGTAGCTTCCTTTAAGTTAGCTACAGCTTCTTCGACAGTTTCACCCTGACTGGCAGTGCCCGTCTCAGAGCATTCTGCAACATACAGTTTATCCTCTTTATGAAGTATGGCTGTAAATGTTCTATTCATAAATTACCTCTTTAGTACAAATTCTATCAAAATAATAAAAGAACCGGCAAATTATATATTTGGATAACGGTAGGAACGCCCCTTGCGGGGCGCCCCCCGTACAGATCCCGGCGTGCGGTTTTCTCGCACCGGGCTCCTCGTTTTGAACTTTCGCTACTTCCGTACCAGACCGCAGATCGCTGAATAACACCGTGCAATTCATCTCTCTGTAATCTCTGTTCGCTATACCGGTAGCACGGATTGCATATGTATTTCGGTCTTTCTATCCCGCATATGATCCATCCTCCGACACATTCATCACGCCAGTCCCTTCGCCAACCCTGCTGGATACAGGGCACATGTATGCGGCTCTCCTCGAAGACCACGCCATAGCAGGCGCAGCCACGAAGGCGGGCCACTCAGACTACTATGAACTGGTCTGACTCCCCTGACTTAAAAACCCATCTGTTCCGATTCGGTTTCGTCTCTTCACATACCACGTTTTTTTTTTCGTGGAGGTGCAGGGGCCTCCCACGTTGCCCACATATCTCTTACCACATGCCATGCTCTTAGACTCCGACAGCTGCCCATCCCTTACGCTCCGGCGTTTATTCCAACCCCAACAGGTGTCCCCGTCAAAGTAACCGTTTATGTCGGTATGGACGTTAAGGGCTTCCGAGACGTTGAAATCGTCGCCCACTGCATCTAAACCTTTTCACGAAGCTGAATTGCTTTAGGGGAAATACGGTTCCCCTTACGGTCTGCGGTATTCTCTGTGTACGCTTAACCTCCATTGTTCGCACCGCACCGCGGTACTCCGCAGGAGGTCCAACACTCGATACACAGCGAGGAGCTTAACTCGCCGTGACAGGGACTTTCACCCCGCTAGATATGTGCACCCTCGTGGCGCACCAACGTCGTGAATCAGACTTTTCTTGGCGCGACAGCGGCAAGAAATAGTTCTGCATTCATCTTGTTGGCCTCTCATATCAGTGCGTTACGTATGAAGTTGCATAGGGTATCTCGTTCGCTCCGATCAGCATGGAAGACCTGATACTGTCGAAGTTTACGAGGGAGGCATCGTGTATCAACGCCCTTGACAAACGAGAACACTCTGCCATTCGGCTTGATGCCACTGATGATGTCGTTGAAGAATCTATCCCACTCGTATCGCACCCAATCGGACTCCAAATATTCAGGGTTGGTTGAGACGGCGACAAGTATCTGTGACGAGTCCAGAGCTTGGTCGATGGCTTTGGAGTACGCTGATTGGCCAAGATTCTCGAGGGATAGATTGCTAAAGAAGACGGCGAAGCCCTTTTCTGAGAGGAAGCGATAGAGTTCCTCTGCCATGCACGCATCCTCGGTTGGTTTGCCACTGGGGCCAAGATTCTTGAAGGAAATGAAAACTTGGTATGAGAATCCCGCCTGCATTTCAGGCAGCATTGTCGGGCGCTTCCGCTGCGGGATAGTGGCGCTCCCTGATGATCTGTGTAGCTCTCCGTCACCAAGGGAGAGCAGATCGTCTTCGGCAACGCTGGTCTTCTGATACGTCTCGATTTCGGACAGAAAGGTCCGCGGGAAGAGGGACGTGGTCTCCGGTGACTTGGGAGCACGATCTTTGACGTAACAGAACGCCCGGCGAATCGCAGGAATTGCGGCGCTCATTGTATCTTCGATCTCGATATTGACAGCGCCACATGGGTCGCCATCACACTGGTAGACTGCGTTTGTCTTCAGACAAGCAATGACACATGTCATCGTCTCGAACGCATTGCGTCGAGTCGCTTCGAGACAGGCTAGGGCTGTCCGCAATGGCATGTGATCTTCGTGCAGATGGGCCGAGTTCACCGCACCGTACGGCCACCTCATCTCCTTGTGCACTTCTGTATCCTTCAGGCGCTGGCCTTGCCTAACGGCGCTCTGAATGTCGGTCACGAGTTGCTGAGATGGTTCCGAACTCAAGCCCCGCGCACAACAATCCAGGACGGACAGTACATCCTCTACCATGTGTGGATAACCGGTGTTGCGAGAAGTCAGGGCATCGGTGGCGATCGTTAGGCATGCCGCGTTGAATGCTGCGGATTGCAGTGTGGAGAATGCTCTCAGTGAAGCTGGAGCTATGAGTCTCAAATCGCTTTTCATGCTAGTGTCTCCTTCAGGCCAACGTCATGCTCACCGGACCAGTGAGGCGCAACGCGCCTTACTGGGTACGGTGGTTCGGCTTACCCCGTCAGTTGCGACCAAACCCGGACTCGCGCCCCAAAGTCGGACGTCTTCAAGGGGAGCAGGCCGCCGTGTTCGGTCACCCCTCAACCCCATGCCCCTTCTTGCGCCTGATGATTTCGATGATCAGGCAAGCGACCCACGCAATGAGCAACACGGGTGCCGCCGCGATGGCTGTCAACAGGAGCGTAAACCCCGCCTGACCGTCGGTACTGGAGTAGACATCGACAAAGAGCAAGCATGCCCAGGCGGCATAGGCGATGGATGTGCACAGCAGGACGATTTGTGATGCGCGAGTCTTCGCAAATAACGCGACGATGGCATTAATCACAAGCGGGCTCATGGTGTACAGGAACGAAAAGATCACGGCAAAGAGATTGTCCCATCCCGTCACAACGAAATAGGCGATCAAGACGACCAAAGTGAACAGGTAATTAATGATTCTGATTGAATTGGCTCTCATTATCAGTTGCCTCCATTGTTTGAACGCTAGGAAGTCTTTCATATCTGCTATCACACCTTATGACGGGTGATTAGTTTATGATCAACTCACGACCCCGTTATTCGTGAGCCGAACGCTTGAAATCAGCCGCAAAATGACCCGCGTTCGCGCGGGTCATTTTGTAGGCTGGATTTCCTTGTTGGCTCCAGTCTTGCTCACTCGACGAAACTCCCAGTCATTGCCATCGGTTATGGCTTGTGATGCGAGTAAGGCAGGGTCCGACAAAATCTTGATCAGGCCCCCGGGGTCATCCGAGTACCACCACGCCCCCTTCAGGCAGGTGTCTGTGATGGTAAGGTATCCATAGCCTCGGGCGGCGGTAGTGCGCCAACTCCATTTGCCAATGAGTTTGTTTCCAACAATTTTTCCAATGAGTTCCCCAACCCATTGATCCGAATTGTACTTGTACTCGCCAAAGACATCAGAACCATGTTGTGCAAGGCTCATCGGGCCTTGCCTGTGCACCGCCTCCCATGTGCCAGCAACATTGGGAATGGTTTCATCATGTGAGGGTTCGTATCTCTTCCCAATATGGTCTCTAAGGAGGGCATCAAAGATCAGCGAACGGTCTGCTCGCCACGAGGCCATGTCTCGGAGTACGGAGTCGAGTTTCCCATTCACATCCGCCAGAGATGCGTCTTCACTCTCCCCGTTCGCGTGTTGAGTGATGTGAAAAAACTCTGAGGCAGGATTGTCCACAAAGCCCTGGGTTTCGGCGGCGTGGATAAATCGCCGAAGCTTGTTCTTGCATTGATCCACGCTGTCAAGATCCGTGTGGTCAAACTGGATGGTACGGAAGTCAAACACGTCAAATGGTAGCTTCTCGTTCTTGTCGATGATTTGGACGAGGGGAAGGCAGGTTACGTGCCGAAGAGCGAGTTCATAGTACACGTTGGGATTCCGACCAGTCAGATCAGCAACGACGAGGTCTACTGTCGCGATTGTGTGAAGGACATTCTTCGTGATCAGCCCGGGTTTCTCGACTTCGTCGGCTCGGGTGACGCAGTATCCGAGATCCTCGCACACGGGGCGGACGACGTATTTCAGCACGCGATCTGCGCGCGCTCGGACTTCTGACGCTTCTTCCCCAATCGGGGAGATAAAGAAGCACTGTTTCTCTCGATCAACTGGGGTTGTCATAGCGTCCTTTCCTGAGCCAACGTCGAAAATCAGCGGCGGCTTTAGCCGTACGCTGCATTTTTCTTGTTGGATGCCTCTGCGTCATTGCTGATGGAATTCAACAATCTCGATATGCCGAGGGCTGCCGAGGGCAGGATGACAAGAGCATCTGGAATGTCCGGCGGAAACAATACTGGTTGATCTTCGGTTGCAATCAAGATCATACGCTCAGCCTGTTTGCTCTTGGCTGCTTTGTACAAAGCACAAGCAGCGTCAGAAATTGTTTCTCCATGACGCTGTACTCTTACGGGAATTGGAACGTCTCGATATGTCTCAGAGAGAAAGGCATCTATTCCATTGTTTCGCTGAACAGGAGTGTGCGGTATGCCATTCAGGAGTGACAGTGCATCACCATTCGCATTCTTGTATGAGTCTTTCCCGTTTTTCATCAAGTTGGACTCTGTCTTGACCGGCTGAGACAGCCTCCTGCGTGTTAGTTCTACTGCTTCCGGTGAAACGTCAATACCTATCGCGCTTCGATTCATTAGTGAGGCCGCAACAACAGTCGTGCCACTGCCGCAGAAGGGATCAAGAACCGTATCCCCTTCGTCGGTACAGAGCCGAATGACCTGTTCTAAAAGTAGAATTGGCTTTTGAGTTGGATAGCCTGTCCTTTCTTTCGCTTTAGGGTTCAAGAACGGTATCTCCCATACATCACTGAGAGGGACACCCTTCTTGCTCCCGGAAATGACTACATCTCCATTTGCATCTCGTTCGTATACCGATTTGTTCGCTGCGTCTCGACAGCGTCGTTGAAGAATTTGGTCAACATTGGTAGTTGGCGAATATGCCGTCAGAATTCTGTTGAATTTGAACTCATGACCTTTTGAGTAGAACAGAATGGTCTGATGGGCGGGTAAAAGTTTACGAGCAGAGTTTGACCAGCGTTTGTAGCTCCAGATTATCTCGGACTGAAAATTCTGTTCGCCAAACACCTCATCAAGCACGAGCCTAGAGAGATGAGACGCCGTCTTATCGCAATGAAAGAATATTGAGCCAGTTGGTTTCAGCACACGATGCAACTGGGTGAGGCGGTCACACAGAAACGATGAATAGTGATCGGCCGAGCGCCAGCGGTCATCGAATGCAAACTCCTTGCTGCGGTCTCGTGTGGAGAGGGTTTGTTTGCGCTGCGTGAAGAAGGGGGGGTCAAGATAAACAAGATCAACCGTGGCTTCAGGCCACGGAGAAATGATGTCCATACAATCGCCCTGATGTACCTCAGTTTCCATTTTGCTCAGTATTCTCCTTTGCCAACTCTTCCAGAATAGCCAGAAGATCCACATTTGTCTGCTTCTTTACGAATTCCCATGCAGAATCACCAAAATGATATTCGCCATCAAGCCCCTCATACAGAGTCTGTAGAGTTTGCTGAATGCGAATGGCTTGAGAACGGTTGGGATAGTAGAACATTACCCTGATGGGGTGAAAGCCTGCATTCTTGACCGTTCTAAGGCGAGTGTGCTCCTTGGTGATGTGATCACCATCGGTTGTAGCGTCTCGCCACTTGATTTCGATTGCGTCGTTGCCAGCAACGCAGTCAATCTCGAAGGTCTTCGGACGCTTTCCTTCAGTGTTCGGGATGCGTAGTGACGCAAACTCAGGGAATTTCTCCTTGAAGCACAGTTTGGTGGCTTCCTCCAGGAAGGATCCAGCGTACTTATAGAGAAAACGTCCCTTATTCTGGTAGACGTCAATGAGCTCGCCTTCCTGATCAGTAATGCCAAGGACTTTGTAAATCAGGTAGTGCGATGTGTCGTCTGCTTTCATCTCGGCGACGCGTGCATCCACCTTTTCCTTGAGTCCTGATGCATACTTTGCCGCAAGTGTTCTTATGTCATCACGTATTGCCATGTTCTTTCGGCCTTCCTTGTTCTTTTTTGCATCCAACGCGGAGGTCACAATCCTGCTGGGGCTAGCGAAGCGCCCCAGTGGGTATTGTGCACCTGGTTTGTTCAAAAGATTATGCATGTTGTCTGGATTCAAGACGTTCAGCTAGCCAAACTTTAATAACAGATTGCCGGGGAATCCCTAACCTTTTTGCTTCTTTATCTAAAGACTGAATCATCCAAACAGGAAAATCAACATTTATTCGTTTTTGTTCTCTGCCGGGACGACTTGCTTTTGAGAAATCAAGTGCCCCCGCAATATCGTCTCCTGCATCAAATTTTTTATCAAAATTTTCACTCTTCATATTGAATCACCTCATTCTTTCTCGATCTGCGAACCGATATAATCCGAACTGTTCCACCCCGCATAGTAAACACCGCAGACCAATGCTTCTCTTTAATTTTGCCGATGAGGAAAAATCTGGGTTCGCCTTGTGTACGAGCGGGAACAAACAAACGGTCTGGATCTTCCCATATAATCTGGGCTTCAATAAAATCTAAACCATGTTTTAGTTTATTCGCTTCACTTTTGTTTGTGTCGTACTCAAACTTCATGGTATATATCTTATACCTTCAGGGTATCATATGTCAACCGGGAGTATTTATATTTGAACGTTGTGAATCACCTGCGAAAAATGGCGCAGCTATTTTTTGTCAGGTGGATTCTTTTGTTGGCCACTGTTTTCCTTCGTGCACACAAATTCTGAATAGAAGGCATCTCTGAACTTCAAAACCATTGTGCCCGAAAGAAACCGATTATCCTCTCCTACCCTAACACCGACCAGATGGATCGGAGCCCCTGTGGTCTTGAGAACAGATGAAACGGCATCGCCTTTAGGCAGCGGAGTCCGATGGAGTCGAACTATATGGGTGGTTGAGCTCGGAAAAAACAGGTTTTCCGATGCTTCAACATCGTAAGTTCCTGTTCGGTTTGCAGTCTTTCCATCGACACGTGTTGTCCATTTCACTTTCCTATTCGGGAGGAAGATGATGGAGAGCAAACCATCTGTATTCGGGTTATGTATTTGAGTATTCATGCAAGTCCATGCACCAAGAATAGATTCTTCAAACCTCTTGGGCTCAACCTTCTCTTGTCCTGCAAGAGAGATGCCAAAAACGACACACATCAGAAACAGCAATACTATTATCCTCTTCATCATTTCCTCCATGGCCAACGTTGTGGTCACACTTTCTGTGACGCGACAGCGGCACGGAATAGTGTGGACTCATTTGTTGAAACGGTTTTCATTTTCATCCAAGCCGTTTCGTGTGATTGTTTCCTGTCTTTGAGTTCTGTGTGATCTTTTGAGGACATCAAATCCAGCAGAGCAAAGACATCTTTTTGTTTTCAACGTTTAGATGAGGATTTTGCGATTAGCAAATATTCTCCATCTTTTTGTTCTGCATCCCTTGCCTTTTGATTTTGCCTACACCGTCTGAGAAATGCAATCTCATTTGATTTCCGCTTTGCACTGCTTCAGGAGTGCCTCCGCTTCCCTTTCCCCAAAATGATCGACCATCTGTTTCCACATTGGGGAGTTTCTGATTTCCTTCTGAAACTGCTCTGTCATTTGCTGTGCTTCGCCAGGCAGTGGTTCGCCGGATACAAGGAAAGAGGTGTGGATGCCGCTCGCGTCTTCCCAAAGCGGATCGGATAACGCATCTCGCTTCGAGCGCCGCTCACGCTTTATTCTGGATTTCTTTCCCATTTCTTTCCTCTTGCAGAACGTTTGGATCAGTTGCCTTGAAGGGCGGAGCCCGGAAAGGTCAACTGTATCCGTTGATTATACAGTTTTAATTTTATCTAAATAGCTTTATTTGAATTTAGCGTTATCGCCAAAGTGAAATGATATTGTTTCACAGTTGTCACAACGATATGCTATTAATTGTTTTATTTTCCAACAAACTCTAATGCCGGCTATATTCCCAGTAGGATTGCATATGCCTCTTTTCTCATCGATTTCTCTCCAATGAGGGCCCCTTGATAAAGGCATATATCCTTCTCTCATCTCTCCATTACAATTATTACATTTCATTTAGCTATTTCTCTCTATATCATTTTCATTGTATAATGGCGAGCTCAGGCGCAATTCTGCCAGCCACACGAAGCGCGCGAAGCGCGTGACTGTTGGCAGGCAGAATTGTTGCCTGCAGCGTATTGTTCGCGAGCGGAGCGAGCGGGCAATGCGTTGCGGGCAATCCGCGCAGCGGACGCATGAGCTCGGCATTCGCCTGTGCCACGAGCGGCGCGAGTGGCGCAGGCGAACGTTGTGCGTGAGTTTCCGGCGCGTATGCGACGGTAGACTCCACGCATTTGTTCGCCTTTCAACCCGCCTGCTCATCCGAGGGACTCTCGCAGGTATGAGAGGCGAGTTCACGGTTCAGAAAGAAGCTGAGAACAGTTCGAATTGCCACTATTGAGCCGAGGACGGCCATTTCGTGCAAGCTGGGTTTGATTATCGTGTGCATGACATCTGCAGCAACTAGGAACTCAAGCCCCAAGAGGATGTACGACCCGAAATGATGGCGCATCATCTCCCGCCTGTGGCATATGTTCCCGCCTCTGGCCTGCACCACCTCGAGTTTGACAAACGATATCGTGCTGAGCAATGCGCCCCAGGCAATGATGGCGATGCCGACCACTCCGATGCCGAATGAAAGATACTCTAGAATCGTCATAGCGTCTCCTTTTCTGGTGAACGTTGAGGTGACGCTGCTCAGGCAGACGCGCTTGCGCGCCTGTTTGAGCTAGCGTCCACCTGTTTGTTATGCATACTTCCCGTCTATTCGCCATTGGTTGTCCTCCTTTAGAAGCACAACCCGTTCATACTGTCGCCTCTTTCCAAAGGTTGTCGTGTAAGACACGACAGCTTTCACATTCTCCTGTTTTTCGACCTCGATATTATCTGGAGATAGATCACTAAATCGCTTTGGCGTTAGAAATGATGCCAGCTTGATTCCAACACGGAAGGTGAATGTGAACTGACGAAGCATGGCGGGGGTACATAATCCGGCGAGCGTTTGCATATCCGCACGCTTGGCCGCATCGGCATATGCCGTGATGACGTTCTTGATCTGATCTAAATCATTCATCTCTTCATTTTCCATTGCATAATGGCGAGCTCAGGCGCAATTCTGCCAGCCACACGGAGCGCGCGAAGCGCGTGACTGTTGGCAGGCAAAATTGTTGCCTGCAGCGTATTGTTCGCGAGCGGAGCGAGCGGGCAATGCGTTGCGGGCAATCCGCGCAGCGGACGCATGAGCTCGGCATTCGCCTGTGCCACGAGCGGAGCGAGTGGCGCAGGCGAACGTGGACCTGACGTTTCCCGAACCGCGTCCGCGCGGTGTGGGATAACGTCCAGGTTGTGGTTCGACAATTTTGCTCTTCAGGTTTCTTATCAGCTATCACTATTTGACAATCCACCACTTTCCGTTGCTTAGCTTCATGTCCAATCCAAAGGGAGGGCCGCTTTTTGGTCGTTTGGCATTGAGAATGGAGATGTCTGCTCGAATGCCATCGTCCTTCACTCTGACCCTAATCTCAGGATCGCTCGGAAACGGGGGCATCCCTTTCGCGAGTTCTTTCGTAATTTCATCGCGTTGCTCCGGGAGAATGTATTGCGCAGCTTCTTTCGCATTCTTGTTCGCAATGGCAATGATGAACGCCTTGGCAACAGCTTCCGGGCCGGCTGTGTCCGTTGCCGGCGCCTTCTTTTGGGGGCTGCCATGGGAACGCGCCTTCGCCACCATCTGCGGGTCGAGCTTCTTGATTGCTTCAGCCGCCAGCGCACGTACTGCAGGATCCTCGTCCTTCAGTGCTTTGGTGACGGCCGTGATGGCCGCCCGTGCGCCCGAGTCCCCCTTGGAGGCCCGCACTGAAATGGTTTGGCTCAGGAGCGCCATCACGGAAATGGCCTCCTTGCGAACTTCAGCGTCATGGCTCTTCAGCGCATTCGCAAGTGCCGGGAGCGACCGATGTAATACAAAGGAATAGTTTTTTTTCGAGTCAGCCCGAATGGTCTCGTTCAGGGCGGTAAGCCCAGGCTTGTCGAAGCCAATCTCTCCGAGCGAGTAGGCGGCGGCGGAGAATACATTCAGGTCACCGCCCTTGATCGCGTCGATCAGGACTGGTTTCGCGAGTTCAGACTGCTGATCCACGGCCCACAAGGCCCAAGCTGCGTTGACTCGGATCTGTGCCTCTTGAGCCTTCGTGGCCTCCCTGAGCGCCGGAAGAGCCGCTTTGGCTTCAGGCCCTATGTGGCCTAGCCATTC
>Ga0307990_1003578_pt1 | contig 11807 bp, 8 predicted proteins | sample EllFjometagen129_FD_203168 | JGI IMG/M metagenome (GOLD analysis project Ga0307990, IMG submission 203168) | Marine microbial communities from Ellis Fjord, Antarctic Ocean - #129 | ecosystem: Environmental > Aquatic > Marine > Unclassified | place: Southern Ocean | collected 2014-10-08
CTTGCGAACCGGGATTGAGAACGCGTGCAAAGAGATTCGCATTGGAAAGCCAGTAGCGAACACGTTCCGTGATCATTTGAGAGGGTGACACCAGGAATCCATTGTAGTAGTCGATTTCATATTCGTGGGAGCTCTTTTTATAAACAAAGCCTTTGGAGTCATAGGTTCGATCAATGGTAAGCCGGTGTACATCAAGAACACCAGTGGTCTCGATGGCGGAATCTTCCTGGACTCGTTCTGTCTTGAGAATATAATGGCTTTGTGTGTTGACACTGGTTCGGCAGCCTGCAACAAAGGCTAAAGCGAGTATGCAATAAAAACTGGCTTTCATAGTTATTGCTCCGTTTTACGTGGTGGTTTGCTAAAAATTATATTGGATGGATTACGACTGAGGCTTTCCGTGAGCTGCTTGAGGTTTTCTGAGATCTCTCGCGTGTCCTCGAGCACACGATCAATCTGGGGACTCTTGGTCGTAATCAAACGGTCAATGCGTTGGAGCGTGGTAAACAATTGATCAACCACAAGAGGCAAATTTGCCGGCAAGTGATCTGTCTGCGGGCGTGCGAGCAAGGCATTGAGCTCACCCAGAGCTTTGTTGGCCTGTGCAAGCAAGGCCTGTGTCTGAATACTGAGCTTCGGAATGTTGGCATCCTGCACTGCCCCCTTAAGTGAAGCAAGTATATCAAAGGCCTCTTGGCTGAGTCTGGCCGTGTCAATGGCCTGGATCTTTTGCTCTGCCTGGACCAGGATCTGCTGGATGTTGTCTGACACCTGAGGCACATTGGCATCTGCAATGGCCTGATCCATGGAGGTCAGTAAATGTTGAGCTGTGTCGCTCATCTTCTGGATGTCAATCTTTTCCAGCTTGTACAGGATCTTGTCCACAGAATCTTTGAGCGTGCTCAATTCACCCGGCGCTGAAGGCAGGTAAGCCTGCTCAGGCGTCCAACTGAATTCCAATACAGGGAAACGGTTCGGATCCAGGAATTCGGCCTCCAGGTAACCAATCCCCGTCAGGATCTCCGTGGCATAGCGAATCCGCATCCCTTCAGCCACAAGTCGATTCAGCCGGTCTCCCGGTTGATCCGCTGTGACGCCAAGCATATACTTGGAGTCCACAGACACAACAGCCATCACATAGCGAGCGTATTTTGAAAACTTGCTGTGGCTCAGAGGGACGCTGTAGCGATCCCCCACAAAGCTAATCTCTTCAACACGTCCAATCTGTACCCCCCTCGCTTCTACAGGAGACCCGACACTGAGTCCGTGTACAGAATTATCAAAATAGGTTTCGAAGTAGAGACGTTCTGTGTCGAACAGATTTGCCCCAAAAATTACCACGCTAATCAACAGGATCATCACTGCTGACAGCACAAACAGGCCGATTTTGAAGTAGTTTGGTTTTGTGCCCATAGAAGTTCCGCCTTATGTGTCACTTATCCTGGATTCACGACCGAAGAACTGACGCACCCAGGGATTGTCGCTTCGAATCTTGAGATCCTCCGGATCTCCGGTGGCGACGATGGTCTTGGCTCGTTTGTCCAACATGATCACACGATCTGCAATAGTAAAAATGCTTGGCAATTCATGTGTCACCACAACAAAGGTCATGTTCAATGTTTCAGATAACTGCAAAATCAATTCATCCATCTGCGCAGAGGTCACTGGATCCAACCCCGCAGATGGTTCATCCAAAAAAATCACCTTGGGATCCAATGCCATGGCCCTCGCAATAGCAGCCCGTTTTCTCATGCCTCCGCTCAATTCGGATGGCATTTTGTACGCGGCCTGCTCCAGGCCCACGGCCTTGAGCTTCATAAACGCCAGACGCACACGCAACGGTTTGCTCAAATCCGTAAACTCTTCCAGCACCAGACAAATATTGTCCACCAGATGCATGGAACCAAACAGAGCGCCATTTTGATACATCACACCAATTTTTCTGAGAATGCCCAAACGCTGGGTGTCTGTGGCAGTGACAATATCCTGACCATCAATCAAAATCTGTCCCTGTTTGGGCCTGTGCAGACCGATCATCTGCTTGAGCAATGTACTCTTGCCACAACCAGACCCACCCAGAATACCAAATGCCTCTCCAGGATAGATGTCAAATGACACATCCCTGAGAATCACCTCATCGCCATAAGCAGCCACAAGGTCACGCACTTGAATAATGGGTTCAGTCTTCATATCACCAACGCACTTAACACTTAACACCTAAAACCTAACACTTAGATTATATACCTAAAAAGTAATACAATACCGCAAACACACCATCTGCCAAAATGATGGCCACAATACCACTCACCACAGCACGTGTGGCAGCATCTCCCACAGCACTGGCCCCAGTGCGTGTCTGCATACCCCGCAAACACCCGATGCCTGCGATCAGCAAACCAAACACCAGGGTCTTGGCCAACCCTCCGAACAGATCGCCCAAACCGGAGGCTGTCTGAATACGTTCTACAAAAGTCACCATGGGGTACCCCAAGGCCAGCATGACCAAAGCACAACCCATCAGGCCAAACAAAAGATTCAGCAATGTCAACAAGGGCAACACAATCACACCCGCCAACATCCTGGGCAACACCAGAAATCGAACCGGATCCAGCCCCATGGTCACCATGGCATCAATCTCTTCATTCACCTTCATGGTGCCAATTTCCGCGGCAAAGGCCGAACCACTGCGACTGGCCAGAATAAACGCCGTGATCAAGGGGCCTAGCTCACGAAACAGAGAAATGACCACCAGATCTGCCACAAAAACTTCTGCACCAAACTGTTTCATGGCCACAGCCGACTGGAACGCCAGGATCAGGCCGATCAAGAATCCAACCAATCCTGTAATGCCCATCGCATCTGCCCCACTTTTTTCAGCCAGAGTCAGTGCATCATTCCATCGGAGCGTATGGGGTTGTACACACAGGCGAGCCCCCTTAACCAGCACCTCACCCACGAATTCAATTTGATTGTGTAAATCCTGACACACCGTCACCGTGGCCCGACCCACCTGCTCAGACAAACGCGCCACAGCAGTTGCCTTGGACGGAGAGACCTCAAAATCTCCGGGGTCGAATAATGCCAGAAGGCTTTGGTAACGGAGCTCCAGTCCCTCAATGTGACAAACACGCTGTCGACTGGTTTGATAGGCCTGGATGTGGAGAATCAGACCAATGCCGGAACTGTCACAATAAGACAATCCAGAGGCATCAACAGTCACGATTTGAGGGTTTTGGCGTTCAAGTTGAGCACGAAAAAGAGCCCACTCCTTCTGGACCCTTAGAATATCCAGATGTCCTGAGAGTGTGAGTTGAAGGGAGTCATCCCTGCCCTTTTCCTTGGTCATTCAAACCATCCTTGCTAACACCAGGCAAAACAAAACTGAAACCGATTTTTAGAACTGAAGTTTTCAGTAGGCAGTTCACAGCATAGAAACGCGTTTTACTAAAAACTAAAAACTAAAAACTGTACACCACAGGGCTTTTTTCAAAAGTCCTGTTAGAAGCTAAAACCATCCTTGAATGCCGCTGAAAAGTTGTACACGTCATCAAAATCGTTGATCGTGTCGGTGGGCTGAGCGCTCATCCACTCGTACTTAATCATGGCATACACGATTTCTCCAAAGTCACGAGTACACCTGACTTGCCAGGATTCTAATACCATCAAAGTCAGTTTCCCCCATCGCTCCAAAGCCATTTTACGCAGGCCTTCACACAATATCTGACCGCTGACATGCCCTGGCGAATCCTTGAACTCCTTGACCGTATACCCCAGCCCTTCATAGACAAAATAAAAAGCTTCCGGGCAATACCGCCCATCCAACTTGGCAATTTCTTCTGGTGTTGATTTCATGATTCAGTTATCAATCGGTTAAATAGTTGAACAGGCACAGCTTCACGTCTTGCCCCAGGCATTCAACAAAGAACTAGCTGACCACATCTCCGGGTTTTGCACCAGAATCAGGAGACAGCACAAAAATATCACTGCCACCAGGGCCAGCGGCCAGTACCATACCTTCGGAAATGCCAAAACGCATCTTGCGAGGCTTAAGATTCGCAAAAAAGACAACCAATTTTCCGACCAAATCTTCTGGCTTGTACGCCTTGGCTATCCCGGCAAATACATTCTTTTCTACGCCACCCACATCCACCTTGAGAGCCAAGAGCTTATCTGCCCCTTCCACAGGGCCGGCTTCAACCACCTTGGCCACACGAAGGTCCAGTTTGATAAAGTCATCGATCGTCACTTCATCTTTAAACGTGGGCGCCGGTATTTCTTCCACAGGTTCCGGGGCTGGCTGGACCTGTCCGTCTTTGCTTTCTTCAATCATGGCATGTACCTGTTTTTCTTCTACGCGTTGAAATAGATGCTTGAATTTGTTTATCGTATGGTTTTCAAGGGCCGTATCCAGATCACCCAACTCAAGAGGCGCTACATTCAAAAAGATTTCGATCTTCTGGGCAAACACGGGCAGGATCGGCTTGAGATAAATGGTGAGGACACGCATGGCATTGAGAATCGTGGTCAGGACCACGCGCGTTTCCTCAGGCTCGGTCTTGATGGTTTCCCACGGACGTTTGAGTTCGACATACCGATTGGCTTCGTCTGCCAGGGCTGTCAAGGTACGCACCACAGCAGAGTATTTGAGCTTCTCATAATCACTGACTATCACATCCTTGGCATTGACCAGTTTGGCCACCAGGACCTGCCCCTCATCATCCAGCGCACCCATCTTGCCATCCAGTTTCTTGGACAGCATGGGACCGGATCGTGAGGCCAGGTTGGCAAATTTTCCCACAAGATCTGAATTCACCTTGTTCGTGAAGTCCTCCACCCCCAGATCAATATCATCCACGCTATCGGTCAATTTGCTGGCATAATAATAACGCAGACACTCAGGGTCCAGATGATCCGCATAGGTGGCAGCCTTGATAAAGGTGCCCCGTGACTTGCTCATCTTTTCGCCGTTGACCGTGAGAAAACCATGGACAAACAGTTTTTGGGCGATTTTAAACCCTGCACCCATCAGCATGGCTGGCCAGAACAGGGCATGAAAATACATGATATCCTTGCCGATAAAATGATACAACTCATAGGCATCCTGATCGCCGGGAGACCCATTTTCACCGGGCCACATGACATCAAAATCCAGGCCATTCGCTTTGCAATAGTTTTTCGCTGAAGCCATGTACCCAATCGGTGCATCCATCCACACGTAAAAATACTTGTTGTCCTCGCCAGGGATTTTGAAGCCAAAATAAGGACCGTCTCTTGAAATATCCCAATCCCTGAGCCCGGAAGCGAACCACTCCTTCAGCTTGTTAACCACAGACTTTTGCGTGTAACCGCCGGCAATCAGCGATTTGAGTGGCTCTTCGTAGTTGGCCAGCTTAAAGAAGTAATGCGACGAGGTTTTTTGTACTGGTGTTGTACCGCATGTCGCACAAAACGGTTTTATCAAATCCGTGGGCCGATATGTCGCACTGCACATTTCGCACGAATCGCCATACTGGTCTTCGGCTTTACACTTGGGACAGGTGCCCTTCACATATCGATCGGGCAACGGCATGGTACATTTTTCACAGTACGCCTGCTCCACATCCCGTGTCACAATAGCGTCGGCTTCTTTAAGGCGTTTAAAAAACAGCTCGCTAAAATGCTGATTTTCCGGTGAATGGGTTGAATAGTAGTTGTCAAAATCCACAAAGAACCGATCAAAGTCGGATTTGTGTTCAGCATGCACCTTTTTGATCAGGGCCTCTGGGGCAATTCCAGCAGCCCGTGCACTCAGCATCACCGGGGTACCATGCGTGTCATCAGCACAAAAATACCGGCACTCATGGCCACAGAGCTTTTGAAACCGCACCCAAATATCAGTCTGGATATACTCCACCAAATGCCCAATGTGAATCGGACCGTTGGCATAGGGCAAAGCCGATGTCACTAACATTTTGCGTGTCATTTATCACCTTCAGGGCTTTTGGGTTTTGAATCGTTCTTTGTGCTGTTGCCACCATCACCAGTATTGCCATCCTTGTTCGCAGGACGCCTGTTGCCTCGACGCCCAGATCGACGCCTGCGCCCGCCTCGTCTTGAACGACTCGGCTTATCCGATTGCTCCGTCTTCTCTGAATCGCCTTGCACTTTTTGAGGGTCGGTTTTTTGGGAGGGGTCAGGGGATTCTGATTCGGGCTTGGGCCTGTTCTGCTTGGAGCGCTCCTGTCTTCTCGGAGGCCTGCTTCGAGGCTTTTCATCCTTGCCCTCTTCAGCCTTTGACGCACCACGTCTCCCGTTTCTTCGCTGCCCGACTCCCCTCAATGCAAGTCGTCTTTCCTCTTTCTCAGGCTCAGGCTTGACTCGCCTTGGAGCGTCCAGCGCCAAAATTTCAAGTTGCTCAAGGGGAATAGACAATCGCTCCCCCTTCTCTGACATCACCATAACCAATTGGCTCAGGATTTGAGAATCAATCACCCTGCCTTCGCAATCTTCAAGCTGCACACGTGTATTCTTGTGGGGCAGATTCTTCTTGAGCTCGCCATAGGTACTGTCTTCATACCGCAGGCAGCACTTCAAACGCCCACAATATCCCGAGATCTTGGCGGGATCGAGCGTGGCCTTCTGCATCTTGGCCATACGCATATTTACAGGCTTAAGATACTTCAGAAACTGCTTACAGCAGACCACCTGCCCACAGCTCTCAACATCGCCCAACAGGCGTGCTTCATCACGCGCCCCGATCTGACGCATTTCAATGCGCGTCTGGAACTCATGGGACAGCGTCTTGACCAGATCTCGAAAATCAACACGTCCTTCAGACATGAAGTAAAAAATAACACGTTCACCACCCAGAATGTGCTCAGCATCCACGATCTTCATGGAAAGCTTACCCTGATTCACAATACGCTGACACGTACGAACTTCATCCTGGGCAATCTTTTTGAAATGTTCTGCATCACTGATATCATCGTGCGTGGCATAGCGAATAAATTTGCCCCCCTGCTCACACATCATTTCCATATCGGAAGCCTTATAATAATCGGCCACCTGCTTGAAGTCTAATCGGTATTTCCCTTGCTTATAGCACCCCAAAGCCCCGACGATTCGACCCAGTTCAAGCCCTTTACGGGTCTTGACCACCACCTGAACATCGGTCTTGGGAACCTGCAATTCATTATGCGAAAACAAACCCAGACCATTCATGCGTCCAAAGCGAACGAGCATTTGCTTCTTGGTCTTGGATCGTTGAGGTTTTGACTCTGGCGTATCAGACATCTAAGTCACCTAATAACAATACGTTACGATTACGACACTCATATTAAAGACCCGGCATTATACCAGAACCGGCAATCCTTAACAATAACCGCTCAAAAATAAGCCTCTCATTCACACCGGACTCAATCCACCGCATGGCTTCATAGCATTCAGCCACCTTTTCAGCGGCCTCTTGAGGCCCCATACGCGTGGCCGCCTGACGAATCAAGCCACTCTGATCTGAATTACAGCAGGGTTCGGGCAGGCCCAGAGGCTCTTTCATCACATCCTCCAGCACAGCCACCACCATCGAAACCACAGTCTTTAACGCCCTGCGATTTAAATCTGTCCGACTCGTTGCAGAGTCAAAATCGGTCCAGGACTCCCTGATGGACTTGGCCCCAGCCAACAGAGCGTCAGCCACATTAAGACACTGCACCAACTGCAACCCCACTAACTTTTCTACCAGATCGATCTTGAAGCCATACAAATTGGCCCCCGCCTTTTCCAGTTCAGCCCAATTGCAGGCCGTACCCAGACTCCCCTGTGATAAATGGGCAAAATAATGCGCCTGAGCAGATGCCACACCCAATCCCTCCAGGTGCGCGGTAATGCGATCCCGATCGATCGGGCCAAACCGAATGATCTGCGTTCTGGACTTGGTTGTGGGCAACAGTTTTTCCAGTCGCGTACAGAGCAACACAATACAACAGTACGCAGGCGGCTCTTCCAGAATTTTCAGCAAGGCATTTTGAGACGCCGTATTCAGCTTCTCAGCCTCACTCACCACAAATACCTTACGTTTTGACAGGGTCGGCCGCGTGGCCACCTTACCAATCAGAAACTCGCGAATCACATCCACAGGCATGTCCACAGGCGCAGCCTTGCCCTTGCCATCCTTGGTAAACTCGCGTAACTCCTTGTAAACATGGAAGAAATCCGGATGTGCCTGCCCCTCCCACGCCCGACAGGACGCACAAGTACCACAGGCCTCAAACCGATCCCCTTGACCGATTGGTTCCAGACACAACAACAGATCCGCCCACGCAGCCGCAGTCTTGTACTTGCCCACCCCTTCGGGCCCGGCAAAGATAGTGGCATGGGTCGTCCGATCCATTCCGAACGCCTTCAACAGCGCCCCAATGGCACGATCCTGACAATATATTTCCTTAAATGACATCCCAGTAGAATACCGCAAAACGCTCGTAGAATACAGAGACTAGTCTTTTTCTATGTGAAAAATCGCCCGACAACGCAGCTTCGGCCCCCAATGCTTCGAGGGGCATTGCCGGATGGGACGTTCCATTAAGGAATCTTGGTTGTTGGTTTCTGCCCGGTGAAAGAAGCTTTCACGGGCCAAGGGTTGTTAGTTGTTGGTTGGTTGCAAGGCGTTTGATTTATCTAGTCCGGGCAGCGGCTCATTACTTCAACCTTCACACTTCATTTCTTCATACTTCGAAGCGTCTCGCGAGGTGTCCCGGCTAAATGCGACGCGGTAGCACCCTCCGTACAGATTAGCTGGTATCGAAAGCATGCCGAGTCGAATGCATCTTAACTGCCGAAGCAGCTTCGCACCCTTTTCTCTTTGCGTGGGATTCTAATCGACTGCTCTTGACCCGAGGCACTGAGGGGTCTATTAAATCAGCCCACGTAGTAGCTCCAAGCAGTTGAAAGCTGACCGCTTCATTGTTTGACACAGATTTCACGGATTACACGGATTTAAAACTGACAACAAACCACTAGAAACCAAAAACCATTTTTTGCCACAGATGATAGCCCAGATAAACAAAGATACAGATATTTGAAAAACTGAACCTCAAAGACAAGAACCATTTAACAGGAAGTTTTGAAGGCTGGTGCAGATTCGTCACTCCCGACTTATGCGAAGCCCGCCGTCAAAAAACGCTTCGCATGCCACTTCGTGGGAGTCCAGCATCTGTCACCACTTTGGCAAACAAGTTTCCCACATGGAACCAAACTCGGCCTCAATGACGGCTTGGAACAGGGCTTGAGTGAACCTTCTCCGTTTGAAAGTTAATCAGATGGAAGTTCCTGTTCTTATTGTGCTGACGCGTCTAGGTATGAACCCACCGGGCTTCGAAAAGGCTCAGTTCATAAAACTTGCTGTCATTGCGAACGAAGTGCGGCACCCTTGTTAATTGTACGTTCGTCCAAGTCTTCACATGGCGTTTCTCGCTCTACCATCGAAAGTAAATACCAATATCCAGGGAATTGCCCCTTAGTCCCCGTCAAAGCATTGGACATTGATCTCACGTCGATGTTTTTCTTAGAGCTCTTTTTGGCCCCGGGAAAATCCACCAAAGCATGCTTTAAAGGGGGCAAATGGCATTAAGCATCTTATTGGTAAAGAGATATCGTGGTCCGAGCATTATCTTCCGTGAGCATTACATTCAGGAGCCTATATGGGTGATCCTCGAAGCTTCTCTTTATTGAAGAATAGGAGCCATGATTCTAAATTTATATTCAGGAATAATGCATTCAAAAGAGTCTGGGCCAATAGGACCTTGCTCTGGACGTAATGGGCAGGAGAACAGATTTTTAGCACGGGCTCGTAATATAAATCCCTCCTCAGTTATCTCGTACTCAAAGTCTTCTCCACTGAATGGATCTTTATATAAATTATGTGGAAGTACTTCTGGTAACTGGCCATTTTGGGCGACCAGCAAGTAAACTTCAATAGCAGTTTTAGTCGCATTCAAATGGGCGACATGATCTATTGCGAGTGAAAATAGACTATTAATGGTGAAATCAAGTGCTCCCACCAAAGTATTGACAGCATAATCATTGCCAGCTTTTTTCCGCATATTAGCAATGAGTGCTTGGATTTCTGCGTGACTCTTCTCAAGCGGGTGATTACTCCCAATAATACGCAATGCAGAATTCACAAACTCTGAAGCTATTTGACGAGCATATGCCAAAAGTTCCTCATCAGTAGGGAGCTGGATACAACCAAGCTCGTTGTCATCACGTTCACTTTCTTGAAACTGACGTCTTATTTCATCCATTGTTCGCTCATCATTAAGCATCGCCTGAAGAGTCATTTCGAACATGGTGCGCATTGTACTAGCAGGTGACTTCGGAGAACCTCCCAAAAGAAGCTGTCCCTGTAACGACGTAAGCATATCTTCATCGGGAGGCAAAACACCAAGAATATATTGTAGACAACCCAAAGCAGTTAAATCCGTTGTTATCGAAATGGAATAGCCAAAATCAGTGTTCATAGAACCTAGATGTTCAGAATATCGGCGTGCTATCAGGCAACGTTTCAAAGCCGCTTGATAATCCTGATCCGCAACAGAGACATACATATCTGCATGTAAAAGAAGTGTAAGATACTGCATGTCTATATTATAGAAACATCCACGTGAATACTGCACACCCCACATACAGTTTGACAATTTGCTCGCATCGTCTACAAGCCTTATCGCCTCAGAACCCTCTTCAAGATACTCATTGAGTTGATTATCAGGTTCAGCGTTATCATAGTCCCACAATGCCATCGTTCTCGGCAAATCATGAATATCCGGAAGATAATGAAATGCCTGATAATATAATAGGGCAGCATTTTCTGGATCAGGCGGTAGAGCCTCGCCCGCTGCAATTGCCCCATAACAAAGAACTCCAGCAATTAAACAGACTACGAAAATTATTAATTGATGGCTTTTTTTCACATGCCTCATGGATACCTCCTTTTACTAAATTGCAGCTTAATTATCAGTGATATTGTATCACAATTATTCCGCCATTTCAGTTGACATAACAAATATTTTCTGAGGGGTGCCGTCTTTGCTAAATATTTCCCTGGTTACAATTGTACATATGCATCAGTTTGCAATTTATACTGATTCCCTTTTACATGATCTTATCGGCGTTAAATAAACTAACCTATACATTTGTACAAAAAAATACGCAGTCATATTGTAGCTATCCCAGATTCTACTCATTCTGAAAATCATCCACGTTTGATTGTCAATGCTTGTTTTGCTAATCTACAGGCTGTCTTTATATCGTGTCCATGGGCTATTAAGTGATTATAATCCCTAAAATGATATGAATGACGAGATATCCAGATATTGAGTTTGGCGAAAGTGCACGACATTTAGCACCAGGTAGATTAAAGGGGTAAATTGTCGGATGGGACGTTCCATTAAGCGACGAAGGAGCGTGGAGCGTCCCGGCTAAATGCGAGGCGGCAGCACCTTTCGTACGGATTAGCTGGTATCGAAAGCGTGCCTAGAAGGGATGCATCTGGAGGAAATTGGTGCCAATACTTAATAGTCAAGGCGTACCCCCGGATGTTTCCCAAGCAAAGACGCAGTGCCCTCAGCTCAAATCGGCAGCCGGCTGCCGATTTCATTGGGTGCACTTCGCTCTTGTATTTAAGGGTAAACACTATAATCAGCTGCCCCTTGGAGACTTCCTTTCGTATGGATGAGCTGGTATGGGCTCTCGGCCAAAAGATTGAATATCCAATATCCAACAAGGAATGATCAATGATCAAGGGCGGAGGTCGCTGCGCTCCATTGTCAAAATTG
>Ga0307990_1003579_pt1 | contig 11805 bp, 12 predicted proteins | sample EllFjometagen129_FD_203168 | JGI IMG/M metagenome (GOLD analysis project Ga0307990, IMG submission 203168) | Marine microbial communities from Ellis Fjord, Antarctic Ocean - #129 | ecosystem: Environmental > Aquatic > Marine > Unclassified | place: Southern Ocean | collected 2014-10-08
TTGTTTCCTTGCCACCCATATTGCCGTCTCCCTTTATGATTACTTTTGGCGGTCATTCCTGCAGAATGTCATTCCGGGTCACGCCCGGAATCAAGTAGTATTTTCTCTCCCGAATTTCCTCCTTCGCGGAAATGACAACGAAGAGGGCGGGAACAACATTCTGTGTTATGTTTCGTCGTCGGCGCTGCGTGTCAGCCTAAGAAATTTAACAGACTTGACAAGACTTTCCTCCATTTTTATTTCCAGCAAAGCGCTGCATGTATAACACTTTATCTGCCCCTCGTAATCACTGTACGTCTCATCGATGTCGATGGTGTGACCGCAGGATAGGCAATTGATCTTCATTGGCAAATCTCCTTCCTTGAGCGGCATCGCTCCTGATGCATCGCCCACTGTTGAGCAAGCCAGGCATAACGGAATCTCCGGTTGATCAGGGCGATGCTCTCCTGTCTGACACGTCGCGCTTCCCCGCCCCCGCCGCCCAGGAAAAACCCCGTATGCGTCCAACAGGCCCGGTGGCCCTTTACACAGCGGTTGGTCGAAATATGGCTTGATTGGAAAATGGTCAGCATATCAACTCTGTCCTTTCAATTATATCCTCTTGGCCATATACCGCCATGACCAGCATCACGAAAAGGTTTCCGCCAAGCGTCTCCGGGAAATTTCCACCAATATCCGCAACGAAATGAGCTTCGAGGATATTGTCAATGAAGCTGGCGTCTGGATTTATCAACCGCCAAACCAGGATCAGTCATATGCAAGTTCCTAACCGGACACCGCTGGCCATTAGTGTTTCCTCCTTCATGTTTGTTGATATATTTTTATCGAAAATTCTCAGCAGACATGCATGTCTGTTGATCATGCAAGCAAGATGCATGCCAACCGTTGTGGAAGGCACAACAAACGCTAACTACAAGTATTAATTAAAGGTAATTAAATAATAATGAAGTATAGAAAGTGCTGTCATCTCCATTGAAGGGGATTGAGGAATCATAACTATGGTAACCATTCCTGCTATGACGGGAAGGCATTCCCTACCGGCGGGTGTTGTGCGTGATGATGCTCACGATCTCATCATGATTGAAGGGCTTACCGACGAAGGCGGAGATCAGACCCTCCTGGAGGGACTTTTCAATGATCGGATCATCCTGGTAGAAGCAACCGGAAACGATAACGATCGGCAGGACGTCATTGGTTTTGAGGAGCTTTCGGGCCAACTCGAGACCATCAATATCCGGAAGTTTGGCGTCTAAAAAGGCCATGTGGAATTTATTGTTTTTCGCCAGGGACATGGCTTCACTGGCGCTCAAGGCCGTCATACATGAAAAGCCCGTCTTGCGGATAATATTTTCAAGAATCCAGCACATCTCGGGTTCATCATCAACAACGAGAATCGGTGCGTATTTTTCCTTCATGATTCACCTCCGATAAAATGGGTCGGCAATTTGACCGTAAAAATACTGCCCCGGCCCTTCTGGCTTTCCACGTTAATGGTCCCCTTGTGTTGCTTCACGATAGAATAACAGAGAGACAGGCCGAGACCGGTCCCTTGTCCCACGATGGAAGTCGTATAGAAAGGATCGAAGATCTTCTCAATTTCACTCCGGGCGATGCCGCAGCCGGTATCCGTTACCTGAATCCGGACCTCAGAATGATCCATCTTCACATCAATTCCCAGGCGCCCACCGGTGGGCATGGCATTGATGGCGTTCAGAAAAAGATTCATGAAGACCTGCTGGAGCAGGGTGGCCACTCCTTGAACCATAATTGACTTTTTGGGAAAGGATGAAGTCATTTCAATCTTGTGGATCTTGGCGTGATAGGTTACGAGTGTCAGGGTTTCCCTGATAAGGAACACAAGATTGATCAGGGTTGTCCGGGTCGTCGTGGAAGGGTGGGAATATCTGAGAAGATTCTCGATGATGTCCGAGGTCCGCTGGATACCCGTGTGGATCTTTTCAGCGCACTCCCGGCGAAATTCCGGGGTGCCGTCCTCTGCCATAAGAAACTGGGCACTGGACGAGCAGATGGCCAGTGGATTCCTGATTTCATGGGCGATCCCGCCAGCCATGACCCCGAGGGCGACAAATTTCTGGGATTGCTGCAGCGCCATCTCAAGTTTCCGTTTTTCCGTCAAATCCCGGCCAACCGCTACGACGCCCGTCGTTTTATTGTAGCTGTCCTTCAGGGGAGAAAAGACCCAGGAAACAGGAATGGCTGACCCCTTGGTGGTCTGCAACGGGCATTCTTTCATTCTGGAGTACTTACTGTCAATGCGGGAAAAAATATTCTGGATATCCTTGCGGTCCTCATCGGCACAGAAATCGATAAAATAGTGTTCCAGCGCCTCAGAGGTGGGATAACCGGACAGTCTCTCAGCCGCGGCGTTCCACGTCAGAATCCGGCCTTTCTTGTCTGTAGACAGGATGAGATCGCTGGCACTCTCCACAATACTGACCAGGTGTCGCTCCACCTGCCGCACCTCTTCGCTAAGTCGCACCTGCTCCGTCACATCGTCCATCAGGAGGACGGCCCCTTCCACCTGTTTCTGCCAGGTGAATGGCAGGATGCTGTAATAATAGATGCGGATGGGCACACCGGGGGCTCGGTAGGTCATCCGCTCCCCCTTGGCCGGTTGATTGTTTTCGATGACCTGGCGGATGCGCCTGGTCATGTCCATCTGGTCGAGGATGATGGTGGGGAAGACCTCTTCCAACGGATAGTCGATGGTATTGGCAAGGGTCCGCCGCCCCTTTTCGAGAAAATTACGATTCGCCGAGACGATGCGCATATTTTTACCGATCAGGAGGACAGACGAGGGGATGGCGTCCAGGAGCATGGTGTAGAGTTGTTCATACCGTCCCGAAAGATCAGGGCCTGTTGCAGCCAGGATTTTGTTTTCCATCGACAACCCCTTTTTACTGAAAAATCAGCATTGATGAACTCGAAAAAAGCCTTAAATTTGTACTTTCCACATTGTCATTTCCGCGCAGGGGGGAATCCAGTGGGTCATTTCTGGATTCCGGTTCAATCCCGGAATGACGAGCCGTTAGCCGCTGCGAGATCAGGTGTGACAAAATTATAAGGCGGCCAAGGGCCGCTGAGCAGGGACTGGGTCTTTCCGTTTGCCGTCAACTTTCCAAAGGTTTCCTGGAAGTGATCGACATGGCTTTTTAAAACAAGGAAATACAGGGACAGGATGACCGTCCCGTTTTTTACCGCCGTTTCCGTTCGATGTCTGCCATACAAACCGGCAAAGGCCTGGAGACAATGCTCCACCAGCATCACATCCTGCTGGGACGACTCTTCTCTCATCCGGTAATGGGCCTTTCGCTGAAGGAGGTAGTCGCGCCCATCTGCCGGCTGTTCCTCCTTCAACGGGTCTGCACTTTCTTCAGGAAGAAGGATCCGGATCCCCATTTCGACATGGCCCGCTAATTCAGCAAGCAGGATCTCATACTGGCGCTGTTTTGCCTTCAGGACGTCCCGGATCGCCTGAATCCCGTTCAGGAAACACCCGTATCTCATGGGGATAACCGCCTGACAGCTATGGAGTGTCTCCACGACCCGGCTATAATCAAGCAATTGGGCAACCGGTGGCGCGCTCTCTTCGACGTCCAGCTGGGATACGGCGGCGCACAGGCCATGGCCCTTCACAAATATCAAAGGATTACCTTTTACACCTTTAATTCCGGTCTTATCCCCTGAATTTACAACAGCCGCCGGGTTTTTAACGATACCGTATAACAGATAAGCCATGCTTCCCTTCCATACCCTTCCGTCCTCTCTTGCATCTTTCTTTTCATAACTTTGATGACGCAGTAAAAAGTCGAAAATCTTCCCTCTCCCTTGAGGGGAGAGGGTTAGGGTGAGGGTGAAGTGTTAATATTACAAAGAGTTATACCCCCTCCCCTTAATCCCCTCCCGCCAGGGGAGGGGAAATCTGACTTTTTACAGGTGCATCAACTTTGGGCTACTTGATGTCCTCTATTCTTTCCCGGAGAACAACCAACAATGTCGTAAGATCTTCTTTGTCTATTGAAAGCAGAAAGTTCAGATCTCTATCAGTTTGCAGCAGTTTCAGTATTTTTCCCAGGAGTTCAATCTTTGTCAGATCGTTCATATAATTTTTCCGTCCCGATGTGGTTAAGCTGGATGAACCTAAAGAGCAGGAGCGAAATGATAGGGCGGCCAGGGGCCGGAAATCTCAAGCAGGAGTCCTGCCTCTAGATGCGCGGCGTTCCAGTCGGAAAACAGGCGCCGCAGGAGGACTTCTTTCCTGTATTTCTTTTCCCCCTTATCGGCTGAAATCGTCAGGACATCGTCCCGGATGTCGATTTTTATATCATCCGGTCCCACACCCGGCATTTCCGCGATCAGGGTGGTGGCTTCTCCGTCCTCGAAGACATCAATGAGGGGTTCATGGATCTCCTGGACCACCGCCTCGCCGGTTTTCTTGTCCTTGCGAATATTGCCGAAAGGCTCCACCTTGATGGCATCATCCTTCCCGCCGAGGCCTGTCTTCAGGCTGAAACCATAGACTCCCTTGACGCCGCCTTCCTTGGAGGGGATGGTAAATTCCCCCTTCTTCGTGACGGTTTCCTCTTTCTCCGAGATCTCGTTCAGCTTTTCGGCGATGTCGGTCAAACCGCTCAGGATGCGACCAAACCGATTCTCGCCCCCCGGTGTTTCCCCAGCGCGCCCCTTTCCCCCGGTTTCCTGGTTTGACGCCTGCCGCCGGGAAAGTCGATCGCCCGCTTCGGCAAGGTCTCCCAGATTTCCCAGAAAACCTGTTAGGCTGTTGAGAATGCCCCCCCAATGTCTCCCCGGTCTTCATCAGACTTCTTGCCGTTCGGCTTACGTTTTGTAGTCATTGTTTTCTCCATTCTGTTGGATGCCAAATTTTTTTACCTTTGTATGGACAGTTTTGTAATCCACCTGCAGCAACCTTGCCGCCCTTGCTTTGTTTCCCCCTGTGAAGCGCAGGACTTCTTTCAGTACCTCCTTTTCCACGGCAAGGACACTCTGCTGGACAATCGCTCGCAGAGAGGCGTTTTTCCAGGGCATCCCTTGAACCTTCGGAGAAAAGGCAAGTCCGGGCACATCGGCGCGACTGATGCTAAGATCCTTTTCGGTGATCTCATCCCTGGCGACCAGCGTTGCCCGCCGGATGACCGACCGGAGCTGACGGACATTCCCCGGCCAATCGTAAGACATCAATGTATCCACCGCCGCCTCGGTAAAGCCTGTGATCAGCTTGTTCAGCTCGATGTTCACCAGATCCAGAAAACGTTTGGCCAGATAGGGGATATCTTCTTTGCGCTCTCTGAGTGCCGGCACACAGATGGTAAATTCACTCAGGCGGTAATAGAGATCCTTTCGGAATGTGCCGTTCGACGCCATATCGAGAAGATCCTGGTTGGCGGCCACTATGAGCCTGATATCAACCGGTACGGGCTTTTCCCCTCCCACCCGATTGAGTTTCCGGTCCTGGATGACCCGGAGAACCTTCGCCTGGGAGCCGAGCGGCATGTTACCGATCTCATCCAGGAAAAGGGTGCCGCCGTGGGCCAATTCAAACTTGCCCTCGGTTTGACGGTCCGCCCCGGTAAACGATCCCTTTTCATGACCAAACAGTTCGCTCTCCAAAAGATTCTCCGGGATGGCACCGCAATCCACCGCAATAAAGGGTGCTTCCGCCCGGACGCTGTCCCCGTGAATCGCCCGCGCGACCAGTTCCTTGCCTGAACCCGTTTCGCCCACGATGATCACGGAAAAGTCGGACTTTGCCACCCGGTGAAGATCGGCCGCGAGCCGGCCGATCTTGTCGCTCGGTCCCATACTCTCGATAAGGCTGAAATTTCCTTTATAGCGATCATTGATGGTTTTGAGGTTTCTTCGTAATTTTCCTTCTGCCAGGGCTCGGCCGGTAATCCAGACGACCTCGTTATTGTCGAAGGGTTTGGCAAGATAATCGTAGGCCCCTTCCTTCATCGCTTGCACGGCTTGGTGGGTATCCGCATACGCCGTAACCAGCACTACCGGCAGACTGTCATCGATCGCCTTGATTTTCTTGAGGACATCCATGCCGCTCAGACCCGGCATGCGCACATCCAAAAGGATGAGATCCGGGGTCTCAAGACAGATCTGTTGCATTGCCTGCTGACCGTCCGGGGCGGTGACGACCCTGAACCCTTCCTTTTCCAGGATTTGGGTCAGAATCTTCCGAATTTCCTCTTCATCATCGACAACCAGAATGAGTGAGCTACGCCCGGGCATATGCATCCCCTTTTTTATCTAAAGGTTTGTGCATTGGATAAAGAACCTTGATATCTGACGGCAGAAGGACGGCAGGGTTGTGCAGCAGGCCCAGAAAAAGGATGCCCGTCTCTCCGACTGACAGGGTACGATCGATTCTCGCGGCAATAAATGCATCCCGTTTGGCCAGCAGGAGGCTGCTGGTCGCCTTTTGCATGGTTTCCATCCGAATCGCTTCTTTTAGATCCCCGGATTCAAGAATGAGATGGGTGAGCTGGTATTCTTCAATCAGCAAGTCAGGAGATTCCGTTCCCATGATGGTTGCGCCCTTTTCTATGAGGCGAACAAGAAGTTGGTGATTCAGGCTGCCATTCTTTGCCAGTTCCTTTACAATATCCAATTCCTTGCCGCAGACAGGAACGCCATCCTGATACAGGCGGGTCTGTTCATAGACATCAGAAAGACTGTTCAGAGTATCTTCAACCGTGGTCCAGAAACGATCTACCAGATTAACTTTCTGATGCCAGACTCGTGCGCCGAGCTTTTGCAGGGTGATCTTGCGGAAAGACTCGCTCAGGGTGCCCATATCCGACTGGCTGTGGATGATGGGAATGTATAAGAGGGTTCTTGATGGCTCGGATCTTCCCACAGGGTCTCCTCACAATATGGGATGATTTCTATGGAAGTATTTCCTCATTTATATGGAAGTAATTCCGGTAAGTCAACAGTATTCAGCATCGCATCAGAATGATTTTATTCAATATGCCGGCCTTTGCCGCCGTTTTTCACTTAATGTCGCCATAATGACTTTACACTACTAAGCATGAATCATGCCTCTATCGCTTCAGGAGTGGGAAAGAGGCAATTCCACGATAAAGGATGCCCCCCCCCATTTCATTGATTTCCGCTCGAATCGTTCCACCATGCTCCTCGATGATGCCTTTAGAGACAGACAGGCCCAGTCCCGTGCTTTTACCCGGGGGTTTGGTGGTAAAAAATGGCTCAAAAACCCGGTCCAGGTTTATTGCCGGAATGCCCTGACCGTTGTCGGCGACGGTTAAAACAACAGGATGCTCTTTTGAAGAATCTTCCGGACGATGAACGGCAACGATCAGTCGTTTTGACTGGTTGTCGGTCATCGCGTCACAGGCGTTGAGGATAAGGTTGACCATTACCTTCACCACCCGGTCGCTTTCCATTTTGACGTGGATGACGGCCGGCGGGGGATCGTACTCGACCCGGACATGATCTTCTTTAAGCCGTCGCTCCGTCATTTGCAGACCCATTTCGATGACATGATGGAGCTCGCCGCCAACAAGCACCTTTGGCTTTTTGACGGAGGATTGAAGCAAATCATGGCTGGTCTTTACTATTCGCTGAAGCTGTTCCCGGCTGACTTTTACGTTTTCCCGGGCCGGTTCCGAAAGGTTTTCTTCTTCCAAAAATTGAAGCCGGGAGGAGATGATGCTGGCGGGATTGAGGGTTTCATGGGCAATGCCGGCAGCCAGGCGTCCGATCGCCGCGTGTTTTTCGCACTGAATCAACATGTCTCTTGTTTCCTGCAACTGATGCAAAGTCTTGACAACTTCCTTTTCCACCTGCTTGCGCTCTGTAATATCATGATATGTTATCTGATACTGTTTTTTACCATCCCAGAGTACACCTTTGCGGAAAACCTGTAGATTGCGGACTACACCGTCTTTCCGTATGATGCTGATTTCGTATTCATAGGGGCCATTTTCGCCTTGTTTTCTTTTTTCTCTTCGTGTCTGGAACCCGGCAAAACTCTCTGGTGTATAACGCTTCCCGACAGGGGTTGCTCCCAGTTCATCAATGCTGTCGTAACCATAGATATCCAGCATAGCCCGATTGGCATATATAGTCTCGCCCGCTTCGGTCACGATACGCACACCCAGTAGCGAATCTTCCTGAGAACGGCGGAAGTTCTCTTCACTTCGGCGCAGCGCTTCTTCTGTCTCCTTGCGCTCGGTGATGTCCTTCGAAATACCTCGAAATCCGATTGGTTTGCCCTCTGCATCTCGAATGAGCGAGGCTGACACTTCGTTAAAATGCTGATTCCCGTCCTTGGATATAAATTGTCCCTCAACTCCTTTAATCGGCTTTCCCGTGTTATAGACATTCTGAAAGAGTTCATATGTTTTCTTCGCTGGTGCTTCATCAATATATTGCCGGTAGTTCATGCCGATCGCTTCCTCGCGGGAATAGCCCAAATTCCGGCACTCAGCATCATTGACAAGGGTAAAGTTTCCGGCCAGATCAACTTCAAAATAGCCCTCGTCAATATCTTCCAGGATCGTGCGATATCTTTCCTCGTTCTGTCGAAGCGCCTCCTCCGCCTGCTTGCGTTCGGTGATATCGTGCGTAATACCCTGGACTCCAAGGATATTCCCCTGCTCGTCCCGGTAAAACCGGGCATGGGTTGACCCCCAGATCTCGGAGCCATCTTTCGCCCGCAAGGCGGTTTCAAACCCCTTGACTACTCCTTTTTCCCGTACAACCGAAACAAACTGATGCCACTCTTCAGGACGTACATATAATTCTTCGGTCTTTTTCCCGATAAATTCGTCGGGAGCATACCCCAATAATTTTTCAACGGAGGGAGAGACAAGGAGCACCCTCCCGTCATTATCCGTTCTGTAAAAGACATCCATGATGCTTTCAAACAGTTCCCGGTATTTCTTCTCGGTTTCTTTTTCGATCAGCCGGGCCTTCTTTTGTTCCAGGGCGCCCGCGATGACCATGGGAAGCCGTCTGAGGTGTTCCTTGATTATGTAATCCATTGCCCCGGCCTTCATGCAGGCCACGGCGGTTTCTTCGTTCATGGAGCCGGTGAAGAGGATGAAAGGGATGTCCGCGTCATGTTTCAGTGACAGTTTCAGGGCCTGCATGCCGTCAAATTCCGGCATGGCGTAATCGGATATGATCAGGTCCGGACGGAAATCCTTCAGGGCTCGGAGGAACCCCTTTTTCGTCTCGACGCGCATGGAGGTGAATGAGATTCCTCCTTTGCGCAGTTCCCGTTCCGCCAGTTCCGTGTCGGAGGGGAGGTCTTCAATAAATAAGATCCGCAGCAGGTTATCCTCTTTCATGCTTCTTCTCCGGTATCCTATGACTTGGGGGGTTGATTGAGCAGCAGCCAGTACAGCCCGAGGTCCCTGACGGCGCCAATGAACTTGTCAAAATCGACCGGTTTAACGATGTAGCTGTTGACGCCCAGCCGGTAGCTCTCGACTATGTCGCTCTCTTCTTTCGACGAGGTGAGCACGACAACGGGAATGATCCGGGTCCGCGGATCATCCTTCATTGCCTTCAGTACCTCCAGGCCGTCCACCTTGGGGAGCTTCAGATCCAGGATGACCACCTTTGGGACATGCTCCACCTTTCTTTTGCTGAAGGCGCCGCGGGCGAAGATGAAGTCCAGGGCCTCCTCGCCGTCAGTGACAAGGGTGATGCTGTTGGCAAGATTGTTTTTCTTCAGCGCCCTCAGGGTCAGCTCCGCGTCATGGGGATTGTCCTCCACCAGCAGAATCTCCACCTGCTTCATGTCACTCATGGTCCGCCTCCTTTCGAGGTAATGAAAACGAAAAAGTTGCCCCTTTGTTGATTTTTCCCTCCGCCCACACGCGGCCTCCGTGGCGGTGAATGATGCGCCGGACGATGGCCAGGCCGACGCCGGTCCCTTCAAACTCATCGGCCTTGTGCAGGCGCTGGAAGACGCCGAAGAGTTTGGGGATATACTTCGGATTGAAGCCGACGCCGGTATCCCGAATGGAATAGATGTTCATATCCTTTTCCGCATGGCCGGTGATTTCAATCCGACGCTCATCCCCGGGCATGGTAAATTTAACGGCATTGGAAAGCAGATTGCTCCAGACCTGTCGGAGCAGGGTCGGGTCACCGCCCCCGTCAGGCAGGGGGGCGACGGTAAAGACAAATTCCTCCCGAACTTCAGGGGGGGCGATTTCATGATAAATGGAGTTGGCCATCGCGGTCATGTCGACGCGGGAGACCTTCAGTTCACCTTTCGACGCGCGGGAGAGGGCGAGCAGATCGGTGATGAGCAGATCCATCTGCTTCGTGTTTGTTCGAATGATATCCAGGAGCCGGATCCCTTCGGCATCCAGCGTATCGCCGTACCCTTCCACGATGATACGCGAGAAACCGTCAATCGCCCGCAGAGGCCCCCGCAGGTCGTGGGAGACGGAGTAGCTGAAGGCCTCCAGCTCCTTGTTGGCGGCTTCCAGCTGGGCGGTGCGATCGATCACCCGCTGTTCCAGTTCGGCGTTGAGTCTTCTGATTTCTTCTTCTGTCTCCTTGCGCTCGGTGATGTCTGCGTAAACAGTTACGATCTCGCCGGACGGTAGCCTGTACACGTCATTTTCCACCCATTGGGAGATACGCTCGTCTTCGTAGAGTGAAACAGGATGGCGCTCGCTGGTGCCGGTTTCCCATACGCGCTGAAACATCTGAAAGAGGCCGATATCACGGATGCCGGGGAATACTTCCAGCAGAGACCTGCCGACGATCTCTTCGCGTTTCACCTGGCTTATTCTTTCGCCCGCAGCATTGATGTCCTTGAATATGAAATCATCGCCGTTGTCACACGCTTCGTAAACGGCAACGCCTGTTGTCATCCTGCCGAACAATTCATGAAACCGGATTTCGCTCTCGCGCAACAGATTCTCTGCCTGCAACTGTTCCAGGATCTGCTGAGTCATCACCTGCTTTCGTAAATAGACGAAAAATAAAATGATTGACAGGAACAGGAGAAAAGCGATCGCCACCACCTGAACGTAGTATGTGACCTCTGACAGGAAAATGCTCCGTTTGTCCCGTCCCACGAGGATGGTCCATTCGATATCGCCTACGGGGGCAAAGGAGATGTACCGCTTCCTCCCGCCGAGATCTGGGTCGTTAACGGCGAAGGTTGCAGTATGCGCGGCCATCGCCTTGTCCTTGCCGGATTGGAATGGATACAGTCGTATCTCCTTTCCATAATCATAACGGGTGCTGTAGAGGATCTGGCCTTTCCGGTCGGCGATCGAGATACTTATGCCGGGATCGAGAGGTATCTGCCTGAAAAGGTCTTGCAAGCCGACCATGCGCTGGGTATTCAGCAGGATGCCGATCCCTTCCCCCGTTTCATCAAAAAATGGGACGCCGATCTGGATGGCGAGGTCCTTTTCCCTGACGACTCTTAGAACCGCATCCGATATGTTCGACTTCCATTCCTTGCTGACATCCTTGTACCACTCCCGATAGGCAAAGTTCTTTCCCAACGCCTCCGGACGCTCGGGATAGGCGGCCCAGAGTGTGCCCTGTTTGTCGGTAATGATCAGGATGTCAGTGTCAGGGTTGCTTTTTATGAGGCTGATCAGATGGACCGTTGCCTTTTCGACGTTCTTGTCCCTGACGGCCTGGAGCAGGAGCGGCCGGTTGCTGTGAGACTCCATTATGGCGACTATCTTTTTGAGGCGTTGATCCAGAACCAGTGAAAGGAGATTTGCGGCCGACCGGTCCTCTGTT
>Ga0307990_1003581_pt1 | contig 11804 bp, 5 predicted proteins | sample EllFjometagen129_FD_203168 | JGI IMG/M metagenome (GOLD analysis project Ga0307990, IMG submission 203168) | Marine microbial communities from Ellis Fjord, Antarctic Ocean - #129 | ecosystem: Environmental > Aquatic > Marine > Unclassified | place: Southern Ocean | collected 2014-10-08
AAGTGGTTATCTTCGAGAGGGCTATCCTCATCTAAATGTTCTGTATCTCCAATCACTTCTATCGCTTTGTCGTCCATTTCGTATGGCAGTATGACCGAATCGCCGGTGAGGGCTGAGAATAGCGACCCGAATGCCTTGTCGATGTCCGCACGGTTAATTTCATCGATAATTAGCCATTTGTTAATCGGATCTTTGGTTTTCTCGTCGCGGAAGCTATTCAAGAAGATTCCCGGTCGGAATTCCAAAGAGCTATCGGTTTTACTTGGCCTATACCCTCCAATAGTCTCGAAGGTTGACCAATCGGAGGTGGCTGTTGAGAAATTGAAATTCTTATTCGATTCGGTATAAAATTGACATATATGCTTTGCAAGTTTCGATTTGCCCGTTCCGGGAGGGCCTATGAGCATAATATGTTTGCCGTTTTCGATTGCCTTAGAAATTCTGCTTTCAAGCGCTTGGCGCATATCGTCGGGAAAATGCAAGTTGCAATCGGAGAGGTCTAATTTATTCGTCAAATTATATTCAAGTTTACTTTTAATTTCGCCCCAAGTGATTTTGGTAGGGGTAGGAGGTTCTGCCGCACCCAAATACTTTTTGACATATTCCTCGATAAGTGGAATAGGATTATCTTCCGTAGCGAGCAATACAAATGGAAACAGCACTTTGAAGGTCTCTGTTATTTCGGCGGCAATTTCTTCTTCGCTCATGTTTAGAATCTCGCCTTTAGTGAGAATTCTATGAACTGAAGAGCCTAATTCTGTAATCCTGTCAAGCCATTTAGAAAAATCAGTTTCGGGATGTGTATTACCTATGGTTGGAGTTGTCGGGAATACGTCCTGTCTTTCTCCGTAACCGAAATCCCTCTTTATAAGCATTGGTTGATAAGACTTACATAAAAATTCCTTGTTTGTTTTTACATTGTCAATAAACCTCCTGTTAGTCTCTTTTGCGTAATTCCCTAACGTGAATCCATAGGATAATAGAGAATAATTAAGCCAAGCAGAAAGTTGAACATCTTCACTTCTTTTACTGCCTTTTGGATATAGCGCTCCCCAATAGAAATCCCAGGCTCCACCCCGTCCATAATCATTTTTGGGGAAAATAGAAAATACGCGTTTTTCGTGCTCCATTATATCGAGGATTTCCTTTGGAAGCTTATCTACGACTTTTTGAAATAGCGATTGAAATGGGATTTGTATGTTATTTTCGAATTCTTTCTTGTTCTCGTTATAGAAGTCGTAAGTCGGATTTTCATGAATTCCCTCTAACAACCCGAAAGTCTTTTCACTAAACATTGAATCAATGGATTCAACTTCTAATCCCTCTCTAAAAAGCTTTTCCCGGTATTCCAAATCGAACACCGCTTTCGCTAGTTCCGGTCTATGATGTGGATGAAATGGCGTGCCACTCCAGTTACTAAAGTATTCTGCGACAAATTCGAGAGCGGAGTTAAATGATCCAAATATTTCCGCTTTGTTTTCATCAAAGGTCTCGTAGTCGAATTCGGTCAAATATAATTCTGGAGAACTTGAAGGAACTTTAAACGGCTCCCAAGTCTTTTTCGCTATATCAGAAAACTTTTTATTTTGGATAAGAATAATAGTCTCCCCGAAGCTCAAGATCGCCCATTGGCAGAAATTAAGGCGTATGATCGAGTCCTTATAAACACACGTAAGAGCAACTCTCTCATCATTTATGTCTTTCACGCCAAGCCTGTTTAGGGTTCCCTTGAATAAGTCAAACGACCAATTCGCTTGTTCGATATTCTCAAAGATTTCAGAGAAAGGTGATGATAGTTCGATTTCCTCCCCATTTTCAGCGCTCTTTGGTTCTTCATTGGAAGGAGTATCCCAGAACATTGCATCGAGAATGCCCAAGTCCTTTTCGCCAATCACTCTCGACACTGTTTGCGCGATATCGATTGCTTCTGTATATGTATTTCGCTTAAGTCCTAACTTTTTAAATCCCGGTTTAGAACCTCCGTTCAAAATAGGGAAGAAATCCGGCCTGAGATATTGAAGCCATGGTGAAAATATCCCCGCCGTCACTTCAGGCACTTTTTGTTTTACATATCGCTCAATTAAATTTATAAGCTCATCGTGGTCTTGAATTTTAAAAGTTCCCTCAAGAAGTTCAAACACGGCTTGTAGTTGTTTTCTATTCGGTTTTTGTATTGCAGCTTTGGCCGCTGCGGTATACCCAGCCGGTGCATCTATCCAGCGTTGCCAGTAATCCTCTGAGATTTCTAAACAATCAAAATAGCTACGCATACTTACTGTATTTTTATGATCAACATATTTTAATAACTGAATAAAGGCTGTAAGCTTTTCATTTGTTAGAGGGCCATTTTCGAGTGTGGCCTTAATCATCTCTCTTGCGAAAGGCGTGAACGTCTCTATTTGCTCTCTACGACTTTGATAATTTCCTTTTTTATACCATCCGATTATCTCTTTTTGTTGATTATAAGCAACAAAAATAAATCCCTGAATATCGACCATGTTAAGAGGTTTGTAATCGGAAAGCCTCTCTTTAATATCATTACAGATGTTCAAAAGTTCCTGATAAATCTCCTTCGAAGGTATCGATTCATACTTGAAGTCACTACCAGTAAAGTCTAATAACCATGTAGCGATGGAGGGCTTTACAAAGTAATCAGCCTCAGGATGTGCAAGAAATAGAAAATAGGTAGCCGCCGTCCATTTGCAATTGAGGTTATTCGAGTCGCAGAAATCGACATAGCGCTGCACTCTTGTCGGGGAATCGCCGTTACCATATAAGAGATCGAAAAACGCCTCGCAAATCTCTTTAGGTATCTTAGGTGGCGAAAATATCGCGAGATCGCCGGTTCGAGGCGTGCCAAGGTAAAGCAGGTTTGTTTTTTGACCTACTTTTTTTAGGTTATCGATTATTTGTTTATATTCTTCACGTGCAATGAGATCCTCGAATTTCTCTTTTGAAAGGAGCTCGTTGAAAAGCCCTATGGCCTCCAGTTTGTAATCCCGCTCTTCCTCTACGAATTTAGGATTTTTAAAAGAAGCCCAATCTTCGAACTCCATTCTAACGAGATTGACCATATCATGAATCGTTCTTTCATCTATCATTATTCCTCCTCAATACCTTTCGGTGTAACTATTACTTCTCGGCAGATCATAATTGGTTCCGCTTTGCCTTTAATCTGCGTGCTTATTATCTCACCGCGCGACATTTGGACATCGGCCAGGAGCTCTCGAAGCTTTTCTATGAACTCCGAACCTTTCTCGTTGGGTTTATCGGCGGAATTGTAGGCTTCGCGGATTTTTTTCTTCATCGGTTCGTCGGTCACAAACTCTAATTTACTCATTAGGTCATACTCTTCGTGTAGTCCGAGAATATCTCGAATTTCCTTTAACTTCCCCCTTAGCCTCTGCGCATCATACATCGATTTCTTTGTTTCCATCGAGCGTTGCTTCAAGAATTCAAGCGATGCTCTTTCTCCGTCAGACCAATCAATCTCGGTTTGAGGTTCGACTTTTTCTTCTTCAATTTTGCATTTCATTATTCCAAAAACCTTTTTAACATCATCTGCGAGTTCATGTCCATCCCATATTAAGAAAAAAGGAGATTTTATTCTCTTTTCGCTTTGCCCTAATTTAAGTTCATATATAAAGATTTGTTTTTGGGAATCGCCGATCTTCGCGCCACGTATTCTGTCTGGCGCTTTTCGAAGTGATTCGACAAGTTTTTCATGCTCATTATTTATTTTAACTAATTCTCCGATCATCATCTCTCGGAATGTCACATCACCGGTTTCGTTGAAATTGCGTTCGTCGAAGAACTCCATGAGATTGTCCAATGTAGGAATCTCGCCCTCGATGCCGATGGTCTCCGCTATGCTAATTCCTTTTTTCTTGAACCGCTCAATCAAACCGAGAAGCTCGTCGAGACCATCTTCTGCGCCAAACCAACCCACGAGGATTTCGTCGTTAAAGCTCCCAAGCCTGTCGATGCGTCCTATTCTCTGAATCACTCGCACAGGATTCCATGTCAAGTCGTAATTGACCATCGTGGCGGCATCTTGGAGGTTAAGCCCCTCAGCAAGAACATCGGTGCTTAGAAGGATATCTATTTCGCGTTCTGGGTCTGCGCTGTTAGATTCTGGGCTGAAAGCCTCTATTTTGCGCTGTTTCTCTGCGCTATCATGCGAACCGGTTATCCAATCCAGTTCGCGGTTAATAAGACATGGATCGTCTCTAAGATTTTCTCGCAGATAGGTTATCGTATCGGCAAACTCGCTGAATATTAGGACTTTGCCGGGAGCCGCAGCTAAAAAATCTTTAAGGTTTTGAAGCTTGTTATCACTCTCAGGGGAAATGCGCTCGATTTTCTCTTTGATAGCCTTTAGATAACCGATGTCGTCGTAAATACTTCCCTTAAGACCAATTATCTCATCCTCGGATAGTTCCTCTTTCTCCAAATCTAAATATTCATCGGTATCAAGGTCTCCAACATCTTCGACAATACCATTCTCTAAAGTTTCTAATGCCTTTTTCGATACAAGAACATTATCCTTTTCGAGTTTCTCGACTATAGCTTTCTGCGATTCGAGCAACCTTTCTATCGAGCTTCTAAAAGCCTCAACCGAGCTTTCCAATCGCTTTAAAAGCAATGTCATGATTAATCCTACGACGGCAGCTTGACGACCCTTTTTCCATGTATCCTGATCGGATTTTTTCTTGGCCTCCTCAGGCCGGTAGGAGATAAGAGTTAGCTTTCCGAAATTCTCGGCTATTTCCTCAAAGAGTTTCCTGCCTTTGTAAGTCTCTTCAAGCGAGTAAGGAACACGTTTTGTAACTCGCTTTGGAAATTTAACCTCCCTGCCTTTAATCCGAGCTCCCTCATAATTTTTCATTATGTAGCTTCGACTGCGTCTTATCACAAACAGATTAAACAATTTGTCCAAGCTGTCAGCGGCTTGAGCACGAAGATTTGGCAGAACCGAATAGTCGTTGCATTTTTTAGCTTCGTTTAAGCGATCGTCGATAGCACTCGCAACCCTTTGGATCAGACTTTTATAATTTGGGACATCCGGTGCAAAATATTTTTGGTCGCCGCGTGTAACCAGATCAAGAAGGGCCGATATGTCCGAGATTTTGTTGTTTATCGGTGTCGCAGTGAGAAAAATCCATTCTATTTCTTTTTCAGTTTTTAATGGATCGGTGATTTCATATAGCGCTCGGTAGCGGTTCGATTTCTCGTTGCGGAATGAATGCGCTTCGTCGATAATTATCACCTGATACTTGCGCCATTCCTTGCGTTTACGCTCGATCAGCTTCCAGTAATCATCGTCGACTGGATTGAATCGCCCCAATCCCTCGATCGATTCGACCCTCACCGAGAGGAACTCCATTTCCGCCTCTTCAAGCCACATCCTTCTGAGTGCCGCAGGACAAAGAATTAGAACCGACTTAATCCCTTTTTTATAATCGCTTTGATAGCGATGAATCAAGCCCTTGCCAATAAATGTCTTACCTAAACCGACGCCATCCGCAACCATCACGCCGCCATGCTCTTTCAGGATTTTCCACGCCCTATCGACCGCATCGCGCTGGAATCTCGCAAGCGCTTCGTAATCCTTGTAGCCTTCCTCGAAGAACACCTCGTCACCAACATACTCGATGAGCGCACGAACATATATCTCGAATGGCGAATACCAACGTCCGAACTGAGAATTAATTATATCATCCCGAATCTTAGGTTCGATATCCACCGCATCATTCCAAAGCTCATCGAACCAGGCGAGGGCGATTCCGTAATTCGCCTTTTCCTTACGGACGGCGTTAAGCTCTGTGTTGCTAACCAATCCCGAGTGCGTCAGATTGCTACTTCCGATAATCGTGATCGGGCTTTCGCCATGGACGTTGTCCAGCATATAGGCTTTGGCGTGAAGCCGCCCCTCCTTCATCTGCTTCATCTGCACACTACCATTTTTTAGGGCATCCCTAAGATGGATAATCCACTCCTTCGCGTTGTCAGGGAGTTTTCCCAGATCATCCTGCAACTTTGAATCTGCTTGCCCTGCTTTTATCGTGTCTGCGGTCTCGCGGTCCATTTCAGTGTCGGTGAGAATCCGCACGCTCTTGTTCGCATCGAGGGCGGTATATAAATGTTGCCAGCCGCTTACGCGAAAATATCCCACCGCTATCGCCGCATTATCGCTCTGCCCAAGGCAATAATGAAGTACCTCGCCTATTCGCGGCTCTTTGATGTTATCGAGTATGTCCGGGATTTGCATTTTGGCTCCTGATGTAAATATAGCTTGCATTTGCGCCGATTATCGTTATATTAATAGCGAGATGAAGAAGTCTAAGAAACATATCAGAACGACCCGCGAGATATTCAGAAATCGCGAGACTATTGTGAAAATCGCGCGCAAACACGCCGTCGATTCCTGCGCTTGCGAGGGCATTGTAGTTAAACCCACAAAGCAGGAGAAAGCCCGCGAGATTATTCGTGAACTCAAATCTCATTCTGCATCCTCTTGAATCAAAATATCCTCGAAAACCTCCGTTAGAATATCATAATGTCCACCCCAGGCTTCTGTTAAGCCGTCGATATATCGCCTCCAATTCTCTTTGATATGCGAGCTTAGATTTGGAACGGTATATCCCGCTTGTTTAGCCATCAAACTGGCTATTAACCTGCCCAATCTGCCGTTGCCTTCTCTGAAAGGGTGGATTATCTCGAATTCACCGTGGACAATAGCTATTGCATGGGCGATTTCATGAGAATCGCTAAAAGAGCATGGCGTATATTTAGAGAGAATCACCTTCTCGAATTTATCCATCTCCCTATCAATGAATTCGGGAGCGCAATAGGTTATTTCGGCCTTTTGGATACCTACCGAGCGCGGCCTTCCAGCCCATTCGTATAAATCGCCGAGCCATATACCATGCAATTCATAAATGTATGCCTTCGTGAAATGGAAATCGAGTGTCAGGTTCTCTATCGCTTTAATTTCCGCATCGACAAGCAACTCCTGTTCGAGAGCATCCACAAGTTCCGGGTCGGAAATGTCGAGTTTGTTTTTCAATACCCGGCTTTCAGACCCCGGCTGATACTGGTCTTCGATGTTCCCGTATATATCGTATCTATCAGTCATTTAACATCATCTCACCAATGCGCGGCTCTTTGATATTATCGAGTATATCCGGGATTTGCATGATTATCTCTCAATCCAAATATTAAGATCATTTTTATACTGCAGAAGTTTGATAGCAATAGCTTCTCCAACTTCTTCGAAATAATTTCCCTCTTTGTTATCGTGACAATAATTTGCGTGCGCTTCTAAAAAATGAATTCTGGCAATACTCACATGGAGTAAAGGCAGTAGATTAACCTTCCCCGGGTCGAATTCTTCTATCGACTTCCAAAATATCTGTGCAAGATCTTTTGATTGCGAGTTATTACTACTACCATTACTATTTTCTAAATCGCCATCTAATGCAGCTTTGATCGCTGACCGTTTTAAAAATTCCCAGGAGAAAGAACCAAAACTAATAATGATCCTTGGTTTATATTCATTAATGAGATTGCCGTAATCATCGACTTCTTTTTTGTTCTCAACGGACCATTCACCTTTGACCGATTTTGGTTTCTGGTCTGGTTCTTCAATCGCATTTCGAATAAACAACTCTGACGTATCGACTCTAAGTCTTGCTTTACGAAAAACGCTATCCTGAATTACATCTAAAACCGAAGTCCAGATGTTGTGACGAGCTGGATGCCTTGGATCAAGGGGGGCTGTTAATTTGTCGGCCCAATTTTTTGGATTAGAATCGCCGAGCAACCAGATTGGGAATCTTGGATTACCTACTTCTCTTTCCATGTTCACACCTTCCTATATTCATCTTCATAAGCCGTCTTCTCGATCTTGCCCTCGCGGATGGCCTTCTGGAGCGACGGTTTTTTCAGTTTTTACTTCGCTGCTTATTGTTTGGGCTTGTTCCTTTATTGTTTTCGCCTTTTTTATAAATTCTTTGATTCTGCGTTTATCGAATTTACCCTCATTAATGAGCTTATCTAATTCCTTAATTATCAAAATGTTTTGAAAAAGAGAGCTTACAGTAACGCCTAATCCTGTCTTGACATTAATCTCCTTAGCTAAATTAGCCGTGCCTAACCAATAATCAACAGACGTTTTGATTATCAGTTCCCTCCTATGCCTTCTCTCTAAAGAGCGATTATTAAGCCAAATCCCTATTAGCGAAATGGCCCCACCAATAATGCTTCCGCCCAATGCTGCAATAATTATTTCCATGTTACACTCCTTTTATGTCACACCTTCCTATACTCATCCGCCCACTTTGTCTTCTCGATCTTGCCCTCGCGGATGGCTTTCTTGAGGGCCGGTTCGAGCTCCGCGCGGGCCTTCTCCGTGAGGCGAACATTGTTCTTGCCACGAAGGCGCTGGAGCGCGGCGCGGAGAAGCTCGTCCTGCGTGTAAGCCTTGCCTTTGTGCATCGTGGCGAGGATGTGCCACATAAAGAACTCGTAGCGCGCGTTGCGGCCCTCCGGCGCGAGGTCTATCGGCGCGCTCTTGACCAATTCGACCTCTACAAACTCCGGGTGCTTTTCCAAAAGCGTTTTCACCATCACCTCGCCGAGTTTCTTCGTTTCCTCGTCGAGGGTGACATGCACGGCGCGGCCCGTGGGCTTCTTTTTGTCGGGTTCCTCGAATTTCATGCGCTTTTGCTCGGGTAAATCCTTCGCGCGGAGATGAAAATTGTCGTTTTCGGAGCCGGGCAACTTAGATTCGGAAACCCCCTTTTCGCCTGTGCGCTCGGCGTATTTATCCCACAAACCCCACGCCTTGGCCAATTTGGAGTAGCGGCGGCAATACCAGATTTCGACTTCTGCGATCTCCTCTTCCGAAAGGCCATATAGGCCATAGACTATTCGGTCAATCTCAGGTTGCTCGTTTTCGAAATACTCGTAATAATGTGAGTGCTTTTGCTTCTTTATTATCGATTTAACTAACTTCTCCAAAAGAATCAATTGCCGGTTACTCTCTATAATTCTCAATTCTTTAATGCAATCTACATGAGAACTTACGGTATGATTAATATATATCTTGAAGAGATACTTAGCACATATTGAAGCCGCAAACCCTAAAATCGAATGAACAGATTTATTTTTCTTTGGGATGATCGCGGATCCCTTTTGGTCGAAGACGCTTGAAGCATTTATACGAAAAGTCGGCGAATATATCCCTGTGTCAGAAAATGTCAGCCCCTTCTCGAAATAGTATTCATTATTTTGGAACCTCGACGCTATTCTATTTTCGTCGCCTCTCTTAATTTTATCTTTTTCGCCATAGTATCTCTTCCTATCAGCTATCGTAAGCGTTTTCATTCGGTCAACACTCTCTTTCGACCAATCTATGTAATAGCCGGTCGGAACGTAATAATTTGGAAGCCAACCACCCTCGGCGTCGCTTTCGCCACCCTTGTCATAGGGCACAAAATGTCTACCGCCATATTTCTTCGGGTTTAATCCGTTGCGCTTCTCGTCCTCGCTCAGGTTTTCCAATTCCTCGTCGGTTAAGACAAGTTCATGGTTAATTATTTCGTAACCCCCTCGAACGCCGGAGTCCTTTCGGAGATAAAATTTATTATCCGCTGTAGCAAGTCCTTGAACGATTGTAGCGATATCGCCCAATTTTACAAATTTGTCTTCGGACATAACCCGGAAAATATCGGGAGAGCCGATAAAAAACGGCAGGTTTTCGTGTTCGCCGACTTTTGACTGAGGGTATGTATATCTTGCAAAGTAAACGTTCTGTTCATCTTCGGCGTTGCCCGCTATCTTTCGCAGGTTTTCCGAGAGCATACCCCATTCGCCGTTTGGAATGCCACGTAAATCGCCCGTAACCATTTTGTGGCCATCTTTAGCCGGTGCACTTCTGAGTGTGAGAATAGTGGTGTTTACGGTTGCCCCGAATATCCAAGACGGAACATCGAGGACATGAAAAACCGTTGTATTTTCGAAGAGCCTTTTTCGAAGCGGTTTATGGGTTCGAATCGTCCGCCATGTATCGGAAACGATATATGAGAAGATTCCATTAGGCTTTAACAGTTGTAATCCTCGAATTATGAAAATCCCAAAACTATCTTTTGATTGGCTTTCATTCGGGAAGTAAATATCTCGCAACCCCGAAGCAATATTCGCTCCATACGGCGGGTTCGCGATTACGACATCGAAACCGTCGCGCTTGAAAACCTCCGCGAACTGGATTCGCCAGTCGAAGGCGTTTTCCGGCAATTTCCGTTCCGCCTCGATACATTCAGTCAGCCGGTTTTCCGTTGCAATGATCCTCTCGCGCAACTCCCTTTTCGTTTTGCCGTCGTGCGCCTGGAGGAACCGGTCTTTCATTTCGCCCAGTTCATCTGCGAGTTTTAGGAGTTCCTGCTCGAACATATCGCCTGTGTAATCTTTATCTGTCGGGTTCGGCGCGGTGAGCGAGTCCCCCGCTTCGATCTTGAATTCGAGGTTCGGTAGCGCGACATCGGGTTTGTCATCGCCCAGCGGGTCGCGGATTTCATCGACCACCAACGACAGCCACAGGCGCAGTTTGGCTATACTAACCGCGAACGGGTCGATGTCCACGCCATAGATGTTATGGCTAATCATCTCCAGCTTCCAGCTATGCACGGTCGATGGGTGCAACTCGCCGCTACCATAAAGCGCCTTCTGCAGGGCGATTAGGCTGTGCATCATCCCCAGCAGATAAGCTCCGCTTCCGCATGCAGGGTCGCAAACGCGCATCTTTTCGAGCATATTGGATACTTGTCGATAATCGCGCAGTTCTTTTCGGTTTCCGCCCTCGACGAGCGCCGTTATGGCTTCCCCGGATTCGTGGGTGCTGGTCTTCAGGTAGCCTTTTAGCGCTTCCTTGCACATGAAATTGACAACGCCCTTGGGGGTGTAGTAGCTTCCGCTCTCGTGCCTTCCCGTCACCATGCGCTCGAAAACATGGCCGAGCATCTCCGGATCGACCGCAATTTCGATGTTCAGCGGCGTGCTTTCCTCCACCGTGAAATTATATTTCGCGAACAGGTTGTGGAAAATGTTTTTGAAGAAGTGGTCGCCGATTTTTAGCGTGCCTTTATCGCGCGAGGTCTGCTCGTTCATGTCCAATTCGTCGAACAACCCGCCATTTAGGAAGGGAAGCTGTCCGGTGTCGAAGCTGTTATCGCGCTCGATGCGTTTGCGAAGGAGGTCGTTTTTTGGATCGTTGAGCATCTCAAAGACCTGCTGGATGCGGTCGGAGTAGAAATTCGCGTCGTCGTAATTCTCGAATAGGCGAAGAAGATAGTCCTGCTTGCCGTCGAGCCAGCCCTTTTTCTGCACAAACCACAGGAACATGAGGCGATTCATTAGCAAGCTGGCGAACTCGTGGGCGCGCAGTTCGTTTTCCTCTTTGCCCAATTTAAGCTGTTTGGCAAGCTCGCCTTTCAGCTCCTCGAAAATCTTTTTATATTCATTGTAGAAGGTATCTGTGAGAGGTTCGAGCGCAAAGGCTGAGAGGATTATCTCGCGGAGGTGGCGCGAAAGATTGAAGCCAAGTTTGCCTACGACATCGAGAGGCGTGCGGGCCTCCGGGGCATCGCGATGAAAACGCACCCACCGCAGGGCGATTCGGTCGTCTTCGCCTACTTTGCCAACGTGTGTAAAGGTTGCAAGGACGACCTCGTCGGAGTTTTCGCCCTTCGGCGATGCGAAGAATATCAGCGGCACACCGACATCTCGCGCGTGCTTCTCGGCGA
>Ga0307990_1003584_pt1 | contig 11799 bp, 6 predicted proteins | sample EllFjometagen129_FD_203168 | JGI IMG/M metagenome (GOLD analysis project Ga0307990, IMG submission 203168) | Marine microbial communities from Ellis Fjord, Antarctic Ocean - #129 | ecosystem: Environmental > Aquatic > Marine > Unclassified | place: Southern Ocean | collected 2014-10-08
AATCACCAAACGGAGCGTTTATATTCGCTGTACTCAGATCAATTACTGATACGATAATAAAAAATGATCAAAACGTGCTTGGGTCTCTAAATATTATTGCTAACTTGCAAACTGATTAGTTACAAAATAATTACTAATTCTTCAAATATCTCATTAATTAAAAACTACATTATGAAAACCCTTTTCTTAAAATTATCAATTCTAATCCTAATTACCGGATTAAGCTTTAATGCTTTTACACAAACTATCAATATTGATAGTACTTTTTATTCTGATACTGAAATTTATCCATTTAGCGGAGTAGATTCAATATATGGATTAAGCATTTCAGGAAACATTACTTTAGATAGTGATACCAGTCTTGTACGAATTATACTTGTAGATGAAAATTATAATGAGTATATGGTTTATGAGGCGTATCCGCTTATAACAACAAGCCTGGATTTTAATATTGCTGATATTTGTGATGAAACATGTTATTTAAATGGGACAACACCCGTTTCTTTGTTTATCTATGTTAATCATGGTTCTATTAACTTGGAAAGTTTAACCTATTCGACCATTTTTATTAATAATGCTGAAGCATTGAGTTATCAGGCTAAATTACAAAATGACTCAATAAAAGTACAAAACATGAACATAAATATTCAAAACAGAGGTTGGAATTGGATTGCAGGACATACACAGATTGTTCAAATGAATTATGAAGAAAAGTCAAATATTTATGGAGCTAATTATAATATGCAGGGTTTTGAATATTATTTAAGCGGTGTTTACAGATATATTTCTCAATATCAGCAGATGCGATCAGCCTCAACTTTGGTTGAATCATTTGATTGGAGAGAAAGGCATGGAGCAAATATTGATGAAACAGGTAATGTCTATTTTGGGGGTACTACAGGCTGGTTAACGCCACTTAGGTATCAGGGCACATGTGGAGCTTGTACTGCTTTTGGCACTACCGCAATGGTAGAAGCAATGACAAACCTGTATTTTAATAATCAATTCGTTTTTGGCACAAATGAAGAAGAGCTTGATTTGGCTGAGATGGATGTTTGGTGCGGGTGTAATGGGGTTTGTGCTAATGGTATCCATCCAAATACTGCACTAAATTATATTAAGAATAATGGTATTGTAAATGAAGATTGTTACCCATATGATCCTCCTTGCTCAAGCTCCCCACCACCTTGTACTAATCCTGAAATAAAAATAACTTTCGATTATTATTTAAATGTAAACAATAGTAGTTTCGATAATATCAAGTCACACCTTATTGAGTATGGCCCATTAGCTCAGTGGATTTATTTAAATCAAAATTTCAATCACGAAATGTTGCTAATTGGATATAGATTTGATTCTGAAACCAATGAAACAATATGGATATATAAAGATAGTTATAATAATTATCGTGAAATGGTGCTTCCATCAACTAATGTCATTGAGAAAACCCAAGGTATTTTGCAAGGACCAAATTGGGGTGTTCACCAATTAATTGGTGATGATTTCGAGCGTAATTGCAGGGACTTCGACAATGATGGCTATTATTACTGGGGGGTTGGATATAGAATGGAGGGTTGTGGAGATGAAAACACACCTCAGGATAGCGATGATTCTGAACCCCGCATTGGCCCTTTTGATAAGAACTATTATGGAATTCCTGTGAGACCTGAAATGTTAGTAATGTGTGAAAGAGTAATTGACGATGACGGCTTTTTTACATTTCATGAAACATCCCAAAGTCGTGTATTCATCTTCACAATTAAAAATGAAGGCAATGCACAGCTAAATTTTTATTCCGAATTATTTGGGCCACCTTCAGATCTAATTGAGTCCTCAAACCCAAGTGTTTTTGAGATTGAATTAACTAATCCTGTTCCTTATATTTCAATGAATAGTGGAGAAACTACTTTTCAAATAACTTACCATTACACATCAGGACCTGGTAACGACAATGCCGTAATTACAATAAATACTTTAGAATTAGACATTGAGTCTTTTAACTTCTTTATCGAAAATACTGATTGTGAATTTAATACTGAAGTTGAGGAAATCAATCATGTAGTTAACTGGCAAGATTGGGCAATTAAGTCATCAAATGTATTAGTTAAAGATGGTGCAGAATTAAATATTACAGGTCACTATGGATTTGTAAAAGATGCCAGTCTGATTATCGAAGCAGGTGGAAAAGTTACTATCGACGGTGGAGTTTTAACCAAAGCATGCTTAAACAAATGGCAGGGCGTAGATGTATGGGGAAACTCCAATCTCAGCCAATATCCAACATCAAACCAAGGTTATATTAAAATAATTAATAATGGAAGTATCCGGAATGCAGAAACGGGAATTCAGGCTGCACAAATAATAAACGGGCTTTACGTTTCAGGTACTACCGGAGGTATTATTAGTTGTAATGATGCAATTTTCAAGGATAACATAAGCGATATTATAATTTATCCTTTTGAAAACACGCATCCTGTTACCGGTGAGAAATTTCATAACTTTTGTTCATTCACTAATACACAGTTTATAAATACAACAGTATGCGAACATGATCCCTATGTGAATCTTTGGCGTGTGGATGGAATTAAGTTCAGGGGATGCTCTTTTATAAATAAACTTACTAAAAGTGATTGTCCGTTTGGGTATTATAAAGGAATAGGAATAATGAGTTTCAGTTCAGGTTTTTATGTTGATGATTATTGTATTAGTAATATTGTTCCTTGTAACGAAACCAAACAATGCCATTTCGAAAATCTTGAATACGGTATTTACGCATTTAATGGTGAATTAAGTAAATACATATTAATTGACAATGCTGTATTTGTAAATAACAAAACAGGCATTTATATGAGCATGGTTGAAAATCAAACAATAACACAGAATAAGTTTATTTATGATGATACTCATGATTTGCTTAATGATACTCCTGTAGGATTATACTTAGAAACATGTACAGGATATTCCATTGAAGAAAACATTTTTAGTAGTGATGTACAGGATATAACTATAATGGGAATTCAAATATTAAACTCCGGCTCTGCATACAACGAAATATATAATAATACTTTTGAAAACCTGAATACAGGTATTTCAGCAGCTGGGGAAAACCGTGATGCTACTGGTAATGGGCTATGTATTAAATGTAATGATTTTGAGGAGTGTACTGATGATATCTATATAACAAACCAAGGCTGCCAGAGTAATCCTGGTATTGCATTTAGCCAGGGTGACTTTTCTTCGGTTTTAAATCCTGATAATACATTAGCAGCAGGCAATTCTTTTTCTGATTTCTCAGGAATGAATTATAATTATACTAATAAAGAACTTTGTGGACAGATACAATATGTTTATCATGGAAACAATATGTTACCTGACCTTTATAAACTTATTCCTGATCCCACTTACCCATTACAACCTAATTCACATATATTACTTGATCCTGATAATAATGCTGATTACATCTCAAAACAGCATGCCTGTCCATCAAATTTTAATTCTACAATTGACTATATTGCTGAAAAGAGTATAATCTCAAGCGAATCTGCTATTGTTAGTTTATATGAAAATACGCTTACGCAATTGGTTGATGGAGGTGATACTGAAGAACTAAATTTGGATGTGCAGCTAAGCAACCCATCGGAATCACTTGTCATCAGGCAACAATTACTTGATGAATCGCCATATTTGTCAGATACGGTTATGAAATCGGCCATAGAAAAAGAAAATGTACTACCAAACGCCATGATAAGGGATGTGCTCGTAGCCAACCCCCAGTCTGCAAAATCAGCATCAGTAATAAATAGCCTAGATGATCGTATTATTCCGGTTCCTGAATATATGATAAATCAAATAATGCAAGGCGATTCTGTTTTCAGCGCAAAAGAACTTCTTGAACAAAATCTCTCCAATCATAATGCTTTAAGAGATAAATCATTAAATCGTGTTTTGAGAGGCTGGTTCTCTGATACTGTCAATATTAACCAATCATACGATAGTATTGTTTCTGTTTTATCAGGACTGAATAAACTATCTGCTAAATATAACCTTTCACTATTATATCTTAATAAAGGTGATTCTATAAATGCTTTTAGTGAATATGAAAATATTGAAAATGATTTTGAATTAGATAATTATCAAATGGATGTAAATGAACAATATGGCGATTTATTGGAGATAATATGGCACATCAATAATAATACAATTACTGTTTTGGATAGTGCATCAATTGAAATCTTAACAAGTATAATCGACAATGACAATAATAGCAAACCAGAATTTTATTCAAGAAATATACTAATAAACGAAGGACTTATTTTATATAACGAACAATTGTATTTTCCGGATATCTATAAGGTAACACCAATATGGAGTAGCGGTGGTAGAAATACATTAACTCCGGAAGTTTTAAAAGTATTTCCAAACCCCACAAAAAATTATTTTATTGCAGAGTTTGAATTCAGTAATGAAGTTGCTAATCCAATGTTAATTGTAAGCACTATAAAAGGACATGATATTATGAAAATTTCTCTTAATAATAGCAATGACCAATTAGTAGTCCCTGTTAATGGACTTCCTACAGGCTTATATATTGTCAAGATAATTGGTAATAAAAAAGTTTTAGGTAGTAAAAAACTAACAATTCTAAAGTAAAACATTATGAAAAGACTATTTATAATATTTATTCTCATAAATATTTTTGGTTTTGAAACCATTTGCCAAAGCAGATGGAATAATAGTTATCACAACGAAATAAGTGCTCCGGCTAATAGGGTAATTGAACACTATGATCATGGCTATTTATTAACAGGGCGTGTTTATCATAACCACCCCAGGTATAACTGGCTCATTAAAACAGATATTAATGGTAATATTCTTTGGGAAAAAACCATAGGTGAAGGCATCAACTCATTGCAATTATGGGGCATGGAAATGAACGATAACAAAGAAATTTATCTGAGTGGATTTACAACCATAGAGGATCCATATGGATTTTCAGATCCCATGCTTATAAAATTGAATAAATGTGGTGAAAAAGAATGGTGTCGTATTTTTCCAACGCCTGATCATACTGACTATGGTTACGATTTATGTACAACTCCTGATGGTGGCTGTGCCATGATACTAACTATCACAGGCTTGGATTATTTCAATGATAGAGTATGCTTAACAAAGTTCGCCGGCAACGGTGACTTCTTGTGGAAGCAATGTTATAACTCACCGGATACAGTTGCTATGGGTAATGAAGAATGTTTTGATGTAATTCTTACACCCGACAATGGTTTCCTGTTAACAGGTTGGTGTTATTATTCGAATCCAGGTGATACGGCTAGCTGGGCCTGTCCGTACTATATAAAAACAGACCAGGATGGAAACCTGGAATGGGAGACAATTGCAGGTTTTATCCCTGATACCATTGGTGGACAGGGTTGGAACACAATAATTGGCCCAAATAGTAATTTTTACTATTCTTCAATCAGTCATTATTACCGTGATAGGACAAATGCCCCTGCAATTCTTAAAATGGATTTGCAGGGCAATATTGTTGGAAGTTATGATATTGCAGCACCGGATGAAGTAGGTATATTATATGAATCTAAGTTCATAAATGATTCGAGTCTTATCTGTAGTGCTGGTTGGGGTTCTAATAATAGTGCGGTTCCAAAAGCAGTTATTATTGATACTCTTGGCAGTGTAGTTAACGATCAGTTTTTATTGGATAATACATTTATGTCAGTTGTCAGAACTACATTCGATGGGAAATTTCTTTTTTACACTCAGGATTATATTGAAGCAGAAAACATGTTCGAAAACTACCTCTTCAAACTCAACCCCCAACTCCAAAGCGATACTATTTACACTAAATCTTACACTTACGACAGCCTTTGCCCCTACCAAATTGTATCAGATACCATTGTTCAGGACAGTTGTGGTTTAATAGTAGGAATGGAAGAATTAAAACCGGAAAAAGAGGAGGAGAGAAATGGGATATTAATTTATCCAAATCCGGCACAAAATAGATTTAATATTTCAATCTTATCAGCAATTGGAAATGAATTTACAAATAGTTCATACATAACTGAGATTTTCGATATTTACGGACGAAAAGTAAAAGAAATAAAAATTCCAAAAGGGAAAAATGAAATTGAAGTAGATGTTAATGGCTGGAGAAAAGGCTTATATCTTGTAAGAGTGAGAATCGGGCAAAGTTTTGTTGGGTGTGAGAAGGTGGTGGTAAATTAAAACTATCTCAAACTAAATAATCTGTATTTGGAACTAATAATACTAAAGCTTTATATATATGATTAGACTTATAAATGCAAATATATTACGCACTCGTTACAAACGAGCACGAGCTGGTATTATATAAATGAATGTTAAAATAAAAAGCATAAAATGTTTACGAAGAAAGTACTATTAATAATTATTGGATCAGTATATTATTTGAGTGCATTTACTCAAATAGAAATTACAAATGAGTTTATTAATAATTATAACAAATATTTGCCAATCAAGAGTCGAAGGTTACGAAATCCTATTAATTTAAATTTCTTGGATAGTTCTAAAAAAAGCATAATAAATCCTGAATTTGATTATTTTTTTTCCTGTGAAACCAAACCATTAGAAAAAAAACAAGATATTCATCCTGATAACAAATTTATCATGATAGATACAAGTGTGTGGCCAAAAATCTATCATGATGAGATAAGTGCACCTAAATTAAATATCATAGAATCATATGACCATGGCTATTTGTTAACAGGGCGGATACAACCCAGTTATCCGAGATATAACTGGCTTATTAAAACTGATGTTAATGGGGAGATTTTATGGGAAAAAACGATTGGCGAAGGTGTAAATACAATAGCTTTAAGAGGAATAGGAATGAATAATTATGGGGAGCTTTATTTAAGTGGGTACACTATGATTGAAGATCCTTATGGCTATGCTGATCCAATTTTACTAAAGCTTAATATGTGTGGCAAAAAAGAGTGGTGTAGAATATTTCCGACACCAAATCACCCTGATTATGGATATGACCTTTGTGTTACACCTGATGGTGGTTGTGTAATAATCTTGGCTTTTACAGCTGAACCATTTATGGGTGATCGTGTTTGTCTGGCTCGTTTTAATAGTTCAGGTGATTTTTTATGGAAACAATGTTATAATTCATCAGCAGCATTAGATAATGAGATTTGCTCAGATATAATTTTAACTCCTAATGATGGTTTTCTAATGACAGGCTTCTGTTATTATTCAAACCCCGGTGACACAGCGGCATGGCTAAGTCCTTATTATATCAAAACAGATTCGCTTGGTAATTTTGAATGGGAAACAGTTGCAGGATTTAACCCATCAAATATTGGAGGTTCGGGTTGGAACACAATACTAAGCCCTGATAAAAAGTACTATTACTCTGCTATTAGCCATTATTATAGAAATGGGACTGATGCACCAGCTTTACTTAAAATTGATATGCAGGGGAATATTATAGATAATTATGATATTGCAACTGCCAATGAAATAGGAAAGATGTATGATATTAGATTTATTTCGGATTCAACTCTTGTGGTTAGTGCTGCTTGGGGTCCGATATATAATTCAGACCCCAAAGCAGTGATAATTGATACATTGGGTAATATGTTCAATGAACAGTTTTTATTAAACAATGATTATTTAGCTACCGTACAAACTATATTTGATGGAAAACTATTATTTTATACACACGAGTATGATGAAATCGAAAATCAGTTTGATGCTTACCTCTTTAAACTAAACCAACAGCTGGAAAGCGATACTTTTTACACAGTGCAATACAATTACGACAGCCTTTGCCCATACCAAATTGCATCCGATACTATTGTTCAGGATGATTGTGGTTTGATTGTGGGAATGGAAGAAATAAAACCAGAGAAAAAGGATAAAAAAGAAGAAATAAAAATTTACCCGAACCCAACAAAAAGTATATTTAATATTTCAATCCCGTCATCAATTGGAAATGAATTTACAAATAGTTCGTGCATAATTGAGATTTTTGATATTTACGGACGAAAAGTAAAAGAAATAAAAATACCTAAAGGACAAAACAAAACTGAAGTTGATGTTGGAGGATGGAGAAAAGGTTTGTATCTTGTGAGGGTTAGAACCGGACAGAGTGTTGTTGGGAGTGAGAAGGTGGTGGTGAATTAAACCCATCCCGGCCTTAATTAACTGGATAAAAAATTAATAACACTAAAACTTTATATATGAATATGCTTATACATCAAGAAATGATTATGTATAATGAACCGGTTTATTTCCCAGACTATTTCAAATCGGTTAATGCTTTTGGAGAAAGGGAGACAATTTTCGATAAAGAAAATATTCTAAAAGTTTTCCCCAACCCTGCCGGCACTTATTTTATTATTGAGCATAATTTAAAAAAATATAAAGGAGTATTTAAACTAATTGTTTCCGATATGCATGGAAAAACTATTGGCGAACATTACTTAAATTCTGAACAAAACCAACAGCTAATCCCAACAATTAAATACCCTTCCGGTATTTACCTGATACAATTATATGTTAATGGGATACTAAAAGAAACGGAAAAACTTAGCATTTTAAAATAGTAGAGCTATGATATTATTTAGAACATTGATAACTTTACTATTAACGATGAATATGGTTAGTTTATATAGCCAAAGCCGTTGGGTAAATAATTATTTATCCGGTGAAGACCCTTTTGCAATAGACATTGTTGAAAGTTATGATAATGGTTATTTATTATATGGTAAATATGGCCCAAATTACTCTTCTTTCAATTGGTTGATTAAAACCGACATTAACGGAGAGGTATTATGGAACAAAACAATTGGTACAGCTAATGTACCAATTTCATTTGCCGAAATAGGATTAAATAATCAAGGTCAGTGTTATTTAGCAGGTTCAACATATTATTATAGTGAAGACAATTCAGATCCCTTTATAATGAAACTAGATACTTGCGGTGAAAAAGAATGGTGTAAAGTATTTATTGAAGAAGACAATAACTACTCAGGTGCTATGGCTGTTACACCTGACGGTGGAGTTGCAATAATACTAATGTATATGAGCACTATACCATTTATCAACAGGATTTGTCTTGCCAAATTTGATATAGATAGTAATATACAATGGAAACAATGTTACAACAGCCCTGACACTTCAGTTTACAATGAAGAAGCCTATGACCTTACTATTGCACCAGATGGGGGTTTTCTTATTACTGGTCATTGTGCGTATGAAGACCCAAATCCTCCGCACTACTGGTGGAATAAGCCTTATTACATTAAAACAGATTCATTAGGTAATTTCGAATGGGAAACCGTGGTACATAAGGAAATTTCAGATATTGGCGGTGTAGCATGGAGTACTGTGCTGAGTCCTGACAGTAATTATTTTTATTCATCTTTAAGCCATTATTATCATCCTCCTTTTGGTGATGCTCCTGCCTTGCTTAAAATGGATCTTAACGGAAATATTGTTGATATTTACGACCTTGCGCCAATTGATGAATATGGTAAAATGATTATGGCCAAATTTATTTCAGACACCACACTTATGGCTAGTGCCATTTGGGGTAACGTATTGATTGGTGGTCCAAAAGCAGTAATAATTGATACACTTGGTAACATAATCCATCAGGCTAATCTGTTGGACAATGAATGGATGGCCAGTACTGAAGTAACTTTTGATGGCAAATTATTATTTCTAACTAATATCCATGATGATAATGACAATTTCAATGCCTACCTCTTTAAACTCAATCAGCAATTAGAAAGCGATACGTTTTACACAGCGCAATACAATTACGACAGCCTTTGCCCTTACCAAATTGCATCAGATACCATTGTTCAGGATAATTGTGGTTTGATAGTTGGGATGGAAGAAGTAAAACCGGAGAAAGAAGAGGAGAGAAATGGGATATTAATTTATCCAAACCCAACAAAAAGCATATTTAATATTTCAATCCCGGTATTAAATGGAAATGAATTTACAAATAGTTCGTGCATAATTGAGATTTTCGATATTTACGGACGAAAAGTAAAAGAAATAAAAGTACCTAAAGGACAAAATAAAATTGAAGTATATGTTGGTGGTTGGAGAAAAGGTTTGTATCTTGTGAGGGTTAGAACCGGACAGAATGTTTTTGGGAGTGAGAAGGTGATTGTGAATTAAATTTAAAACAAAGCGATACAATGTAAGCTCGTATTTGCCCATACAACCAAAGGAAATCGGGAAAGAAAACCAACCGGTTTTATCATTAAGTCTCAGATAGTAAATTAAATAAATCAATATTTAAATATACTGTTTCTTTTCCAATTTTCTTTGGAATCATTATTCCCAGTTTTTCCATTTGACCTAAGTATTTTTTCGCTGTATTCAAACTTTTTACATTTTGGTCTATCAACTTTTTAGGACTTACATAAGGTTGCTCAAATATTTTCTCAATCGTTTCTTTTCTAATATGAGGAAATTCATTAACTATTAATTCAAGGGTATTGTTAAATAATCTATCAATTTCTGCTATTTTACTAATTGTGTAAATAGAAGTTTCTTCAATTGCTTTTAGCATGTAAATTATCCAGTTTTCCCAATTTCTTCGTGTTGTTACGTTATTCAAAAATTGATAATAATCATCTTTTTCTTGTATTATGTATGCACTTAAATATAATATCGGAATTTCCAGCAATTGCTTTTGAATCATCAAAAGAATACTTAGAATTCGCCCTGTCCGACCGTTTCCATCTCGAAATGGGTGTATAGCCTCAAATTGATAATGAAATACAGCCAATTTAATCAAGGGATCAAATTTATATTTTTCATCATCATTAAGATAATCAAGCATGTTTTCTAATTTTTCTTTTATTACTTCAATTCCTCTTGGGGGGGTGTAAACTACTTTTCCTCCTAATAACCCACTACCTCTTTTTTTTATGACTGTTTCTGTTTGAGAAGGTCGGATTCCATCTTTCACTTGTTTAATTTCCCGATAAACATCAATTAATAAATTTTTATTGAATTTTTTATTTTTTTTTATTTCATGAAATCCTTGCCACAAAGCTTGTCTGTAAAACAATACTTCTTTGGCATTTCCTTTCAAATCAGATTCTCTAATCGTCAATGATTTATATAACTCGTCATCAGTAGTAAATATGTTTTCAATCTCAGTACTGGCTTTTGCTTCTCGTAATGCTATAGTATTTACCAACATTGATTGATTAGGAAGTTTTCCTGCTAATCCTTTAAGCTCTGCAAGAGCCTTATTGGCTTTATTCAATGCTTGTAAAACTTCAATTGTTATCACCTTTTCATCGGGTGGAGGCAAAAGCGGTAGATTATTGTATGGAAAATTCCTGTCGTATGGCTTCATTGGATTTGACATTTATATTATCTTTTTGTCAAAAATACACAATTTTTGACACTTGTCAAAATATCTGTCAAATTTTATTGATTTTTTTTTGTATTGTCAATTTGTTGTTCTTTTTGATTTTGTTGAGTTTTTTTTTGGATAAATATTTAATACGAAAATAATATCGGATTTGAAAAGTAAAATATATTCTCAAAATAAATAAAAAAATACGATCCTGTAAGCGGGATTCTGTATCCACCAAATGATGGTTTCTATCATTTATCTTGGTTTACCGTTGCCAGCAAACTCTAAGCAGTCAACCCCCCGAGATTGGACGAGCAGCCCTATTTTTCGAATAAACGAAAATCCCCGGTATATTTGACCTTTCAACCCATAAGGTTTACCCATCGCAACAGTTACCTGCTGCA